>Ga0265320_10001273_pt1 | contig 18418 bp, 18 predicted proteins | sample 4827metaG_FD_202087 | JGI IMG/M metagenome (GOLD analysis project Ga0265320, IMG submission 202087) | Rhizosphere microbial communities from Carex aquatilis grown in University of Washington, Seatle, WA, United States - 4-8-27 metaG | ecosystem: Host-associated > Plants > Roots > Rhizosphere >...
TGGGGTAACTCGTGAGAGATGCGGGCGGGGGTGCTTATTCCATCGGTCGTTATTTTAAAGTGACGGTGGCCTCGGCGCCTGACTCCGGCAGCAAACCGCCTTGCTGGTCGCTCTTGATGACCCGCACTAAATCGGCGCGCAGCTTCTGTAAATCCGCCTGGAGGCTGGCGAAGCGAGGGTCGGCCAGCCATTGATCCACCGCCGCCAGGGAGGCGGCATCCTGCACCGCCATTTGTTGCAGATTGGGCATGGCCGACACCGTGGCCAGGTTGTTGCCGACGCCTTGGGCGTGCCAGGGAAAGCCATCCATAAATTGGCTGATTTCGAAGGTCGATAAATCCGTGCGCAGCAAATAGTTCTCGACGGCCGCCAGCTGCACCGGATCGGTCACATCGGCGCGGGCAAATTCCGAAGCCCGCACCGCGGGCCTGGTGTCCAGCATGTGTGGATTCGCCTCCATGATCGGAAGCACCGAGGCGGGATTGGCAATCACCAACCGGTCCAGCGCCACATAGGAAGCATACCGGAGTCCCTGATCATAGTCGGTATTCTCGAGGTAACTGGCCATCTGCGGAGCCAAGTCCGTCTGCTTCGTAAAGACTACAAAATCAAAGGCCTCGAGAAAGCCCAAGGAAGGATTATTAAGCCAGGCCGGGTTGCTGATCAGCTCCCGGGTCTTATTCGCCAGATATGGGTCGGCCGCCATGGCGTCATCATGCTGGGTGAGGTTGCGCAGGCTCAGGGCCCATTCGTCGGCCGAGCCGGGCGGCTGATCGAGAATGGTTTTGGCATAGGCCGCGCCGGCCGCCGGGTCCACCTCGCCGAGGGTGTCGAGCATGAACACCCGCAGGGTCGGCGCGGAGTCGAGCCAGCCGCCTTTGCCCACATTAAAATCCAGCGTGGTGCTCAAATCCCGCCCCGAACCCAGGTAGTCGCTCATGACTTGGAGGGCCGCGCCCGGCTGGCCGTGCATCAAGCGCGCACGAAACTGCTCCAGCATCCGCGCGATTTCATTCGCCGAATGTTTGCCGCGCAAAAAAGCCTCCACCTCAGCCAAGGCCGCCGCCAACTCGACTGCGGATTCCGGCGCCCGCGTCACGGTAATGGGCGCGTTGCCGTCCGGCGTTGCGGCAGTTGCCGTTGCGGAGGTTTCCGGCGAGGCAGGTGAAGAATTTCCCATGCCGGTGGTTGATGCAGTTCGTTTGGCCGATTCCTTCGAATGCTCGGCCAGGAGTTCCGCCCGATTCGCCGGCGTAGCCTGGCTGGGAAACAAGCCCTTTATAGCCGTCCAGGCCAGCGTGCCGCCCAAGACTACCAGCAGCCCGATGACAAAAACGCGGCCGCGCTTGCCCTCGCCAGCGTCGTGGGGCGGGGCGGATGGGGCAGTGGAACGAGACGGATTCTCGTCGGGCGTTGACGGCAACTGGGGCATGACGATGCGAGCGCGGTGGCCGCGCCAAAATTCCTCCTAATAAACACCGAATTTCGCGGAGGGTCAAGTATGGGGCAGTCGCGGGTAGTGTCCGGTTATGAAACTCTGAATTGTAAAAACATGAAACGCAAACCGGCATCTAGAAGCTTGAATCGCGGAGAAAAAACCATAGCCAGACGATTGGTTAAGGCTTTTCGTCTGTCTGCTGATTTTCGTCCTCCGCCAATTCCCGCTGAAGTTCTTCGGCGATTTGCGGCATCGTATCGCCGACGTGCAAAATAAGTTTCTCGCGCTCCTCCTTTATCGCCCGACAAAATTCCGCTTCTATGATGACGGCCTTTACGCCGGTTAACTTGCTTAATTGCTCACTGCACACCTTGCGTAACGCTTCTGCGTGAGCCGCTGACTCAAGGTTGCGGGCATTGCCGAATTTTAGTGCCTCTTGAAGGACTTGAACTTGTTCGGTCAACCAAGCCAACTGCTTGTAAATGTTACTGATAGCTTCTGGCACGTCATTTTCGTTCATGGCTGGTTTCAGCCATAATCGCGGCCCTAACGGCTGTCACGGGTGAAATTACCGGAGGCAATTCCAGCACGGCCAAGACCTTACTGCCCTTGTCGTTGTCGTAGGCCCACGCATAGCAACACTGGGCCTTGGGATGGCCGGAGAGCTTGAACACCTCAACGTCACCCTCCCAGACGGTCTTACCCTGGTGCTCCTCCCGGACGCGCACGGTCTGGCTATGTGCCGACTCACACCCATGTACGGCCCGGATGGCCTTTTGCAGATGGGCAATATATTCGGTGTGTTTCATTGCCGTGAGAAAAACACAAGGTCCGCCACGGTCAACGGAGAACGCTCAACCCCGGCAGCCATGGCGGGCGTGCAGCGTATAGTGGTATGGAACTTGACCAAATTGTAGTACGCGAAGTGAAGGGCGACCGCAGCCCTGAAATTTTCCAGCTTCTTGCTAAAGGCATTCGTGAGCCGAGCCATCCGGCGGCAGTGCATCCGGCAGGTATGATTTTGCTTTTCGATAAGGGAAGTTGAAATCTCGTCCTCGTCGGGATTGCCCACCAGCACCGACTTGTCAACACGAACGACGACCGGAGGGCTATACCTACGCTCCTCTGTTTTTTCGGGGGTTTGATAGGTTTTTACAATCTGGCCGTAGTCAATGTCCACACCCCAAGCACGCTCAACGGCGGCTTGGTAGAATTGCAGGCCATCGGTACTCAACTGAATGCGACCCACGAGCCGCATAGACAGGTCGTCGAGGAATCGGTTAGTGCTCGTGAAGTCGCGCTTGCCCACCAGAAAGCTAGGCACAAGCTTCGTTTCGGCGTCAAGGGCCACGTAGGTATAGGCATCCCCAAAACCCTGCTTAAAATCAGCCGGAAGGCAGTTCTTTTGCTTCTTGGTGACGAACGCCCAGAGTTCATCAACCTGCATCGTCCGGCATTTCAGGTTGCGCATCCGCTGGTCAAGATACTTGGCGCAGGCTTCACCGACCCGCTTGCCCAAGTCCATGATGGTATCCCGGTGGGTGTCGCTCATCCGCTCGATGCCTCGGATACTACACCCTTCGGCCAAGGCCGAGACGATGGTGACTTGTTTGTCGAATGGGAGGCGATTGGACATGGAGGGAAATTGATTGTTGACTTAAACGTATTACATCAATTATGGTCTGTCAACATATTATTTGTATGACGCAAAATAGAAAACGGGGTAGGCCAAGGCTTCCTGCGGGTCAATCAAGACAGCCGGGGTTATCCTTTCGGCTAAGTCGACAAGAAGCTGTATTGCTTAAAGCAGCCTCCACCCTATCAGCCCACACAGTTTCAGATTGGGCAAGAAAAGTGTTGCTTTCAGAGGCAAACCGATTATTGTCAGACGGTAAATGGATGGAACCGGCGGGAGTCGGACCCGCATCTCCCAGTGTAAACCCGAGCATCTTTCCAGTTAAACGACAGTCCCGTAAGTAGGACTCCTCCCCGGCCAGCGCCCCCGCCGTGACAAGTTGAGGCGCTGGACCGGGGAACTTCTTTGTTGAGGCGCGTTTTAGATTGAGTCAGACCTGAGGCCGCGCCGCTATGATTACGAGCATGGTGATTTTAAGGTTGAAAGTGGTTCATTTCTGGCCGTCTTTGCGCTCGGCCAAAGTCCAAGTACCATCCGCCATGTAGCGAAATCGTTTTTTGGGGTCACTAGAGAGCGCAACGCCAAATCCATTGATGGAGGTCACGCTGGGATTGTGTGTACGAACGTACGCGAAAAGCTCATCACGAGTCATAGGAGCATTTGATTCCCTCAGGGCCTTCTCGGCGAGGTTGGCAGAGGAAAGTCTAGTGAGGACGGTTTTAAGCAATGCCGTGGGGGGCGGCGTTGGTAGCGGGGGTGGTGGCGCATGTGGCGCATCAGAGGGTGGGTCAAGAATGTCTGCTGCGGAATTCAGCCGCTTGGCATCACGGTCTGCGTCCAAGAGAATTTTGGTAGCTTGCGCCCTAAGCTCTCTGGCTATTTCGGAAGTAGATTTCATGTGCTTGTGGATTAATGCTGCCTAGGCACACTAGGGTTGTCAATAGGGAAATATTTCACCCTAAGCAGTGGACTATTGATGGTGATTTTAAGTTCACCATACCGAGCGCGAGGCCTGAATGCTCTATCTAGCCTTAGGCGTGAACAACCTGCCCACATCCACCCGGAGTGCCTTGGCGAGCGTTTCCACAGTGCGAATCTGCAATCCCGGCCATCGGCCCGATTCAATCTTCTGGTAGTACTTGTAGTCCAGTCCGGCCCGCTCGGATAATTGCTGCTGGGTCAAGCCCTGCTCAAGGCGTAGCCGCTTGAGGTTGAGTCGGAGAATCGCTAGGGCGCTCACGCCCCATAATACACGGTAGTTTTAACGGTTGACACAGAAGGTTTCTTCGGTGTGAATTTGGAGTTAAATGAAAAAAATAATCCTGTTCTCGCTGATTTTTCTTGTCTGTAACTCGGTTCTTGCCGCCGTCAATCCATGGGCCGGAACGTATGTTGGTTATTATTGGAGCGATGACCCATCCACTATTGGAACAACTGCCACGTTAAAGGTGGCAAGTAAGATGGTGGCGAATAAATTCAAAGCCGCTTGGACCATTGCGGCAGACCACGGAAAATCCCATCCGTTTTTCCTAATGACCACAAAAGCCACTGGCGTTTACAAAGTTGGGCATGGGGTAAACATCGTGTATTTCTTTCAGAAAAAGGGCGTTAAGCGCCGCTGTCAGGCCAGCATCTACATCCCTGGAGAGTATGAGATTCACCTAGACGTGATTTCGGGTTAGATAACAAAAGATTTTAGAGGTTGCGGGACTTACTCGGGTCGTCCAGCAATAATCCATGCGGCTCCCAGAACCCCTGAAAGAACGGCTAATCCAAGGGATAATAACAGGGTTTCTAGGAGCACTCGGCTATGCTCTTTCGATGTTAGCCGCCGATGTGACGCTGCCGCTGATTGACCACGTTTGGCCAGCCGTAACGCGTAGAACGCTGCTGTGGCTATGCCTGACATTATTGCTAGTACTTGGTGGATTTGCATGGTGGGTCTGGTGGCTTCATCAAAAAGAAGAGATGGCGGGCATTCCTAAGGGATTCACGCAGGACTTGAAAAGCGGGATGGCTGTCGAAGATGCCACTGGAAAATTCTTTTGCAGTCGTTGTCTCATTCAAAAGCGAAAGTCTCAGTTATACGGTGGCTTAACTACCTCTCGTGAGAGGAACGTAGAGACCCATGCTTGGCACTGTAAGGTCAAGGAATGCGGCGGAAGTTATCTACAGATGATTGAGATTCAACGTGTGCGCCGAAAGTGATGCGCTTATTTTTACAATTCAGAGGTTCAGAACCGGACACTACCCAGTCGCGGTGGTGTCTTAATTTCACCAAAAACAAGACGGCGGGCTGAGGACAGCCTGCCCTACCCCAAGAACAAACTTTAGGTAGGGCGCGCTGCCCTCAGCGCGCCGTTTCAAATTAAGACATTACCGCAGTCGCCCTTGCCGAGGCCGCGCCCAGCTTTTAAAGCTTGGCAGTGGGGAGGCGGCGTGCTTTGTTTCCCGGTTTGCTGTGCTCGCGTTTCCGCCGTTGGATTACTTCGGTGGCCGGCGCGGGTTTAGCCGGTGGGGTAACCAAGTGGCCAAAGGACGCTGACTGTAAATCAGCTGCGCTCCGCGCTTCGTCGGTTCGACTCCGACCCCCACCACTTTTTTAGCAACGATGGCGTCCTAAGCGCCTCCGTGCAGCTTCATAGAGCAACCAGCCGCCCGCCAGCATCCAGGCCGCCGGTTCCGGCGTTTCGGTCAGGGCCAGATCCAGGCGGCCGTTGAGCGCGTTTTTTTCCTTTTGTTTGAGCGCCTCCCATTGTGAACTTCGTTCGAGAACGATGTAGGCCGTCTGCGGCGCCAGCACGCCTTGAGTGGCACTCCGTTCCACCAATTGACGCAGTTCGTCACGGCCCAACGACGGATTCGCGGCGAGCGCCTGGCTTTCCATTTCGACCGCCGCCGCCCGTGCATAGGTCGAGTTCGGTGGCAAGTGGGAGACCGTCTCGTTGCGAAAGGCATTCTCCTTCAGGACGGCGAACTGGCTTCCCGGTACTGCCGCTGCCGCAGTCTCGACCTGAGTGGTGGCGCCTGCCGGCGACGGGAGAACTGCGCGCACCTGGCCTTCAAGCTTGGTCAGAATCACGGGAATTTTAGGGAGGTCATGCGTGTGGGGATCGAGCACTTGCATCCTGCCGTCGAAGCGAAGCAATTGCAGGCGGCCTGTGGTATGGACCTGAATCACGCCAGGGCTGTCGGGAAACAAATGCCTCCATGGTTGCAGGGCGGCGACCACTTCCGGCGCGGCGCTTTCGTCGTCACTGACGACGATAAAAAGCGGGTAATGCTGCACGACGGTCTTTTTGTCCGCCTCGGTGCTTTCGGTTTGGTCAAAATTCAAACACTCCCCGGCGGCGAGCGGCCCCGGCAGAAAGCCGCCCTGCGCCGGCGGAACATTTTGCCCAAGTGTGGTTAGGTTCGCCCACGGGGTCATCCGTTCGCCTGGTGTCAGCAGGAGGGCGTTGTAGTTGGCTAGCCACACGCGGGCTCCCGTCGCCTCCGGCAAGGTATTTTGAATCGCCGCCAACGCCCGGCGCAGGGAGGGTGTGTCCACGCCGGAAAGGGAATGATCGACCAGCACAATCGGTTCGGGCGTCCGGGTGACGGTCGCTTGCCGGGCCAGCCACGGTGCGGGAAAGGTCGCCCACGTGCCGAAGGACGAAGTCGCCAAGCTGGGCTGCGGGTCGGCGATTTCCGTGGATGCGGGACTTTCAACGGGGACAAAAGACACGGCGGTGCCGTCTTGCTGCACAGTGGCAGGCGCGCCGGGGGGCAGGAGAAACTCAATTTCCACCCGGCGCTCCACATTTTGTGCCACCGGAAACACCCGGAGTGCGAGCCGGCCGTCGTCGCGATAAACCAGCAGGGCGGGGTCGCGGCGTTGTACATCGCGAATTTGCTCGTACACCCATAGCGCGGCGCGGCGCTCGAAGATTCGACCCGGCACTTTTTCGTCTCCGATATAAAGCCAAAGCCCGGTGACGACGGCGCCGGGCGGCGGCGAGAGCACGGTGACATATTCATCCTCCAATTCCTGGCCGCGCACGGTCAATTCGAGCCGGGCGCGCTGGCTGCCGTCGCTTTCGGGTGCGTGCAATACGGCCCGGCGGTTGACCACGGCGACTTGGTGTGGAAATGAGCGCGTGCGGGTGCGGGTGTTCTGGGCGTGCACACTGCCTTCATGCATGCCCAGAAAGGCCCCGCCGAAATCGTCCCGCGCATGCTCGAGGCTGAGCGGTTGGCCGGAGAAGGTCTGGTAGAGCCGCTGCATTTTTTCGTCGGGCAGCACCATGTTGTCGAAAAGAATTTGGTTACGTAGGGGCGTGAGGTAGGGATAGAATTGACCGTTTTCGTAATCCCGCAGCCACAGGATGGTGTTGGCCACGTTAGCCGCGTTGCCGTCGAACGTGCGCGGCCGGGCCGGATCGGGGCTGAACACGTAATCCAAGGCATGGTTGAGCTGGGCGCGCGCCGTGTAGGTTTCGACCACGAGCGCTCCCGGCAGGTAACCGACGGCCACCGCCGCACTGAGGATCAGCGGCCAGCCGCCTAAGCTGAGTCCGGCCTGGTAGCCATCGCGCAACCGTTGCAGGTGGACGACAAAGAGGAGCGTCGGCGTCAGAATGAGAAAGCCGGCCCCGGCCGCGAACATGGCGGGAATGGTCAGCGGCAGAAACGGCAGGAAAACGAGAAAAAAGTAAACGGTGAAGGGCAGGGTCGCGCAGCGCGCGAGGAACAAGAGCGTGTTCCCACCGCGTTGCCGCGCGTCCGGCCACAACAACACGAGGGCGTTGACCAGCGTCAAACCATAGACCCAGGGCGATTGAAAATTGGCGGGGAAGGGAATCGAGGAGTTCAACCACAATCCGCCCAGGGGCATGAGCAGTGCGACCACGGCCGCGGAGGCCGTTTTGCCCATCCGGTGGCGGGCGGCCACGCCATTCCCGATCAGCAGCAGGAAACGCAACACGCTCAATCCCAGCAGCACCGTGGTGCCCACCAACAGCAGAGGTAAAATTGTTGGCAGATAATAGTGGGAAATTTTATCAATCACATTCAGACCAAAGAGCAGCAGATAAGCCCCCAGGGGTATCCCGAGGGCGGTGGCCAGGGTGAGGCCGAGGTCCTGGCCGCGGCGCAGCGGCAGCGGGCGGCTGGCCAGCACGAGCGCGCCGAAAAAGGCGGTCGGCATGGCAAACGTCCATTGGTCAAACACGATGGCATCGGGGGTCACGATCCAGGCGCCCAATCCCGACGGCAGTAGTTGGCCCGTACTGGTGGCCGTGTACCACAGGTAAGCCATTTGCGTGACGATGGCCGCCAGCGCCACCCGCCAGCCGATGGTTCTGCCGAATTTTCGCAGGGCGAGGGCCAGGCCCAGTCCGACCCCCAAGTTGGCCAGTTCCGCCAGCCCCCACACCGCCGCGCGCACTTGCTGGTCTTCATCGAGGTCGCCGGCCACGATGCGCCAATGGGCGAAGTTGACCGCCAGCAGCAACCCCTGCGGCAAGACCCAGAGCCAGTAGAGCCAGACTGGGCGCAACAGGGCGGGCGGGAACAACGGCGCCGGGGCGGCCGGGGACGGGGCGGGCGCCGGCAGGCCGGCCCTTTCCGGAGTTGGGGATGGATTAATTTCTGTTATCATGGAGTATCCTGGGTCATGGGAGAAAGTTGGGGCGGGCGCGGGCGGCGGCGCAGCCAAAGCTCCCAAGCCGCGAGCGCGGAAAGGAAAACCAGCAGACCGGTGGCTTCGTGCATCACGGCGTCAAAGTGCGGGCTCAACCATGCCAGCGACAGCGCATGCGCCCAGCCCGCCAGCACAATGCGCACGGCATTCGCGCTCACGGTGAGGCACCACAACGCCAGCGCCAAGGCCAGCGCGCGGGCAACGGTCCGTCCGGGGTTCCCCGCCGGCTGCTCGTGCTTGCGTCGCGCCACGGCGAGGCTCGCCGCCAGCGAGAAGAAGGTGAAACCGGAACACGCCAGCGTCACCAGCAGCGGCCCGCCGACGGTGCTTTCCAACTCCCACGCCGGCAAGCCATCGTGCCCGGCCGGTTGCGGCCGGATTCCCTCGTAGCTGCCCGCCAGCCACGCGGCCGGCGCGGCGAAACACCGGGCCACCGCGGCGGGCGCCAGTTGCGCCACGCCTTGCAAGGCCAGAAACAGCGCCAGCGCCAGGCCCAGGCCGCACCAGGATTCGGGCCGATGCCGGGCCGGGGTCGCAGGTTGCACGAATAAATTCATGGGCTTGCCATTAAGGTTTGTAGTGCAAAGTTAACGCTGGCAAGCGCAAAATTGCGGCGGCAGGGCGGAAGGGGCCGGGCCGGTGAGATAACCCAGTGGCCAAAGGACGCTGACGGTAAATCAGCTGCGCGCCGTGCGTCATCGGTTCGACTCCGACCCCCACCGCTATTTTAACCGGGCCGGTCGGCGGCTTCTCGGGGTCCCAACGACAACACGATCCCGGATTGACGGTGGGAAGCGTCCCGCCTTTATTGGAAATAACCCGGCATAATTGCCTCTCCCATTCCCACCATGCCCTTTTCTGTCACCGAATTTCATGGCGTAGCCGGCAGGCTCCCCGATGAAACCCCGATTTATCTCAAGCCCGACCCCAGTTCTCCGCTCAGCTCCAACCGCCACATGGTGACCGCCAAACCGCCCCGCGGAGGCGATCTTCGTTTACTCCAGGAGCGGGCCCGAGGGGAATTCTTTACAGCGTTGCGCACTGAATACGGGGCCACCATGAGCGGGTTGGCCGCCCAGCATTTGGGCGACCGTCCGCTCACCGCCCGGGCCGTGCGTGATACCGTGGCCCTCATCGAGGGGCGAGGCGGTCGTCATTGGCTGGCCAACGACAACCTCATCCAGGACCTCGCGCGTTTGCCCACGCCGACCGACACCGCGCCGGCCTTCCTGACCACCCTGGTCAATTCCGTTTGTGATGAGATGACGGGTGGTCGCACGCCCCGCGTCCACCCCAGCCTCGGCATGATTTCCAGCAGCATTAAAAATCGCCTGCAAGAAGTGGCGTTGGTGCGAGGGGAAGGCGGCCATGTAAGCTACCGCGCGCTGACTTCGGAGGAGGCGAGGGGTATTGCCCGGGAAGTCGCGCGCGGGGAAGTTCTCCAGTATATGAATGGCCAGGCCAAAAGGGCGTACCAGACGGATCCCGCCCACTCCGTCCAAAATGTATTCCGGGAGCGCTGCCGCCGGGCCGGGCTGGACCGTCATTTTCCCCTGATGCCGCCGGAGGCGCAGGCGGCCTTGGAATTGTCCATCGACAAACGGTTTGCTCTCGGCGTCGCCAACGCTTCCGTCCTATTGTCGCAGGAGCAGATCGCCACCATGTTGGAAAGTCTGCTGGATCGTTATTTTGAGGAGGCGGGGAAAAAACTTGCCGCCATTAGTGGTCTGCTCCCACCCGAAACGTCCAAGGGCCCGCTCACGACGGCCTGCCTCAGCACGCGCGACGCCACCAATTTTGAACAGTTGGTGGCCGCCAGCAGCCTCCTCGGCTCCATGATGCGGGAGCTCGCCCGCGCCCCGGAGACGGGGCAGTTGGGCGTGGCCTTCACCTTGGGCCGCCAATGGCGCGAAATTTTCGGGCGGGCGGGACTGTCGGAACCCGACGCCATCGTCAGTTTCATGGAGCAGGCGAGAATCCTGTTGGAGACGCGAGAGGGGCCGAAGCCTTTCGCCGCCTCCCGTGAAATCGGCCTTTCTGCGCCGCTCGCCAAACTGCGCGACATCGTGATCAAAGCCGCCATGGACCATGCCTCGCCCGATGCCCCGGCGGCCGCGGCCCTGTTCGAGGTTTTTAAACTCTTTTCCTCCTCGCTCCCGCGCCCGCCCCCGCCGCCACCACCTCCACCGTCCAAAGGAGTGTCCGCCAAGACGAGCCCGCCTACCGGATCGCCGTCACCCTCGCCGTCGCCCTCCCCTTTGTCGATTTCCGGCACTCGCTCCATGCCGCCACCTCCGGTGAAGATGGCTCCGCCGCCGGTCAAAATGGGCTCGACGCCGACCGGCGGAACGCCGCCCTCCACGGGCGGAACTCCCACGCCCACCTCTTCGTCAACCGGCGCCGGTGGCCCACTGCCCCCATCGACTAAGCTGTCGCCTCCGCCTACGCCGCCGCCGGAGAGGTGAAGGGTGATGCCCAGATCGCAATTCCCAACGGCGCGCTGAGGGCAGCGCGCCCTACCTAGGAAGAGTGCCTCGTGGTAGGGCGCGGTGCCATCACCGCGCCGTTCCCGATGCGATTTGCCGCAACTACGTTGAGCTAAAGATGGGGAGGAGGCGCGGCGGTTAGAGGCACTTCTCCGATTCGACCAGAAATACTATTGCCGACGCAGTTTGATGGAGGACATAGGCGGCTAAGTGTCCGGGAACGGGTGTTACTTGGTCGCCCTGTCCATGTCCGCCAAGTTTATTTCTAGCAGTTGGTACACCTGCTTCTAGTATACTGCGAAGGCCGCTGAAATGACTTTGCCAGAATGAAGGAATCAAACCCTTATCGAAACAAATCTGGATGAGGTCTTTGGCTGGAGCGGTTGATGCGACTGTCCATCCTCTTTTCTTGCAGATGGATTTTATCACGCTCTCTATTGATTTTAGTGCCTCGACAAGGGCTTCCTTCGTATTTCCATGGCGATAGTGTTCAAACGCCTTTAAAAACTCTTCCTCTGCGCCTGCGTACATTTCTGAATTCAAAAGTGAAAGGGCTGGTTTTACCACTTCAGCGTGGATTAACTGAGAATCAACACGGATGATTTCACCTGAAACAAACTGATAACCAATCCCGTGCTCTTTAAAACGATAATTTAATTCGCTGAGTGCGGCATCTGCTGCCTCATTCGCACCATCACGTGACAAATATGCGTAATTCCGAGTAAACTTATCTATAAAACTAAAAGATAGTTCTATTGCATCTAAAACCTGATCATTGTCCCTATGGGATAGAATGAAATTAAAAAGTTCATCGGCTTCGTTTGGGCGTTGTTCTCCACACAAATCAAATACCCCAAATTCATTTTTTAATATCTTAACGATTTGGCGATAGGCCTCGGCTACAGTTGCCGGATGGTATCTGGCTAATGTTTCTGCCCCAAGCGTGTCTCTAAGGAGATAGATAATTTGAATTCTTAGGGGGTGGGGAATAACGTCATATTTAAAAACGTCTGGAGCTTCACCACTTGTCGCTTTTTTTCTTTTTGAGTATAAATTGAAAATGGACATGGTCTTATTTATCCAAGATAATTGAGCTATAGCAACTCCATCTGCCGCCTAGGCTCCAGCGTCACAGGCTCTAGCAATTCCCGTCCTTGCACGCCTACGCGGTTTATTTTTTTGCTCACGGCGTGGACGGTCAGGAGATCATCCGGCGCGGGTTTCATTAAAGGCTGCGGGTCGTTGGCTGCGTTGAGCCATTGGTCAAAATCGGCGGGCTGGATGAGCACGGGCATGCGGTCATGAATGGGGGCGAGCACCGCGTTGGGGCCGCAAGTGAGGATGCACACTTTGTCGTCCTGCCAAATCGCGCCGAGAGCGAGCGGGGCGTGGTCCCTTGCGTAAAAGTAATAGGGCTGGGGCGGGCCGTCGTTGTCGTGGTTCCACTCGAAAAAACCGGAGGCTGGGAGCAGGCAGCGCCGCGCTTTCAGGGAGTCTTTAAAGGCCGGTTTCACGGCGGCAGTTTCGCTCCGCCCGTTCATCTGGATTTTGCCACGCAACTCAAAGCCCCAGTGTAACCCCACCAACTCCCGCCTTCGCGGCCCTTTGCGCACGGCGGGCACCTTATCGCGCGGGGCCACATTATAATTCGGCCGGAGTAAATGCTCGGCCACGCCAGGATGAAGGGCCACCGCAAAAAACGCTACGATTTCGCTCGGGGTGTGGCGGTGGGCGTAGCGATTGCACATGGAGGCTTGAAATCGCGGGCCGCGTTACGGTGATCTTTTAGAGAATAAGGGCCATGCTTATATGCGCGGGTATTGTCTTAAGGAGAAATCGGATTTGCATGATTATTTAGAATTGCAAATACCACAATGAAAAGGACGCCGATGGAAAAGCCAATCATTTCAGCAATGACGCACTTTGGAGCCAAAGGAGTGATTTTATCGAAATCAATCTCAAGTTTTTGACTTCTAAGTCTAGTAATTTCAGCCATTGATTCATTATGAATTTGCTGAAGCTTATCGGCTTTTTCTATATTTGTTAGGTTTTCGGACTTAATAATATCATCCCCCAGTTGTTTGGAAAAATCAAGCTCACTCTTAATTACTGAATAGCGTGTATGTGTTGCTTGATTCGAAAGCACCAAAACATTTACACAAATTCTTAATATCAAATAAGCAAAGCAGGTTGACGCAAGAGCAAGCCAAGCCACGTTTAACATCCATAGACCTACAGGGTGAGATCCAATAATGGAATTTCTAAATGTGATGGACAAGGCCAGCACACTGGTAGCCCACTTAAATAGGAGTTCGGGCAAATCTAGGAAATCCTTAAAATCAGTGGTGGAGAATGGGGTTGAGCTCATGTTGAAAACCTCAAATCGGTTAGTTCTAATGGCATGCTGTAGTATGCTCGCCGGGTGTTGGCGACGGGTTGCTAGGTACGTCGCACCCGTCGCTTATGTAGGCAGCGAAGCCAAGCCCAGCGCCTCTGTCAAAACGAAAGCCAAAGAATGATACGAGGCTGGCGGCCCGGTTGACAAGGCATAAACATATGTTCACTATCTCTCCATGCCTTTGCGCGAGCTGTTTGTGGACTGCAATGCCTTCTTCGCTTCCTGCGAGCAGCATCTGCGGCCGGAATTAAGAGGCCGCGCGCTGGGCGTCGTGCCGGTGCTGGCGGAAACCGGTTGTTGTATCGCGGCGTCCATCGAGGCGCGGCCTTTTGGCGTGAAAACCGGCACACTGGTCTATGAGGCGAGAAAGTTGTGCCCGCACATTCAATTCGTTGAGGCCCGGCCCAAGGAATATGTGCAGTTGCATCACTGCATCGTCGAAATCGTCGAGGCCCAGATGCACGTCGAGCACATCCACTCGATTGATGAAATGTCGTGCCGGTTGACGGGCCGCTGGTGCGAGCCCGACCGCGCCCGCGCGCTCGCCCGGCAAATCAAGATGGCCTTGCGCCGCGACCTCGGCCCGGTGTTGCGCTGCTCCATCGGCCTCGCGCCGAATCTTTTTCTGGCCAAAACCGCCAGCGACATGCAGAAACCCGACGGCTTGGTCGTGCTCGACCTGGAGGATTTGCCGCAGGCGCTGCACGGCCTGGAACTCTCCGATCTCTGCGGCATCGGGCGGCACATGGAACGACGGTTGCGCGCGGCGCGCATCACCACAGTCGAGGAATTGTGCGCGGCGTCGCGGGAAAAATTGCGCAGCGTGTGGGGCGGCGTGGGCGGCGAGCGTTTCTGGGCCTGGCTGCGTGGGGACGATTTCGCCGCCGCGCCGACCCGCAAAAGCGTGTTCGGGCATTCCCATGTGCTCGCGCCCGCCCTGCGCACGGAGGCCGCCGCCCGTGCCGTCGCGCACCGCTTGCTGGAAAAGGCCGCGATGCGTTTGCGCGCCGCCGATTATTTCGCCGGTGAATTGCAAGCCTACCTGCGTTACCCGCGCGGCCAGTCGTGGGAAGATGCGCGCAGTCTGGAGCCGACCCAGGATACCGTGGAATTCGCCCGCACGCTGGATCTTTTATTGGATCGGCGGACGCCCCGCGAAGACCGCGCGGGGCCGATTCAAGTCGGCGTGAATTTGCTGCGCCTGACGCACGCGTGCGACAACCCGCTGCCCTTGTTTCCGACGGAATCCACGCGCCGCCTGCCGCTGATGCGGGTGGTGGACCGCCTGAATCGGGTTTACGGCTTTGGGGCGATCCATTGGGGCAGTGCGCACGCCGCCCGCGCCGCCGCGCCGATGCGCATCGCGTTCAACCGCATCCCCTCGCTGGAAAACGAGGACACGCACTGAGGCCGTATTTTGACCAAGGAGGCCAGACCTCGTGGCCTTTTCTACGATGCAGATGAAAATCCAGTCCTCTTCGCGATCTTCGTGTCCTTCGCGGTAAAATTCTTCTCGGTCTTCCTAAACCGCCGGCACGAACCGCGTGCAATAAATCGGCGGCAGGTGCGTGGAAACGCAATGCCAGTTGTCGCCTTGGTCGTCGGAGACGAAAAGTGACCCAGTGGTCGTCCCAAAGACGAGGCGGTCGCCCGTTTCGTCCACTTCGAGCGCATGGCGGAACGTCAAATCATACGCGTGTTCCTGGGGGAGCCCGCGGCGCAACACCTCAAATGTCTGGCCGCCGTCGCGCGTGCGGGTGACGACGACCTGGCCTTCCACGGCCACGCGCTGTTCGTCGCTGACGCCAGGCACAAACCACGCTGTTTTCGGATCCTTGGGATGCACGGCGACGCCAAACCCGAAAGTCGAAAAGTGCGGGTTCTTGATTTCCTCCCAACGTTCCAGGTCGTTGCCGCAATGAAAAATTCCGTTGTGATGCTGCACCCAGTAAACCTCGGGCGCGGCGCGGCACTGCACCAGACGGTGCGGGTCCTGCGCGTTCGGCTCGTAGGCCTGTTCGGGCGGCAGGTAGGCGGCGCGCATGCCGTCGGCCCGGCAGCGCCACGTCGCGCCATCGTCTTCGGTGAGCCATACGCCGCCGGAGGAAACGCCGAGGCTCACGCGGCGCGAGTCGCGCGGGTCCACGCAAAGGGAATGAATCCCCGGCCAGTCGGCCCCGCCGCCCATCCATTTTTTGCGGCTCGGGTGGTCCCATAGCGTGCGCACCAATTCCCACGAGTCGCCGTGATCGTTGGAGCGAAACAATCCGCCCGGAATGGTGCCGCACCACAAGCGTCCGGGCTGATCCGGCCCGCCCGCTTCGAGCGACCAGATGAGTTGCAGGGTGGTCGGGAGGGGTTTGCCCCACATATCCAACTCCGGCGGCGCGCCTTCGGGCACGGCGGGGTAGGCGGGCACGGCGATTTCGCGCCACGTTTTGCCGCCATCGGTGGAGCGGTGAAGTTTGCTGCCGAAATGGCCGTGGGAAAACGCGGCGTAAAGGTAGCCGTTGCGGGCATCCGCCAGCGCCATCGGGCTGTTGTTGGCCAGAAAATCCACCTTGGCGATGGTCCAGCGGGCGCGGCGTTCAATGGTGAACAATCCTTTGCGCGTGGAAACGAGAATGCGTTGGCTCATGGGTTTATCCTCCGGAAAGCGCCTGCATGACGAAAACTTCGGCCTCGGGCGGCACGGCGTCGCTCAGGCCCGTGCGATCGCCGATTTGCTGGCCGCCGACAAACACCAGCATGTGTTTGCGCAAGGCGCCCTGCTCATCGAGCACATAACCGCGCGCGAGCGGGTTGCCGGCAAAAACCTGCTCGAGCACCTCGCGCACTGTGCGGCCCTCCGCCTCGGTCGGCGGACAGGCAACGTGGCGCTGGATGGCCTGCGTGAAGGTGATTTTTGCCATGGCCGGGCCCAAAAAATGAGCCAGGCGAAACGTCATTTCCAGTCTAAACTGGTGGGATTGGCGTTGCTTCATCCGCAGCGTTGGGGGATTTTAAAACGCACTTGGGGGCAAATCCCGACCATGGCCACGCCGCGCATTTTATTTTTTGGCTACAGCGAAGTCGGCTATGCCGCGCTGGAATTGCTGCTGGCGCGGGGGTGTGTGGTGGCGGGCGTTTTCACGCACACTCCGGACGCCGGGGAGAAAAACTGGTTTCGCTCCGTGCCGGCGCTGGCGGAAGCCCGCGGCCTGCCGGTCTTCACGCCCGATTCGCTCAAAGACCCGGCGTGGGTCGAACGCGTGCAAGCGCTGCGGCCCGATTTGATTTTGTCCTTTTACTACCGCAACATGATTCCCGAGCGGTTGCTCGCGCTCGCGCCGCTGGGGGCGTTCAACCTCCACGGCTCGTTGCTGCCGCGCTACCGCGGGCGTGCCCCGCTCAACTGGGCCATCATCAATGGCGAAGACCATACGGGCGTCTCCCTGCATGTGATGGTCAAGGAAGCCGACGCCGGCGACCTCGTGGATCAGGAGAAAATTCCGATCGGGCCGGAGGAGCCGGTGACCGCGGTGCTCGACCGCGTGCGCGAGGCCGCGGTGAAGGTGCTCGCGCGGCAGCTCGACGGCCTGCTGGCTGGCCGCGCCCCGCGCACGCCGCAAGACCATGCGCTCGCCACTTATTTCGGCAAGCGCACGGCGGCGGACGGCCGCATCGCGTGGAGCCAGCCCGCCCGGCCGGTTTTTAATTTGGTGCGGGCGGTGACGCATCCCTTTCCCGGTGCCTTTACCGAGGTGGAGGCTGAAGGCATAGCCCACCGACTGCACATTTGGTGGGGCCGGGTGCGGAACGAAACGTTGGCCCAGCCCGCTGCGCCCGGCACGGTTTTGCAAGTGTCGCCCTTGGTCATCGCCTGCGGCGAAGGCGCCTTCGAAGTGACTGAATCGGCGTGGGGCGCACTGTCCGCAGAAACGGGACCGCCCGCGCTGGCCGTGGGCGACGTTTGCCGTTGAAAACAGGCCGCCTCACGCGCAGGTCGAATGCTTGAAACTTAGCCGGCTCCCGGCGGTTTTATCTCTTCACGGCAGCGTTAGTTAATGTCGAAGCAAATATTTTTTCGGCCTCCTCCACGCCCGGCGGGGCCCACGGCATAATCTTCCAATAATATGCGGGAGGCCGGGCTTTCGCGAGGAGACGGCCGCTTTGGTCATCACTGAGGGGCGTTAGGACAGATTCCGGGGTGGGGACCGGCTGGGAAACAAGGTCACATAATTGTTAAATTTCTATTAATTGCCGGTGGATTGAGTCGATTAACAGGACGTTGGGAAACCTACGCTCATTCTTGGGACTTACTCCCCTAATCCATGTTCACCCTAACTACCTCCACCGCTATGAAAGGCATCAGCCGCATCGACTCAGGCTCCACTCATGGCTGGTTTGTGCGTGCGTATAAAAACGGCAAAACGTACTCCCGCCTTTTTAGCGACGGCAAATGCAGCGGCACCGACGAGGCCCTGATCGAGGCCCGGCGCTATCGCGAAATTTTGCACGAACGCCTGGCGAAAATCCCCGCCAAGCCCCGCAGCCGCCGCATCGTGTTTCGCGATTCCCGCAACACCACCGGCGTGCTCGGCGTTTCCCGCAGCATCAAGCACACCCCGCGCGGCACGCTCAGCGAATCTTTTGCCGTCACGTGGCGCCCCGCGCCCGGCGTGCAGAAGTGCACTTCCTTTTCCATCAACAAATACGGCCAGGAAAAGGCGTTCCGCCTGGCGGTGGCGTTCCGCCTGCGCAAGCTGCGCGAAATTCACGGCCCGGCCGTCTCCCG
>Ga0265320_10001275_pt1 | contig 18401 bp, 6 predicted proteins | sample 4827metaG_FD_202087 | JGI IMG/M metagenome (GOLD analysis project Ga0265320, IMG submission 202087) | Rhizosphere microbial communities from Carex aquatilis grown in University of Washington, Seatle, WA, United States - 4-8-27 metaG | ecosystem: Host-associated > Plants > Roots > Rhizosphere >...
CGGTGCAGAAGCGCTCGGCGACGAGGACGCCGCCGGCCTGGATGAAGTCGTGCCAGGTGGTCGTGCCGCCGGTGACGACTTTCTCGCCCATCGCGCCGCTGACCGGATCGTTCAGGTAGGTCGTGGTGGTGGCCACGCCGCCCACGGTGAGCACCTGCGTCACGCGGGCATGGCTGTCGTCATAGGTGAACGCGTCCGTCGTGGTGCCTTGCGTGATCGTGTCGGCCATGTTGAAGGCGGTGTAGGTGATGCTCCGCCCCGCCCCCGCCGTCATGTTGCCGTTCGCGTCGTAGGTGTAGGCCGGGTTGGTGACGCCGTTCACCGTGCCGGCGATGGACGAGACCCCGTGCGGCTGGGCACTGCCCACGCCGGGATAGCTGTAGGTCCCGACGTCGGACTTGCTCGTGATGTTGCCCAGATTGTCGTAGCCGACCGTCTTGGTGGTGATGCCGGTGCCCGACGCGGTGCAGCTCGCGATCCCGCTCGCCCCCGTCGCCGAGTTGGTCAGCCGGTTCAGGCCGTCATAGCAGAACTTCTCGATCACGCCCTGGTCGTTGTCGGAGCGATAGATCAGGTTGCCGATCGAGTCCCACTGATAGTCGAACGACGCGACCGCGTCGGACGGACCGGCGCGCAGGTTCGTCAGCCGGCCCGTGGTCGCGTCGAAGGTGTTGGTGGTGACGACGCCGTTGCCGGCAGTCGTCTGCGTCAGCGCCAGTTCGGCGCTGGCCGTGTTCGCCGTCCAGATCACATTGGCGCCCCCGGCGCTGGTGCAGCTCGGCGTGCCGGCGGTGTCCGCGATGCGGCACAGATAGGACAGCGCGGTGTAGACGTTCCGGCTGGTGAAACCCGACGGCCCCGCCACCGTCGAGACCCGGCCATAGGCGTCGTAGCTGGTCGTCGTGGTGTAGCCGGTCCCGCCCACCGTCAGCGTGCCGACCGTCGCGCGGCCCAGGCCGTCATAGGCGATCGTGCGGTCCGAGACCACGGTGCCGCAGCCGGAGTCGGTGCAGGCCTTGGCCTCGATCAGCTGGCCCACATTGTGGCCGGCGGACGAGGTGCCGAAGGTCCAGGCGCTGTACAGCCCCGGCTCGCCGCGCGTCAGCGCCCGGCCCAGAAGATCGTAGCTCAGCGTCGTGACCTGGCCCTTCGCGTCGGTCTGCGACGTCAGTTCGCTGAGCGCGTCGTAGCCATAGCTCCACGAGCCCATGTCCGGGTCCGACGACGCCGTCTTGCGCCCGCGCGTGTCGTAGGTGTTGGCGATCGCGTTGCCCGCCGGGTCGGTCACGCGCAGGACATCGCCCCACGCGTCATAGGTGTAGCTCGTCACATGCGTCGCGGCGTCGGTGACGCTCTGCACCAGCCCCTGCGCGTTGCGCAAGGTGGTGACCGTCTGGCTCTTGTCGTTGGTCACCGCGCCGGTCAACCCGTGATAGGCCGCGGTCGAGACGCTGCCGTCCGGCATCGTCGCCTGCGTCACCCGCCCCAGCGCGTCGTCGGCGTAGACCGTCCACTGGATCGTGGGCGTGCCGGCGGTGAAGTAGGGCCGGCTGGTCTGGTGCGTGTTGCCGTTCGCGTCGTATTGCACCGCGACGCGCACGTTCGAGCCGTCGAAGCCCTGCGTGTCGCGCGCGATCACGCGGCCGAGCGCGTCGTAATACGCCGTCGAGACCGGGCCGATCTGCGTCACACCGTCCGACGCGAACGCCTCCGCCCGCGCCAGATAGGCGCCATAGGTCGGGCACGCCGCGCTGCCGCCGTTCACGCCCGCGCAGAACGCGTAGCTCGTGGCGGTTTTGGTCCCGTCGGGCCTTGTCTCTAGCGTCGGGCGCCCGAAGCTGTCGTAGGACCAGGCCGTGACCAGACCGTTGGGGCCGGTGTGGTCGGTCGGCGCGCCGAAGGCCAGGCTCGCCGCGGAGGTGTAGGTCCAGCTCTCCGACTGCGACAGCGCGTTGGCGGCCGAGGTCTGGAATTCGCCGAGCGCGTCGTAGCCCGCCGAGGTGGTGCGGGACGAGAAGTCGGGCCCGCTGACCGCGGCGGCGGTGCTGTGGCCGAACGAATCGAGCGTGTAGTCGGTCTGCACGCCGGTGCTGGAATAGGTGCAGGAGCCGCCGGCGGGCTGGACCACCGCGCGGGTGACGAGGCCCGAGCCGGAATCGTGGGTGTAGCAGCTCGCGCGCGTGATGTCGGACAGCCCCACGATGCTCTCCACCGACGTCGCGGTGAGCTGGCCGAGGATCCAGTTGGTGGTGTCGTTGGTGTAGGTGTTGGTCGCGGTGCGCGAGGAGCCGTCGGACACCGCGGCCGCCACCGTCGTCGCGTTGCCGTAGGCATCGTAGGTGTAGTTCGTCGTCGTGGTGGGAAAGGCCGAGCCGTCGATGTCGTGGCCCGACGCGACGCTCTGGCTGAGATAGACGAAATAGTAATGCGTGCCGCTGATGCCGCTGGATGCGGCGGAGGCGTAGGTGTTGCTCACCGAGCTCAGCGTCACGCCGCTGAGGGTGCGCGTCTGCGACGAGACCATCCCGACATAGGGAAAGTCGCTGTGGTAGTTCGTGGTGGTGACGATGCCGGTCTGCGAATCCGTCGCCGTGATCTGGTTGAAGCCCAGAAGCACGACGGCGGCGGTGCCGTAGGCGACCTTGGCATATTGATGATTGGCGAAGGTGTAGGTGTTGTTGTTGGCGAACGCGCCGCCATAGGAATAGCTCGTCGTATAGGTGCCGCCGATGCCGTTGCTGACGCCGACCTGGGAGACGACATAGAAGGCGCCGTCCATCGTCACCACCGGATAGGTCGCGGGCGTGCCCTTGACGTAAAAGGTGCCGTTCTTGTTCAGCCGGTCATAGGCGATCGTCGTGGTCGCGCCGGCGCCGTTGGAGACGCTCGTCATCTGCTCGGGCACATAGGAAAACGTGTAGAGCATGTTGCCGGACACGTTCTTCAGCACGAAATCTCCGGCGCCGTCATTGTTCCAGTCGGCGACGCTGGCGGTGACGGTGGCGGACGAATTGCTGATCGTGATCGGATTGTTGCTGGTGTCGACGGCCTGCACGAAACCGCTGCCGGTCGACAGATAGAGCTTGTGGCTGGTGCCCGAGCCGTAAAAGCCCGTGCCGCCCGGCGCGACGAGCAGGATGTCGGTCTTGCCGTCGCCGTTCCAGTCGGCGGTATAGATCGTATATTTTCCCCAGTCCGTGGGGACGCTGAAGCTCGTGGCGACAAGCCCGGTGCCCGTCGATAGATACAGCGTGCCGGCGCTGCCCGATTTGGCGATGAGGACGTCGGTCTTGCCGTCGCCGTTGAAATCGCCGAGCACGATCTGCGAACCCGACCAGTTGGTGACGCTCACCGAGCTCGTCGCGGGATTGCAGAAATAGGTGATGGCGCTGGTCGTGCCCTGCGACAGCAGGTCGGTGCAGCCGTCGCCGTCGAAATCGGCCGCGTAAAGCGTTTCGGTGGTCGAGCCGAAGCCGCTGATGGGGGGACCCGCCGTGAAGATGCCCGCGCCGCTGCCGAAAAAGACATAGCTGGTGCCGACTGCTCCCCCTTGGCCGAATATGTCGCTGCGGCCGTCGCCGTCGAAATCGCCGGCAAAGCCGTGCGCCGTGGTGGGCGAGATCGTCTGCCAACCGCTGTTGATGTTGGTTCCGTTGTTGTAAAAATCGACAATATAATTGGTGTTGATGGGCGTATGGCAGACGTCGGCGCAATAATGCGTTTGGTAATGTACGAGGATGTCGCCGAACCCGTCCGGCTGGAGATCCAATCCCTGAACTTCCGTTGCCGAGCACGTGTTGGCGTAGCTCGGGTTGGGATAGACGCGCATGGTGCCCGTCCAACTCGGCCCAAAATAGACCCGCTGCGATCCGCAATTGTCCGACATGTCATTGGGCAGGAGCGCGATGTCGACCAGTCCGTCGGCGTTGAAATCCCCCACCGCCGTGACCGACCCGAACGGGATGCTGCTCGTCGCTCCCGTCATGGTGAGCTGGCCCGTGCCGCCCTGCCAGCCGAAGCTCGTCGGCGCGAGACAGTTTGTGCCGGATCCGTCGCACAGCGTGACGGAGGTGAGGCGCGAATGGACGGTGGTGGTGCCTGCCCGATAGCCAAGCTGATAGTCGTACACGACCGACGCGCCGGCATAGGTCTTGATGTGGGTGAGCAGGACGGTCGTCTTCTGCAGCGATCCGGCCTGGTAGGTTGGCGTCACGTCGGCGCGCGAGGTGTTGTAGGTAAACTGCACCGAATTGTAGGTGGACAATCCGGCGCCCGCATTGCCGGTGTAGTCGATGCGCGCGGGATAGATCTGGCCGTTGGTCGAATCGTTGGTGTAGGTGACGGTGAGGTAATTGCCCTTGGTGTCGGTGATCTTGTTCACCGACCAGATGCGGGCGGTGGACGTGCCGACGGCCAGGAGCCGTGAATCGGTCGTGTTGCCGAGTTCGATGACCTGGCCCGACTTGGTCCAGAGCTTGAAGTACGCCGGACCGGAACCTGCCGAGCCGTACGAGATGACCTGGACGAAGCCATCGATTTCCGTGCGATAGACCGCGCCATTGGCGCCGTACGTGCCGCTGGTCGCGATCAGACGCTGGCCGTTCAGGCAGAAACGGTCATTGGCGTCGAAATTCACCGCGCCGTGCACGCCGTCCTGCGTGAGCGTGCGTGGGCATCGCGCGATGGACGGCAAACCGTCGAGCGACCATTGCACCCCCACGATTCCATCCAGACCCTGACTCGAATAGTCCAGCGCGAGAGACGGAACCATGCCCGCCGTGCCGGGCGGAACGGCGATGGGGATGGAATAGGTCGCGGCACCCGTCGCGTTGACCGCGAATTGCCCCGGAACGGTCATCGGCGGCGGCGAGCCGGCCGCGCGAACACATTGCGGTAGAAGAGCACCGAACAGCAGACATGCCGCGGCGAACATGGCGCGGTGGACCCACGTCTTCGCACGAGGCATTCTTCGTGGGCGAAGTCGATGCGCCTGCGTATACACGACACGTAAAGCGCGCACGCCCGACGGGGCGAGAATCTCGCCCGTCGCAATGCCAATCGACATTGAAACACCCCGCGATGATCACCCATATTTGCGCGATACACGCGCGGGTCGTGGCAATATTTGAGGGGGTAATTATTTACAGTCAAGCACCTTTGACGAATTCAACTGTGAAGATAATTTGGCGGCCTTTCGAGAATAGAGAACTATCGCAAAAAATCACGGTGATGGTGGGGAGCCTTGGGCGGTCCCCGATTCGGAAATGGCGGCGGGGCGGCGCGAAAACTCCCTGGTCTGCGAGTCTCTGCGGCGCGACCGGAGACCGGTCATGTGCCCAATGCCGCCGCAAATCGGCGCCACTCGCGCCGCCAAGTGGAGGGTTCGACGTTTTCCGGATTCGGGCTTGTACAGGGCGCCGACCGGCGCAAACCTTGCTCGTCGCGGACGACAGGGGTGGGAGCGACCGCGCAGGGGTTTCGCGCACTTGTTCCTAGATTGTTCTGCACGGTTCCTGCCGAAGCGCTGCGGCGTGCGTGGCCAACCACCGTATCCCAAATCTTTTTGCCGCGCCGGTGCGGAAACGCGGGCCCGAATTCGCGCGGAAATGGGAATGAGACAGGCCCTCGCCCGGTGGCATGGCGAATGGCGCAAGCGACCGTGAAGCCATCTGGCGTCGATACATGTGGTGTCGCCGAGCGGATTCACGATAGGCTCTCGGGGAGGCGGCCGCCACGGGTTCATGCAGACCACCAAGTTGATATCTGGCGGAACGAGACGCGGCAGCACCCGCGTTGTCGCTTGGGTGTTGCTGTTTGCCTTCGCGCTGCAATGCTACGCGACCCAAATCCACATCCATGGCTCGCCGCTCGTTTCTGTCGGAGTTTCGGCTGGAATAGGCACCGATGAAGCGGGCCGTCACGGCAAGTCGCCGGTCGCGCCGGATCCCGCCACCTGTCCGATCTGCCAAGCCATTGCGCATACGGGCCTGTTCTTCACGCCGGCGCCGCCGCTGCTGTTTTTGCCGGCCTGGGTGGCGCATATCGCGCTGCCGATGCGGGAGCATGCGATTTCACGCGCCGCCCCGACACATGATTGGCTCAGCCGGGCCCCCCCGCGAAACTAATCCCCGAATTTTGGCCAGCGCGGGCGCCGCATGTGCGGCCCTGCGTTCGTTCTGCCCGCGTCGACGGCGCAGGCGGATTCGTATCTATCCATTCCGGACGACAACCCATGAAGCACAGCCCACGACCGGCGACGGCTTGTGCCGCGGCTCTAGTCCTGCTGCTCGCCGCTTGCGCAGTGGGGCCAGACTTCCAGAAGCCGGCACCACCCGACGTTGCCGGCTACACGGCCAAACCGATCCCCGCCATGACGGCGAGCGCGGATGCCGAAGGCGGCCAGGCGCAGCGGTTTCTGCGCGGTGCAACGATCTTAGCCGACTGGTGGACGCTGTATCATTCCAAACCGCTCAGCGACCTGGTCGAGCTGGCGCTCGCGAACAATTCGGATCTCAAGGCCGCGCGTGCGGCGCTGTCGGTCGCGCGAGAGAACGCGCTGGCACAGCGTGGCGCGTATTATCCGAGCATCTCGGCCGGCTTTTCGGCCAGCCGACAGCAACAACCAGGAACACTCGCGCCGGTCCCGAACAACAATGCCTTCCAGTACGATCTCTTCACGCCTGAGTTGACCGTCTCCTACGCCCCCGACGTGTTCGGCCTGAACCGCCGGACCGTGGAGTCTCTCGAGGCGCAGCAGCAGGCCGTTCGGTTCCAGATGATCGCGATCTACACGACCTTGACCTCCAACGTCGTGGTGACCGCGATTCAGGCAGCCTCCGTCGAAACGCAAATCGAGGCGACGCGCGACATCATCGCCCGCGATACCGAAGCGTTGCAAATCCTGGAGTACCAGGCGAAGAAGGGTTACGCGAACGGGCTCGATCTCGCCGCGCAGAAGAGCCAGCTCGCCGAGGCAACCGCCACGCTGCCGCCGCTGCTCAAGCAGATGGCACAATTGCAGGACCTTCTGGCGGTTCTGGTCGGCCGGTTCCCCAGCCAGGCGCCGCCGCAAACCCTGGCCCTCACCGATCTCCAATTGCCTCGGGAACTGCCGCTCAGCCTTCCCTCCACCATTGTCGAGCAGCGCCCGGATGTGTTGCAAGCCGAGGCCAATCTGCACGCCGCCAGCGCGCAAATCGGAATTGCCGTTGCGAACCGGCTGCCCAACATTCAACTCAGCGCCAATGCCGGAAGCACGGCGTTGGCGATCGGTCAGCTCTTTGCGCCCGGCACGGGATTGTGGACGTTGGCGGCGTCGCTGACCGCGCCGATATTCGATGGCGGGACGCTGATGCATCAGGAACGCGCGGCGCGCGCGGGTTATGAAGAGGCAGCCCAGCAATATCGCAGCACCGTGCTCGGCGCTTTTCAGAATGTGGCCGACACGTTGACCGCGCTCGAACAGGACGCCGAAGCGTTGAAGGCCGCGAGTGCCTCTGCCGACGCGGCCAAAACGACACTCGATATCGCACAACGCCAGGTCAAGGACGGATACGCCGGCTATCTCGTGCTGCTGAACGCCGAGCAGGCCTATCAGCTGGCCCGCATCAACCTCGTGCAGGCGCAAGCCAGCCGATTTGCCGATACCGCCGCGCTGTTCCAGGCGCTGGGCGGCGGGTGGTGGAATCGAACGGAACTGGTCAGGGACGATCATGACAAATAGACGCCTCGGCGGGCCGACGACCTATCATCGCTGGCTTCGCGCGCCATGGATCGCCGCCGCGGTTGCGGCGATCTTGTCATCCGCCGCCTGCTCGCCGAGCAGCGACAACGATTCCGGCCAACCCTCGGCAACCGTCAGCAACGTGACATTGACGGCCGATCAACGCCGGAACATTCGCCTCTTCACCGCCGTGCCCACCAAATTTCACAAGACGATCGATGCGAACGGCGTGGTCGACTTCGACAACGACCGGGCGACCAGCGTGCTGGCGCCGATCTCCGGCCCGGTCACGCAAATGTTCGTTTCGCCGGGCGATATCGTCAAGAAAGGACAACCGCTGGCTCTTGTGGACTCGCCGGACTTCGCAGCGGCCGTCGGCGCCTATCGCAAGGCCGTTTCGGCGGCGCGAACGACGCGCCGGCTTGCCGATCTCGACAAGGACCTCCTCGCGCACCAGGGCGTGGCGCAACGCGAAGCCGAGCAAGCGCAGACCGACGCGGTCAGCGCCGAGTCCGACCGCGACGCCGCGCTTCAGGGACTCGCTTCATTGGGCGTCGATCCGCGGCTCATCCGGCAAATACGTTCCGGCCGGCAACTTTCTCGCGTGGCGAGCGCGATCCGCTCGCCGATCGCCGGAACGGTGGTCGAAAAGCTCGTCACGCCCGGACAGCTCTTGCAGGCAGGCACGACGCCCTGCTTCACCGTCGCCGATTTGTCGCGCGTCTGGGTCATGACGCAGGTGTTCGGTTCCGATCTGGATTCCGTCGGCGCCGGCGACACCGCTCAAGTGACGGTGGGCGCGAATACCGTGACCGGACGTGTCGAAAACGTTGCCGCGGAAGTCGATCCGAACACGCGGTCCGTGGCGGTGCGCGTGGTGGTCGCGAACGCCGCCGGTCTCTTAAGGAAGCAAATGTATGTCCGGGTCGAGATCCAGTCGCGTGCGGAAAATACCGGCCTTCTGATCCCGGTCGCAGCGATTCTGCGGGACGACGAGAACCTGCCCTTCGTGTACATCGCTCAGCGCGACGGCAGCTACGCACGGCGCCATGTGACCTTGGGCGATCGGGTCGGCGATCGCTACGACATTGCGGACGGCCTGCACCGTGGCGACCGCGTCGTGGCCGACGGCGCGATCTTCGTGCAGTTTCTGCAAGACCAATGAGCGAGCCACAACCGCAGGCCGAGTTTCCAAAGCGGCCCTCCTCCCTGATGAATCGCGTTGTCGCCGCCTCTCTGGGGCAATGGCTGATCGTCGTCATCCTGACGGTGGTGTTCATGGCCGCCGGCATTCGCGCGTTGATCCGGCTTCCGGTCGACGCCTATCCCGATTTGTCGCCGCCGATGGTCGAGATCATCACGCAGTGGCCCGGCCACGCGGCCGAAGAGATGGAGCGCCTGGTCACCGTGCCCGTCGAACTTGGGATGAACGGCATCCCGAAAACGGCGACCGTCCGCTCGATCTCGCTCTATGGCCTCTCCGACGTCACGCTCAGCTTCGAGGATTCCACCGACAATTATTTCGCGCGGCAAGAGGTGTTCAACCGCCTCTCCGGGCTTGGCCTGCCCGATGGTGTGTCTCCATCCGTTTCGCCGCTGACCTCGCCGTCGGGCCTCGTCTATCGCTATGTGCTCAAGAGCGCCGATCGCTCGCCGATGGAACTGAAGACCTTCGAAGACTGGGTCGTCGAACCGCAATTCCGATCGGTGCCCGGTGTTGCGGACGATTCCGGCTTCGGCGGCGGCACCATGCAGTATCAGGTGTCACTTGATCCGGTGCGCGTTGCGGGCCTCGGCATGTCGGTCGTGCAGGTGGAGAGTGCCCTCGCGGCCAACAATGGCAATGCCGGTGGCGGCTTCTATACCCAGGGCGAGCAATTCTACTACATCCGAGGCACCGGCCGGCTCACCACGCTCGAAGACATAGGAAACGTCGTACTGGCCGTGCACAACGGGACGCCGACTCTGCTGAAAGACGTCGGGCGCGTCGATATCGGCATTGCGCCGCGCCTTGGCGAGTTCGGCTACGCGAACCAGGACGACGCCGTCGAGGGCGTCATCCTGATGCTCAAGGGGGAGAAGGCTCAGGACGTGCTCAAGCGCGTCGAGGCGAAGACCGCCGAACTCAATACGCGGATATTGCCCAAGGACGTGAAGGTCGTCCCATTCTACGACCGCAGCGACTTGATCGCGCAAACGACCCAGGTCGTGGAAGGCAATTTGCTGCGTGGCGTCCTGCTCGTTCTCGCCGTGCTCATATTCTTCCTCTATGACTTTCGCGCCGGTTTGATCGTCGCCGTCACCATTCCGCTGGCATTGCTCTTCGCGTTCATCTGCCTCGACCTCCAGAACGCCTCCGCCAACCTGCTGTCCATCGGCGCGATTGATTTCGGCATCCTGGTGGATGGCGCGGTGTTCATGGTGGAGAACATCTTCCGTCAGATCGCGCTGCGCCAGGGAACGCGACTCAACGTGCTGGAAATCATTCAGGATGCGGCCGCAGAGGTTGACCGGCCGCTCTTTTACGCCGTCGCGGTCATCATTGTGGGATTCCTGCCGATCTACGTGCTCTCCGGCCCCTCCGGAACATTGTTCAAACCGATGGCCGATACGATGGTGTTCGCGCTGGTCGGCTCATTGATCATTACGCTGACCGTGCTGCCCGTTCTGTGCGCCTGGTTCATGCGCGACGGCGTGCGTGAGCGCCGCAATGCCGCCTTCGAAGCGGTCAAGACGTGGTATGCCGATGCCCTGGATTTCTGCCTGGCGCGGCCTTGGGCCACGACGTTGGCGTCCGTGGCCCTGCTCGTCGCGTCGCTGCTCCTGTTGCCCGGCATCGGTGCCGAATTCATGCCGCAGCTGGACGAAGGCGCGCTCTGGGTGCGGGCCACGATGCCCTATACGATCTCTTTCGATGCGTCGGCGAAGATCGCGCCCAAGGTGCGCGACATTCTGCGGTCATTTCCAGAGGTCACCACGGTCGCCTCGGAACTTGGGCGGCCCGACGACGGCACGGATTCGACCGGTTTCTTCAACGTGGAGTTCTATGTCGGGCTCAAACCCTATTCGCAGTGGACGGGGGCCTATCGCACCAAGCCGGAGCTGATCGAAGCGATCAACCGAAAGCTGCAATCTTTCCCGGGCATCATCTTCAATTACACCCAGCCGGCCGAGGACGCCGTCGACGAGGCGGAGACCGGGCTGAAGAGCGCGCTGGCCGTCAAGATTTTCGGGTCGGATCTGGCGACGCTGCAATACAAGGCCAAAGCCATCAAGCAGACCCTGGAGCACGTTCGCGGCATCCGCGACGTGACGCTGGTACAGGAGCTCGGGCAGCCCAGTCTCAACATCGACATCGATCGGGCGCGCATCGCGCGCTATGGCCTCAATGTCTCAGACATCAACAGCTTGATCCAAACGGCAATCGGCGGCGACGTCGCCACGCAGGTTGTGCAAGGTGAAAAACAGTTCGATCTCGTCGTCCGGCTGGAACGACGATATCGGGAGACGGCCGAGGCAATCGGCAACATTCCGGTGCTCACGCCGGGGGGCCAGCAAGTGCCACTCAAGGCGCTGGCCGACATCCGCGTGACGAACGGCGCATCCTTTATCTATCGCGAGAACAATTCACGCTATATCGGCGTCCAGTTCTCGGTCGGGGGACGTGATCTTGCCGACGCGGTCGGCGATGCCATCCGGCAGGTCGACCGCAAAGTGACCTTGCCGCAGGGCTACCGTCTCGATTGGGGCGGCGAATACAGCGAGTACACGGGTTCGAGCCACCAGCTCGCGATCATCCTGCCGCTTACGCTGCTCCTCATCCTCCTCTTGCTGTTCATGCTCTACAGCAATTTCAAATTCCCATTCATCACCGTCTTGGGAGTCTTGCTGTCCGCGCCGGTCGGCGGCCTCGTCGCACTATGGATAACCGGCACGCCGTTGTCGGTCTCATCCGGCATCGGGTTCTTGGCACTGTTCGGCGTGTCGGTGCTCACGGCCGTCGTCTACATCTCTTACGTCAACGAGCTCCGTCGCGGCGGCACGCCGCTCAAGGACGCCATCCGGGAAGGCGCCATACTGCGGCTGCGCCCGATCATGATGACCGCGCTCGTCGCGGCGATCGGTTTGCTTCCGGCAGCCCTCGCCGAAGGCGTCGGCACCGACTCGCAAAAACCGTTCGCACTGGTCATTGTCGGCGGTCTCATCACAAGGCTCGCGATCAGCGTCTTCCTGATGCCGGTTCTGTATGCGCTCGTCGCGCGCCCGGACGACCGGCTGGAGGTCTGAGATTGGCTTGGCGGGTCGATCAAGACCCAAAGCCTTCGACAACCGCGATCCTACGGCGCGCCGCGCGGGATCGTGGACACCAAAGGCGGCGAATTATCCCGGTCTCGGATCTGCGATTGCCGGTGCGCAGGCCGGACACGCCCCTGTTTGGAGGCGCTTCGGGCGCAAGCGGTGGAGGGAGGACGTTTGTCGATATTGGACTGGTACAGCTGTGGTTCGGGTCTAACTGTGCTCCGCATTCCCATCGAAAAACGGAGCATGTTGCAAAGCAACATATCTCGGCTGCATCCATGATCGCGAGAGCGCCGGCGTGAGGTTCGGCTCGTTGACGTCGAAGAACACGATGAAGCTCTTCGCCGGTGGGATCGGTGGAAGCGGCAGCGGAACAGGTCACGAAGTCGTGGCTTTGCGCCTCGCTCCTGCATGGTAGCCTTTGCCGATTTTTCGCGCGAGGCCTCCAATGACGAAAATTTCCCGCCGGTCGTTGCTGGCGACGGCAGCCGCTCTTGGCGCGACCGCGGCCTTCGCGAGAACCCCGTCGGGATCGCGCAGCGGCTGGCGCGAAGCGCGGCAGTTTTTTCCCGAAGGCGTGGCGTCCGGCGATCCCGACAGTACGAGCGTGATTTTGTGGACACGCCGGCCCTATGCCGCCGGACACAAAACGCCCCGGCTGATCGTCGAGGTCGCGGAAGATCGCGCGTTCGAGCGTGTTATCGCCACGACGAAAGCGAATGCGCCCGAGGAATCCGATTGGACCGCGCGCGTTCTCGTCGGCGGGCTGAAGCCGGCGACGGAATATTGGTATCGCTTCACCGACAGCGAAGGAAACGGCAGCCGCATCGGCCGCACGATCACCGCGCCCGCCGACGACGATCCGCGGCGGGTGAACTTCGCCTTCGTCTCCTGCCAGGACGCGAACTGTGGCGCGCAAAACGCTTACCGCCGGATGATCTATGAAGACCAGCGCGCCGCGCCGGAAGACAAGCTCGCCTTCGTGCTGCATCTGGGCGATTTCATCTACGAAATGGTCTGGTATCCGGAAGATCGGGCCATGTATTACGATCGCAAAGTCCGCGAAATCGTGCGCTATGAACATGGCGAAAAGCACGCGGACTTTCACGTGCCGGCGACGGTTTCGGACTATCGCGCCATTTACAAAGCCTATCTGCACGATCCGGACATCCAGGATGCGCGCGCCACCTTCCCCTTCGTGACGATATGGGACAATCACGAATTCTCATGGCAGGGCTGGCAGACGCTGATAGATTATGGGAAGGGCGCATATCCAGCGCAGACGCGCAAGGTCATCGCGATGCAGGCCTGGTTCGAGATTCACCCGGCGCGCGTGACGAAAAAAAATCCGTCGCTGGAGAAATTCGATCCGCCAGTCGTGGTGGATGCGCCGATTACGGCATTCGACGACAATGGATTGGGCGCCGAACCTAACAACCTCATCGCCGTGAACAGTCTGATCGGCTATCGCGCGTTGCGGTTCGGCAAAAATGTCGAAGTCATTCTGACCGACCAGCGCTCGTACCGTTCGAAGAATCCCCTGGACAATCCGGCGACGGACCCGCTGAACGATTATCCATTTGTTTCGGAGGACATTCAGATCGTCCTCGATGCCGGCCGCGAAGCGAATGGCGGCACCCCCCCGGCGACCATCAAATTCGACACTGTCGAGTTCCCCAATTACCGCAAAGACCAACCGCCGCAGACCATACTGGGCGCCACGCAGAAGGCATGGTTCATCGACAAGCTGAAAACGTCGCAAGCGACGTGGAAGGTCTGGGGCAACACGCAGCCCACCCTCGATATTCGTTACGATCCGCACAATCTGCCGGACGGCATGGGCAAGAAATGGCCGGACGGAAGTTATGGCGGCGAAGGCGGCGGCGATCCCAGCGCCGCCTATGTCGAGCGCAGCGAAATCTACGACGTTATCGCGCGCGAAGGCATTACCGGCTTTGCCACCGTCGCGGGCGATCGTCACAGCTTCTGGGCCGGCGTGGCGACGAAATCGTTGCCGCCGCGCGGCTTCGAGCCGGTTGGCATTGCCTTCGTCACCGGCTCCATTTCGGCACCGGGCATGGCGGAGGCGCAAGAGCACCAGCATTGGAAAGACGATCCGTTGCGCCCGCTCTACAATGTGGATCGCGGGGGCGGAAAATTCGAAACCACGGTGAACCTGACGCTGCATCATGGCGTGCGCACGGCGCTGGAATACGCCAAAAGCGGCGACATCGCGAAGGCGCGCGCGCTGCGCAATCCCGACAGCGCGCCGCATGTGTCGTTCGTCGATATGGGCGGGCACGGCTATGGCGTGGTGCGCGCAAGCGTGGACCGCATGGATACAGAGTTCGTTTGCATCCCGCGTCCTGTCGAGCGGTCCGCGACCGAAGACGGCGGTCCGTTGCGCTATCGCGTCGTGCATTCCGCGAAGCTGTGGGGCAAGGGCGAACGGCCGGTTCTGGAGCAAACGGTCATCGAAGGCGACGCCAAGCTGTCAATTTAAACGCGCGACGCTATCCGAAGAGGTGTGGACACAAACCGACGACAGAATGTCGGTGCCGGAGTGGAGGTCCGGAATTTCGGAGAAATCGAACGGTAGAGCGGCCCTCGCGCGCAAATTTTGCTCCGCGCACGGAGCGCACGAATGTTCCTATCGACCTATTGCGCGCCGGGCCAACGATTGTGTAATTATATGACAAATAGAAACTTCGGCTGTTTCCAAACATGCAACGGGTCAGTCGGCGCGGCCTTCTGAAAAATGGCGCACTTGCGGGCATTGGCGCGTTGGCGCTTCCGGCCGCCGCGTCCGATCGGCCGAGCGCGCGGCGCGCAATTGCGGTGCGGGAGCGATTGCTGCTCGATCCGGGTTGGCGCTTCCATCTCGGCCATGCCGCCGATCCCGCCAGGGATTTCGGCTTTGGCGCGCAGCAGGACACCTTCGCCAAGGCCGGGGCGAATACCGGCGCCGCCGCGCAACCCGGCTTCGATGACAGCGATTGGGCGGCCGTGGACCTACCCCACGACTGGGCTGTGACGCTCCCCTTTGTCGCCAGCGTCGATCCGCCGCCTGCGCCCAATGACGATCCGCGCGCCGCGCATGGCTTCAAGCCGCTTGGGCGCGACTATCCGCAGACCAGCATCGGCTGGTACCGGCGGGCTTTCAACGTGCCGGCTTCCGATGCCGGCCGGCGGCTGTCGCTCGAATTCGACGGCGTGTTCCGCGATTGCCTGGTCATGGTCAACGGCTATATCGCTGGGCGCAACGACAGCGGCTATGCGCCGTTCCGCGTCGATATCACCGATTTCGCCACATATGGCGGCCGCAATCAGCTTGCCGTCCGCGTGGACGCCACCCTGGGCGAGGGCTGGTTCTACGAAGGCGCGGGCATCTATCGCCATGTCTGGCTGGTGAAGACCGATCCGCTGCACATCCCGCAATGGGGCGTCCAGGTGCGCAGCCGCGTCGAGAACTCCGCCGCGACCTTGGAGGTCGATGCAGAGGTTGCCAATGAAGGGGACGCGGCGCAGCGCTGCCACCTCGAATTCGCAGTGGTCGATTCCGACGGCAAGGTGGTGCTGCAAGCGGGGACCGCGCCGCTGGATGTGAAGGCGCGCGAGACCGCCAATGCCGCGCAAACCCTGCATCTGACGGCGCCGCTTCTGTGGTCGCTGGAAACGCCCAATCTTTACCGGCTCGTGACGCGCGTCATGACGGATCGCGGGATGACGGACGAGTCCACCACCGCCTTTGGCATCCGTGCGATTCAGTTTGATCCTGAGAAAGGCTTTTTCCTCAACGGCGCACCCCTCAAGCTCAAGGGCACCTGCAATCACCAGGACCATGCCGGCGTTGGCATTGCGCTGCCGGACCGGCTGCATCACCTGCGGATCGCGACATTGAAAGAGATGGGCGCCAACGCCTATCGCGCGGCCCACAATCCGCCGGCGCCCGAACTTCTCGAAGCCTGTGATCGGCTCGGCATGCTGGTGATCGACGAGACGCGCCGCATGTCCGCCGACGACGGGAGCCTGGGCGAGCTTGCGCGGCTGATCCGCCGCGACCGCAACCATCCCAGCATCATCGCCTGGTCGATCGGCAATGAGGAGCCGCAGCAAGGCACCGAGCGCGGCGCCCGCGTTGCCGGCGACATGGCGCGGCTGGTCCGCACGCTCGATCCCACAAGGCCGATCACCGCCGCGGTCGACGATCCCAAGGCATGGGGCGTCGGCATCACGCCGGTGCTGGACGTTCTGGGCTGCAACTACCGCACCGACCAGATTTCCGCGTTCCATGTGAGCCATCCCGGCACGGCGGTCTACGGCAGCGAGACCGGCAGCACGGTGTCGACGCGCGGCATCTATGTCCGCGATCCCGCGAGTGGCTACAGCGTCGCCTACGACACCGAATTTCCGTGGTGGGCCTCGACCGCCGAGGCATGGTGGAAGATCGTGGCCCCGGCGCCCTATATCGCGGGCGGCTTCGTATGGACCGGCTTCGACTATCGCGGCGAGCCGACGCCCTTCAATCGCTGGCCAAACGTGGCTTCACAGTTCGGCATCTTCGATTCCTGCGGCGTTCCGAAGGACAATTATTACTATTACAAGGCGCAATGGCGCGACGAGCCGCTGTTGCATCTCTTGCCGCATTGGAACTGGCAGGGCCGGGAAGGGCAGCCGATCAATGTGTGGTGCCACACCAACCTCGATCGCGTGGAACTGTTCGTAAACGGGGCCAGCGCCGGCCTGCGCGATGTGCCGCGCTACGGACATGTCGAATGGAACGTACCCTATGCCGCGGGCACGATCGAGGCGCGCGGCTTCAAAGGCGACACTCTGGTGCTGACCGAGCGGCGCGAGACGACCGGCGCTCCGGCGCGGATCGTGCTCACGCCCGACCGTGGCGCGCTGGCGGCGGACGGCGAAGATGTCGCGTCGGTGCGGGTGGAGATCGCGGATGCGCAAGGCCGAACCGTGCCGACGGCCGCGCTGCCCGTCGCGTTTGCCGTAGCGGGACCGGGCCGGATCATCGGCGTCGGCAACGGCGATCCTCGAAGTCATGAGCCGGACAAGGCGATGCAGCGAACGACGTTCAACGGGCTCTGCCTGGCGCTGCTGCAGTCGACGCGCGAGGCCGGCACGATCCGCCTTCAGGCGCGCGCGCCCGGCGTTGCGCCGGCAACGCTCATCGTGCCCGCGCACGCCGCGTCGATCCGGCCGTTCGCGCCTATTTGATCATGGCGGCGGGTTGAGGAAATCGATCCCGGGCAGAAGCTCGCCGTCGAAATCGAACAGGGCGGCATTTTCCCAGCTCGATCCCCTGCCCCATTGCGTCTCGCAATCGGTCGAGACCCATTCCGGCGCCCAATAGACGACGCCGTCGCCGCCGTTCTTGAGCACCGCGTCGCGCACGGCCAGCAGATAGTTGTGCTGGCCTTCCGGCGTGGCGGGATAGCCCGGTATCAGCGAGTCCGCGCCGAGCACGTTCGACAGCGTGTCCTTCCATTGCAGCGTCCAGGGATAGCCGGTCTCGACCGCCATCACCTCGGCATGGGGATAGAGATGCGTCAGCCTGTAGATCTCGATGCCCAGGCCGGCAATGTTGTACTTCGACCACTTGGGATAGTAGCTGAGGCCGATGATGTCGAAGTCGACGACGCCCGCCTTGGTGGCCGCGGCGAACCAGGGCTCGGCGTTCTCCGGCTGGGCGATATGGAGCATGACCTTGGGCCGGATCGAGGATCGGGCGCCGGCGTCGCGCACCGCCTTGATGCCGGCATTGATCAGCATCGCGTTGCGCACCCAGTCGATCGGTCGATCCTTGGCCCAGTCGGCGCGGCCCGCCAGCTCGCGATTGATCTCGTTTCCGACCTGCACCATCTGCGGCATCAGGCCGTCGCGGTCGAGCGCCGTCAGCGTATCGAAGGTGTATTTGTAGAGCGCCTGCGAGAGCGCCGCGTTGTCCGTGATATCCGCCCAGGCCTTGGGCGCGATCTGATGATCGCCGTCGGCCCAGGTATCGGAATAATGGAAGTCGAGCAGGACCTGCATCCCCGCCGCTTTCGCGCGGCGGATGCTTTTTTCGACATCGGCGAAATTGCTGTACTTGGTCCAATCGGCATGGTTCCAGATGCGGATGCGCACCAGGTTGGCGCCGTGATCCTTGAAGATGCGGTAGACGTCCTTGGGCGCGCCGTGGTCGGAAAAGACCGCGCCGCAATCGTCCATCTCGTTTGCAAAGGACAGATCGCCGCCGAAATAGAGATCGCGCGCCGACGGGGCGGCCGTCGACGCCATGACGAACGCCAGCGCCAGGAGCAAGCGGTTCAAGCCGAGCCTCCAAAAAAGGCCGGCGGAGCGCTCGTGCCCTCCGCCGTAGAAC
>Ga0265320_10001276_pt1 | contig 18399 bp, 11 predicted proteins | sample 4827metaG_FD_202087 | JGI IMG/M metagenome (GOLD analysis project Ga0265320, IMG submission 202087) | Rhizosphere microbial communities from Carex aquatilis grown in University of Washington, Seatle, WA, United States - 4-8-27 metaG | ecosystem: Host-associated > Plants > Roots > Rhizosphere >...
CACGTTGCCGCATCCCCCGCGTCGTAAACAACTGGGTAAAAAAGTTTTGGGCCTTATCTAAGCGCCATTCACCCGTTGGGGTTGGAGGGAGGTTTTGGGGCCTTTCCCAGGGTAGCTCGTGCCTTGCAACCCTGGGCTTAGTGACAGAATCCCTTTGGGATTGCCGAAATCCGGTTTGACTTGTGGGTGATGCAAAGACAGGACTGGCGCACTCCAAGACGCTTCGCGTATTTTGGGAATCATCGTTTCACGCCCAGCGTTTTGGAGTGCGGCGGCCCTCCGCCGCCTTTGTCGGCTGCTTGCCAAGCCATGCCGCGGTTGGCTGGAACGACCGTGGTTTTCTTTGCGGCCCTCAGTGACCTCTGCGTCTTAGCGTCAAGGCTTCGCGGGATTCCAGCACATGAAAAAGCTGCTGCGCAGTCTGAGTGCCTTGCTACTGATATCGGCGCTGGCGGGGCTGGCGACGCTGCTGGTGTTTGACGCATTGAACCATCTGCGCCTGACCTCCGCGCATCAACGGGTGGGTGCGTTATCGTTCATGATGATTGGCGCGTCGTACATCAGCCTGCAACTCAGCACGGGCCGGCGCCGCCCAAAATGCCGCGCGGATTGTCTTTCACTCCGATCTGCCTGCCGCCGGAAAAAATTTCTTCGATGCGGCCATTCTTCCACTGACGCACGCGATAGAGCGTGGCGAACATGAAATCCGGCGCTGCGCCACCCTGGCCGCCGACCCGTTCCGCGCCGCGCCGCACATTGTCCTGCAGCCACGCGGGGAGGCGCAGATGGTACGGATTGCGCCGTACTTCCTCGACGTGGAATGACAATGCGGCCAGCAACTCCGCCACGTCGTCCGTGCTGGATTCAATCATGAGATTGGGTGCGGGCATCTGGCCCCAGAATTCCGTCTCAATCAACGCACATTGAAAATCCGCGGGCAACGTTCTCAACGCGTCCATCACCAGAAAATGGGTGCCGATGTGGGTGCTGTTCCAGTCGGCTTCATGCGGGAAGAAAATCGCCCGGGGCTGGCGTTTCACGAGCAGGGCGGCGATTACATTCACCGCGCCGGCCCAGTGTCCGGGATCGCCGGCGCGCGTTTTGGGGTTGATCTTCTCCAGTCCATTGGGCGCCGCGGCTTCCAGTTCAAAACCCAGCCAGCCGCAGGCGTTTTGGAGTTCCCGCCAGCGGTGTTGTTGCCGTTCCCGCTGGCTGCCGAGAGTGACCGCCACATTGACGAGGCGCATGCGGGCTTCGCGCAGGAGGCGCAGTGCAAAACCTCCGATGATGCACTCATCGTCGGGATGCGGAGAGAAAATGAGCGCCACCGGAGCCTCGGCAGCGGGTTGGGAACGGGTGGGGGAGGGAATGCCGCCCAGGGGCAGGTTTTTGCCTTCCGCCACCAGGCGGGCCAACTGTGAAACGAACGGATGATAAGGATTCATGGATGCCTGCGATACGTTTTTAGCCACGTGCCGGCCCAAGTGTCATTAAAATCGGGATGGAAGCAACCCCCCAATTCAGCGGGATTGCCGGCGGGATTTCCCCGGCCAAGCTGGAGACATGCGGTCCGAGACGGAGCAAGCGCAACCCGGGCGGGTTGAGGCCCGGTTCGTTATCTGGAAAAATTGTTTTGCCCTATTCGGTGGCGGAAGGGAGAACCAACCACCCCTTCCGCCACCATTTGCCTTGCTTCAGGTTCCAACCCTATCCTTGGCAGATCCGTTCGCAAACCGATGCAGGCGCATTTGCCGACCTTCCTTGCTCACGGGAACATGAGCCGGTAGAACTGGTTCGGGCTGCCGGTGGCATTGGTCTGGAAGTTGATGGTGCCGCTCAAGCCGGTGTTATTGGTCAGAACGGAAGTCCAGAGCGGAGCCGTGAGATTGGTGGTCATCTCGACGACATAGTTCAGATCGGTGATGGTATTGGCATTGAACTGGACACTGCCGGGACTGCCGGCTGTGGTTGTCAATTGTGGCGGCAGGACAATGTTCAAGGCCGAAACACTGCTGGTGACGGCGCCGGCCACGTTGGTGATCGCCACCGTATAATTGCCGCTGTTATTGATGGTGACGCCCGTAAGGGTCAGGGTGTTCGTGAGCGCTCCACTATAAACTCCGCCATCGGCAAGCTCGGCGCCGTTGTCACGCCAATGGAAGGAGAACGGTGGCGTGCCCGATACGCCGACATTGAGGGCGGAACTTTGCCCGGCCAGAAGCGACAAGGCAGCCGGCGGGTTTGTGGTGATGACCGGGGCTCCGGCGGACGTTCCCACCGACAAGGCGACCGGGCTGCTTGTGATGCTGCCCCAGAAGTTGGTCACCACCACGGTATAACTGCCGGCGTTGGCCGAGGTGATGTTGTTCAAGGTCAAAGCCGCGTTGACGGCGGTATTCGAATAGAGGGTGCCACTGGTCGGGCCCAGCACATAGTTTTGGGCCGCGACCAGAGTGGAGTCCTGATACCAGAAGGCGCACGGTACTCCGCTGTTGGTTGAAAAACCTCCGATGCCACTATTATACACATTCAAGGTGCCGCCGACGGCAACGGACAGCGTGATGTTGGCCCCCGTGCTGACGTTGGTCGAGGCGGGCAATGAATTGGTAAACATTGGCGGATAACCAAACGCCCAATAGGAATCGTAATTTTGGGCGGAAAGGATTGCCCCGCCGGAGTTGGTGCTGTTGAACGTCACGGTATAAGTGCCGCTCCGGCCGGGGATCATTTGCGCCGCGGTGAGGGGAACGGTATTGCTGGTGCTGATCACCGTGACGCCGTTATAGGTCCAGGAAAAATAATTGGTTGCCGTAATGACATTGGTGACCCAACTGAACATGGTCAAAGCAGCGCCAGCCGGGGCAAAGTTGGTATAGTTGAAGGCGGAAAAGTTTGTGCCGCCAGAAATGGCGACGGACAGATAACAATTCGCCTTGGGCAGGGCGCCAAACGAAAAACCGGCGGTCTGGGAATTGGAAGCCGTCATGGTATAGACGCCTGAATTGGTCAGTTGCACATTGGTTATGGTTAAAACCGAATTGGTTGCGCCGGGTATGGGTGTCAGACCACTCCACCATTGATATTGGGGAATCGGATTGCCTGATGCACCGCCGCTCAACTGGACATCGGAGCCAACCTGGGCACAGGTGTTGGGAGGCGCGGCCGAAATGGCCGGTATGGTCAGGCCGCCGCCGCTGGCGCCAACGATCAGGGTGGTGGAACGGGTATCCGTGTGCCCGCTGGTGCTGCAACCGCCCTGGTCGAAGACCTTGATGGAGAATGCATAGTTGGCGGCATTGGTCGGTGTGCCCGATACGGTGGCGGTATTGACGCCATTGTAGGTGATGGTCAGACCATCAACAAATGGGATGCCGCCGCCGATGCAATTGGTGAAAGACATCGAACTCACCGAGTTGGCATGGCCGCCGGAATAGGTGACCGTGCCGATATATGGCGCGCCCACGGTGGCATTGGGCGGCGAAATTGAGATGCTCGAGGCCTGGGACACGGCGTCGAATCCCAGCAACGCCGTTGCCCCCACGCCGAGTTTCAGGATGAACCCCCAGGAGGATGGGGCCAGTCGTTGCGCACTGGGCAGGAACGAGCGCAGCAACGGCGCCACTTGCAGCAGCGCCGCAAGCAAGATGGACAGGAGTTGAATGAATTTGGTTTTCATGGTTGTTTGCTTTGGTTTTAGGTTGAGGGGTATCAATTATTTGGGCGACAAAACGACATAAGCCGGCAAACCGACAATGTTAAAATGGTCGAGCAATGGTTTGGCCGGGGCCGCGTTCGGCTGTTCCGCCGCATACCGCGCCGTGACGAATTTATGCAGGTGATCCTTTACCTCGGCCCGGTTGAAAACCGTATCATCCATGGCCGAACAGTCCTTGCACCAGCTCGCGTGAAAATCAACGAACAACGGCTGGCCGGTCACGCGCGCTTGTTGGAGCGCGGCCAAAAGTTCCTGGTCCGTTTCAATCGGCGGAGGATTGACCGGTCCGGTGGTTGTCCCGGAGCCGGCGAGGAGACCCCCGGCGGTTTGGTGCGCATGCCAAGCCAGACGGCCGTAATACAACGCGAACGCAAGGATCATCAGGCCAAACCCATACTTCACATATTTCATCCACGTGCCCGGCCGGGGCAGAAAAGTCAGACCGGCACCGGCCAAGGGCCAGGGCAGCGCCATGCCGACGCCCAGCAGAAACGGCAACATCAATCCGGCCATCGCGCCTTTGGCGTAAAAATTGGCCGCGAGCAGGACCACGGAAATCACCACGGGCGCCACGCAGGCGCCGGCCAGGAGCGCGGACATGATTCCCATGGACAACACCATGACGTTTTGCGCCAGCGCGCTTTTGTCCACTGAACCCGTGGGACCGGCGCCGCTGAAACGGGATAAATCAATGTTCACCACGTCGAACATGCCCAGGGCCATCACCACGAAAACGAGCGCAATGCCGACGTTGAACCAAATGGACGAATTCAGCGTGCCGAATTTGGAGCCGGTCAGCACCACCACCATGCCCAGCGTGCCGTAGGCCAAGGCCATGCCCAGACCGTAAATCGCGCCGTTGCGGAACCCCTCCGTCCGCGATCGGGCGCGGCTGCCGGCACCGATGATGGCAAGATTAATGGGAATCATGGGCAGCACGCAGGGGGTGAAGTTGAGCAGGAAACCGCCCGCGACAATCAGCAACAACGTGGCCAGCAACCCCATTTTTTTATATTTTTCCAGCGGGTCCTTGGTCCCTTGTCCCGTGACGGACTGGTCCAGGAAAGCGATGAATTCGGAGGTGCTCAGATAGCCGGTCTGCTGGCCCTTGACGGTGAAGCCTTCAAATTCCTTCGCCCAATCAATCGCAGCGGCGGTGCTGCCCGCAATTGGATTGGCGGCGGGCGGGTGGGATTTGACCTCGGCGAAAGTTCCTGCCGCATCCGGGGCAAACAGCCGTTGCTCGGGAAAGAAGCAGGCGGCGTTGGTGCAGCCTTGAAATTTCACCGCCAGTTGGTGGTCCGGCAAGGCGGCCGGATCAATCTCCACCGAGAAATTGCTCAGATACACCTTCCGGGGTTTGCCGGTGACCCGGTCCGTTTCCACCAGGGGTTCCGGCATTTGCAAGGGCTGGATTTCCGAGCCGTCCGCCAGCCGAAAATGCAGCCGGTCAAAATACAGGACGCACTCCGCCGGCACGCTGAAATCCACGCGCAGAATATTGGAACCGCCCGCGTCATTGGTCGCCGTCACGGTGATGCCAAACGGACTGCGCGCCGATAAATTGAGAGCCTGGGCCACCACCGGTGGAAAAACGGCTGCGGTCAGCAGCCCCACCGTGAGAAAATGAAAACGTAATTTCATATTTGTTTTTTGTTTGATTCAATTGCAACCGCAACCGCCGCCGCCGACGCCTTTGCCGCCGGAGGCCATTTCGCGGGAGAAGAAAATGTGGTCCGTGATGGCGTCGCCCATGGGATCGCGATCTCCGCGCATGGTGTAATCCGCCAGGGTTTTGCGTTGCCACGGCTTCACGGACTGGCAGCCGGTCAGCACGAACACGCCGACGGCCACAGCCGCCAGTGGGATTAGTTTTTTCAGGAGCGGGAACATGGGATTATTTTTTCAGGAGGGATTCGATTTCCTGCTCGTATTGTTTGCGGGTCTCGGCCCCGTGAAATCCGGTGTGGGCAAACCGCACTTTGCCGGTTTCATCGAGCATGAATGAGCTGGGCATGGTCTGGATGTCCGCCTCGGCCACCAGCTTCTGTTCGGGGTCGCGAACCACGGTGAACGTGGCCGGATTTTGTTTCAAAAAATCACGCATGTCCGAACTCTCCTCGTCCTCGTTGATGGCAATGATGACCAGTCCCTGGCTGCCATATTTTTTCTGGAGCTCGTTCATCTCGGGAAAGGTGTCCTTGCACGGCCCGCACCAGGACGCCCAGAAATCCACCATCACCACCTTGCCTTTGAGCGAATCCGGCAGTTTGCCTTCGAGCTTGCGGGCGGCCAGGTCGGGGAAGGCCTCGCCAACTTTGAGCGCGGCGGGCGCGTTGATAACGGTTCCGGCCAGCAAGGCTGCCAGCGACAGTTTTTTAAGCAGGGATGTATTCATGGAATTTTCGGGAATAGAGTTTGGTGGTTTCAGTGGTCACGGCGCCGGCGGCGCCGGGATGACGTTCGACAATTTGCAGGCCTTCCTTCGCACCGAGAATGCACACGCTGGTGGAGAACAGGCCGGCGATGGTGCAACTGGGCGCGATGACGGACACCGCGCGGCAATCGTTGTACGCGGGATAGCCGGTGCGCGGGTCGAGGATGTGGCCGTAGCGCCGGCCATTGAATTGGAAGTGGCGGAGGTAATCGCCGGAGGTGGCGACGCCTTGGTCGGTAACTGCCACACCGGCCCAGCACTTGCCGGGACACGTTGCGTCATCGAGCCCGATCCACCAGAAGTTTTTGTCCGGGGCGTGACCATGCGCGCGCACGTCCTGCCCAAAATCCACCAGCACATTCGGGATGCCGCGCTGGAGGGCAAGATTCATGACGCAATCCACGGCGTATTCCTTGCCGATGCCGCCGAGGTCGAGCGCCATGCCGCGTTGGGGAAGAAATATGCCGCCGGGCCGGCGTTGGATTTTGTTCCAGCCGACGAGGGCGCGGGCGGCCTGGATGCTCTGGTCATCCGGGATGGCCGGCGGATGTTGTTTCCAGTTCCAGAGCTTGATCAGTGGCAGGGCGGTCGGGTCAAACGAGCCGCCCGTGAAGAAGAACAGTTCCTGGCAAAGGCTGAACAGCCGGTCGGTTTCCGGATCGGTTTCCACCCAGTGTTCACCGGCGGCGGCATTGATGCGGCCGATCAAACTGTCCGGAATGAAGCGCGAGTAGCGTGCCTCGAATTGCGCAACCCAGGTGACGGCGTCGTGCTGGAAATCACGCGCGGCCGCGCCGGAGACACCGTGGCAATGCACCCGGCAGTGTGTGCTCATGGCGCGGAACTCCAGTTTATGCAGACCGCGTTCGACCGAACTTTGCGCGGACTGCGTGACTCGGCCCAGCACATCCGCGGCAACGCCGGGCGTTTTCGGGGCGGCGCTTCCCACGACCGGCCAGGGCCGGATCGTTTCGGAAACCGACGGGTTGGTGGCAATGTCATTCATGATGGGTGGCTGGGTTAAAACCAAACGCGCAGGCCGGCGCTAAACACGTTGGCGGATGGATACGCACTTTGCGAAGTGGCCCCATCCAATCCGCGCATGACGTAGCGCATATAACTGGCATCCAAAGACAGGTGGCTGACAATGCGCCAGGTGAAGGTTATTCCGGTGGCAAACGATTCAAATTTCGAGAGCCGGTAGTCCGACGAGTAAAAGGACGGCGGATTGTTTATGTCCGGCACAAGAATATAGTAAAAATCAGCCGAGCTCTGGACGTAGTAGCGAAACGTTGGAGAAACGACGATGTGTTTGCCGATTTTTTGGTGCCAGTCCAGTTCCGCCGTGTTGGCAAAGATGCCGTAGGAATCGTGAAAGAAGCGGTAGGTTAATTCATAACTTCCATTCGCGGGGGTGACAAACTGGGTCCAGGAGGCGAAAAGGATCTGGTTGTTGCGATGGCGCGGACGGACTTCAGGACTCAACGCCGGATCGTCGGGGGTGGTTTGCAGCACATTCGCGAACATCACGCTGCGGTAGGGGTCGGCCAGATAACCGCGCTCAAAACCGAGCGAGGCATTGAGGGTCAAATAAGCCTTGGGTCCGAACAACTGCATCAGGCCGAGAAAAACATTATCGGTCAGCTTGGACTCCCAAATGAACAAATCATCCCGCACCGAGTCGTCGTTGTGCGCCCACCCGGTGCTTAACGTGGTGTTCTTGTCGTTCAACGACAGGGAATAATTCAGCGCCCCGCCATAGGAGACGTAATCGCTTTCGCTGCTGTAAGCAATCGACGGCGTGATTTGGTGCCGGCCGAAGGTCATGGGTACTCCGAGGGAGAAGGCGGTCCGACGGTCATGCATTTCCGTCAAGGGCACCTTGGTGTTGTGAATGTTGGGATTGTTGGTCAGGGTCTGATAGGAAGCGCTGGCGCTGTTGGTGGCAATGTTTGGCGCCGTGAGCAGCGCATAAGCCGTCGCATCATTGGTCAATTGCTGGTAGGTTTCCAACCCGCTATCCACGTAAATCTGGTTGGCGGTTATGAACTGATTGTATTGACCCGAGTAAGCCACCGGGTAGGCCGACTGGTAAAAATTGCTGAAGTTGGCGAACGGCCACTGGGTCTGCGGCGGCGCGCCGGTGGGGGTGGCACCGGAGATGGCATCGAGCACAAATTCGCCGTTGACGCGCACATTGTCCCTCAGGCCAATATCAAATTGCGCCGTGTCCGTGGTGACTTTGATGCGATTGTCATCCTCCTGGTAGTAGGACCGGCGGTAACCCACTTCATCTTCCGCGGCCGAGGTCCGAATGACCCGCATCAACGGCAAGGCCAGTGCCACCGTTACCGCAATCAATTTCGCCCGCCGGTGGATTCGGAGACGTTTGGTCAAGGAACAGCCCGCTTTCCCACCTTGTTGGCGCTGGCTAAATGGTATTCCCATGAACAAAAACGTGCGGTTGGTTTTAAGTGATGGGGCTTAGGGGAAGATCAAGCGGAAAAATTGCTGGGTGGCGTCCGTGGTGTTTGCCTGAAAATTCACAACACCCGCGCTGCCGGTGTTGTTCGTCAGGATGGGAGCCCAGACGGGATGAATCAGGTTGGTGGTTGATTGCACAACATAAGTCAAACCGGTGATGGAATTCGCGTTTAACTGGACGGTTCCCGGGATGATGAAGCTCAGTTTCAAAGCCGGCGGCAAGGCCACGGTAAGTGTCGCCGTACTGCTGGTCACTGTTCCCAATGAGTTGGTGACAATCACGACATAAGGTCCGGCATCAGCGGTGGAGACATTGGCCAAAGCCAGCGTCGGTCCGGACACGCCGGAGATGACGGAGTTGTTGGCCAACCATTGGTAACCCAGCCCGAAGCCGGTGGCCGTCACGCTGAAGCTGGCGCTTTGCCCGGCGAGCACCGTCAGGCTTTGAGGCTGCTGCGTGATGCCCGGCGGCGCCGGAAATTCCAGGATGCCGTCAGGCGTGATGCCCACGTTGGCGCTGGTCACGAAATAGGTTGTAAAGTCAGACGTGGTGAGCCAGGTCACCCACTCGGTGGGGGTGTAAGGCCCCGTGTTCGATTGGGCGAACAAGTAATAGACCGGGGAGGTGGCGGGATTAAGATTGATGCCATAACGGCTGGTGCCCGTGGCGCCCAGCGGCAGCTCACTCATCGGGCCTTCTAAAGTCCAGTCGGTCACCGGAATGGAAAGATCGGGTGATGACCAGACGTAAAAACTCATCCCGCTGGTGTTGGTGAAAATGAGATTTTCACCGCTGAAGAATCCTGACCCTGCATCCGCCGCGGCGTAGAACAAGGTGGGGAAATACGCCGCCACGGGGGGCACGCTGGTGATCGAACCGCATGGATTGGACACCACCACGTCAAACGCATTCGACGCATCAGCCGGTCCCGGATTGGTGAGGGTGTAGCTCGTGTTGGTGGCGTCGGGAATGGCGATGCCGTTGGTGCGCCATTGAAAATTCAAGGGAGCGTCTCCCGCCGCCGAAACGTTGAAGGTCACATTGGGAATGCCGGGCATAATGATCTGATTGGAGGGCGCAATGGAAATGGATGGTGCGCTGTAGCTGATCGCGAGTGAGGCGACCCGGCTTGTGACCGACCCAAATACATCGCTGACGATCACGTCGTAACCTTTCAGCGCGTCGGCGGCTGTCGGACCAGGCAACAGGTAGCTGTCATTGGTCGCGGCGCCAATGGCGATCCCATTGGCTCGCCACCGATAGCTGAAAGGGGGCAGCCCGGAGGCGGTGACGCTGAATACCGCCGGGCTTCCGGAACAAACCGCCTGGTTCTGCGGACCGGTCACGGAAGGTGCGGAAATCACGGGAGTCACATCCGCCCAGTTTGTCCCGGCGCGCAGCGTGTCCAAGTTGAAGCGTCCCTGACTCGCCAAGCTGGGCGAACGAAAGAGAATGACCTGCAGATTCGCGGCATCCCCGTTGCCAACACCCTCGTCGTCATCGCTTTCATCTGCCTGGGCATCGGGAACCGCCGGCTCCGAGCCGCCCGGGAGGGGGTCAATATAGAGGCTCACGTAGTCGTTGGAGCCGAAGTTGTATTTCATGACGATCAGGTGCGTGGTGTTCGTCATCAGAACGGTCTGGGCCGTGGAGCGGTCACTGCCGGCATGGGCGATGGCAAGGCGCCAGCCTCCGACTCCCGGAGTCGCGTACAGATCAAAAGGATCATCGGGCGGGCTTGGCGAGGTGCCCCCGGCTTCGAGCAAACTGGCGATGAATTGGCTGTTGGTGGGGGCCTGAGTGCATTGGATCAGCGCGGAAAAATAAACCGCAATCCCGTCCAGGTTTGGAATCGGGCTCGCGCTGAAATTCCGGAAGGCAACCCCGCTGCCGCCGCCGACCTGAAGCAGGTTGCCGGAAGGCGCCGCGTCCTGAAGATTGGTCAGCGCCAGGTTGCCGTTCACCACTTCCACGGAGGGGCCGAGGTTGCCCGACCAGGGTGGATTGGCGGCCAGGTCCGTTCCGGCGGGATAATTAAAGCCATCTTCCATCAACGGTGCGGCTTCCCCGTGTGCGATAAGCGCCAGGATCCAGCAGGATGCCACGAAACACCGGCACACTTTTAATTTACCGTGAAATGACTGCCATCCAAGAATTGCGGTTGAAGTAATCATGAGCAGTGTGTTTCGGGAACGCGATTCCAGCCGGCGGGGCTGGAAACTTTATTCGACACGGTCAACAAAATGTTCAAATAAAATTCGTGTTCCATAACCAGTTTTTCCTTGGCCGTGCAAATACGCCGGTCCGGATTTGTACGTTTCGCTTGCTCCAAGCAACGCCGGTGCCAACCAGAAATTTCCCGTGGCGTCATCCGGGTGCATCGTGCAAAAACCTTGTCTCGTGCCAATTTCAGGCTGATTTTCAATCCGGTTCCGCGGAAGGTGGAGGCGTCGCCCGCCCGCCGGTCCGCTTTTGTGGTCCGGTATCAGCCGCCTGGTCCGCAACCGGCGCGAACGGTCGCGGCCGCTGAACGGGAATCATTGTCTGAAAAAACGGTGCGCATTTCACGGCTTCGGGCGGAATGCAATCGGATCCTTGATTATCGGCGGGAGAGGCATTACGGTGCGAACGTGACAAGGAATGTTCTAATGAGGAGATTAGTATTTGTCCTCTGCCTCAACTGGCTGGGCGGGTTGGCGTTGGCCCAGGATTTCTCCGATATGTTCGCGGATCGGCCGGTGCTGACCGATGCCACCTTGGTGGAAACCGGCTCAAATAACAATGCGACGGTGGAAACCAATGAGCCACTGCCCGCCGGAAAAATCGGCGGCCATTCCGTGTGGATTTCCTGGCAGGCGCCGGACAACGGCCTGGTCACCCTCAGCACCGCGGGCAGCACGTTCGACACTTTGCTGGCGGTTTACACGCTCCCGTCCGGCACCAACCAGTCATTGAAACGCCTCCGGGAAGACGTCTCCGACGACGACGACGGCGGTTTGCAAACTTCGTACGTGCAGTTTGGCGCCAATTCCAACCACATTTACCAGATTGCGGTGGATGGATTCAACGGCGCCGTGGGGGACATTTCGCTGCAACTCAGTTTTCTCTCGTCCTCGAACCTTCAGCCGACGGTGGTCCAGCGTCCCAGCGACCAATCCCTGCGGTTGGGCGACCCGCTGATTCTCACCATCAACCTGCTTCCCAGCCCGAATCTGCAATTCCGATGGTTTCTCAACGGGAGTCCGGTTTCCGGCCAGGACGATGACTCGGTCGATCCCACGCTCATCATCCCCAGCGTGCAACGCACCGACCTGGGCTTTTATTCGCTGAAGTTTTATTTGAATGGCGACAGCTTCTTCAGCTCGGCGATTGAGGTCCAGGTGAATTCCGAGGGCCAGAGGGGAGTTCTCGCCCGCAACAAGCTCGCTGACGCCGCGCGATCCGGTTTGGTCGGGGGCGTCATGCTTGGGTACAACGGCACCCAAATCTTCAACACCACCAACGCGATCGTTGATCCGAATGCGCCCCTCATTTGCGGTGCGGCGCCCGGCGCCGCTTATTGGTTTTCCTATCAAGCCCCGAACACGGGCATCATGTCGATTGACACCACCAACAGTTCGTTCCCCACGCTGCTGGCGGCATTCACCTACACCGGCGTGTTGACCAGTTATGCGGACCTGATCTCCGTCGCCTGTGACAACAACAACGGCGGCACCGGCACCAACGTCAGTGCGGTTCAATTCGCCGTGACCAACGGCGGCAACTATTTCATCGTCGTGGGCGGGGTCAACGGCGCGCGCGGCATCGCGCATTTGAACTACTCGCTCAACGCGGACCCGCCGCCGACACCGCCGTTCATCACCAGCCAGCCTCAACCCCTCCTGGTTGCGGCGCAGACGGCCGTCACCTTGAGCGTGGCGGCGAACGGCACCGCACCCATCGCCTACCAATGGTGGAAGGACAATTCCCAACTCCACCAGCAAACCAACGCCACCTTTCTGCTCCGCTCGCCCCAGAACAAGGACAGCGGCGCTTACACCGTCGTCATGACCAACGTGGCGGGCTCCATCACCAGCGCTCCGGCCAATGTCACCGTGATCGGTTCGCCGTTCGCCAGCCTGGATCCCGCATCAAACCGGTTAATCTCCGCGTTCCCGGCCGTGCGCGGCTATCAGTACTCGGCGGATTGTTGCACCGACCTTACCGCCGGGGCCTGGTACTATTGGACCAATACCAGCTCGGATTACGGCGGCCTCATCTGGCTGACCAACTCGACCACCGATTACAGCGCCATGTTCCTGCGCGTGCATACGCCTTGATTGTCCGCCTCATTTGTGTCAAACCAATCCGGCAAAGTCATGAGCAACCCGGATCAGTTCTCGTGCCTCATCGTCGATGACGACGCAGGTTTTGTCTCCATGCTCGCCAAAGTCGTGAGCCAGGAGGGCGGTCAGGTCAGCCAGTGCGCAGATTTAAGATCCGCGCAAGCCGAAACGGAACGCCGCGCCTTCGATCTCGTCCTGCTCGACAACCTCCTGCCCGACGGCACTGGCTACGAGTTTTTCCCGCAGTTGAGCCGCCGTTGCCCCGATACGGTCGTCGTGATGGTGACGGGCGTGCCGGAACTGGCCCAGGCCGTGGAACTCACGCGCAACGGCCTGTTCGATTACCTGACCAAGCCGCTCAATGTTGCCGATTTCACCGCCTGCCTGCACCGCGTCCGGCAACGTCTCAGCCATCCCGATCGCGGGGAAGTTGCCAGCGAGTTGATTGGTGATTCGCCGGCCATGCACGAAGCCCTGAACCAGCTCCGGCAGGCCGCCCGCCATTCCGGGACCACCGTTCTGCTCCTCGGCGAAACCGGCACCGGCAAGGATCTGGCCGCGCGGCTGCTGCATCGGCTCACTTATGCCGGCCAGCCCGCACCCGCGCCATACGTTCCGTTGAATTGTTCCGCCGTGCCCGCCGAGATGTTTGAATCCGAGTTGTTTGGCAGCGAGAAGGGCGCCTTCACCGGCGCGGACAAACGGCGCGAAGGCCTCATCGAGGCCGCGGCCGGCGGGACACTGTTCCTGGACGAAATCACCGAGACCCCCTTGCCGCAACAGGCCAAGCTGCTGCGCTTCCTGGAATCCCGCGAGTATCGCCCGCTCGGCAGCAACACGCTGCGCGAATTCTCCGGCCGGATCATCGCCGCCACCAACCGCGCGCTCGCCGACGAGGTCAAACGCGGGCGCTTTCGCGAGGACCTGATGTTTCGCCTGACCGTGGCGATGGTGCGCTTGCCGGCCTTGCGCGAACATATTTCCGATCTTGAACCGCTCGTCGAAAACCTCCTGACGCAACTCTGCGGAAAATATCGGCGCAAGAAACCGTTCCTGAAACCGGGCGATCTGGATGCCCTGCGTCGCTATCCTTTCCCCGGCAACGTGCGCGAGCTGCGCAATCTGCTCGAACGGGCCCTGCTGCGGACGCCGGACGAGGCGGCCTGGCTGACGTTTGACCTCGCGTGGTTGAGCTACGCTTCGGGCAGCGATCCCGCGGTTCCGGCTGCCGGTTCGTTGCCACCGCCTCCGCCCGAACGGCAGCTCAACGCCATCGATCTCCAGGAATATCGCCTCATCCAGCAGGCATTACAGGACGAGGGCGGCGGTATCCGCCGCGCCGCCACCCGTCTCGGGATCACGCATCAGGCGCTGTTGCGGCGGCTGGAAAAATGGCCGGAGTTGCGGCAGGTGACTCCGCGCCCAACCTGAGACGTTTTTGAACGACCTGGCCAAACTCCGCTTGGCGGTTCGATTGCGGACCGGCAATGGTCCGTTTGCCTCTGGAAAGCGGACCAAGGGACGGATTTTGTCCCTGCCACTTTCACCGGCATCTCAATATTGTGTGATGGCAGGGGCGGCGCGCTGGGCCGCCCGCGCCGCGTGCAGCGGCGCAATCCTTCGTTTGGCTGGGTATCTTCATCTGATCGTTCCGCCCGCTTCCGCGCGGGCGGGGACATCGCAGCGCAATGTCCCCACCGGGCCAAACAAATACCCGGCGGCATCTCAATTGCTCACCAGGATTCGCCAGAACTCGATGTCAAAACCCCTTGTCATTGACCCAGCCCGCGCGCTGCGCTGGACGCTGGCGGGTGTGGCGTTTTGCGCGCTGGTTTCGATCGTGCGAGCTGAACCGCCCCCTCCCGCGAACACGGATCACGCCAGCCAACTCGTCGAATTTGCCGGAACGGTCGAGATTACCGTTGCCGGAACAAATGACTGGCATCCCGCGCACGTCAACCAATCCCTTCAGCCCGGGGACCGCTTGCGGACCGCCGCCGACAGCCGGGCGACCCTGCAGCTTTCCGACCGCAGCGTCATCCGTGTCAGTCAATCCACCTTGGTCGAAATCCAGCCGCCCGCCCAGCCCGCGCGGCATCGGTTCGGACTCAAACACGGCGCGCTCTTTTTTCTGGATCGCGAGCAGCCGGCCGACGTCGAGTTCGAGACTCCGCTGGCCACCGGCGCGATTCGCGGGACGGAATTCTTCCTCGCGGTCGCCGAAACCGATGCCGCCACGCGGCTGGCCTTGCTGGACGGCGCGGTCGAAATCAAAACCTCCACGGAACAATTGAAACTCACGAGCGGCCAGCAAGCCCTGGTGGAGCCGGCCCGGCCCGTACAACTCACCGCCGTTTTGCCCGCCGTGAATTTGATTCAATGGAGTTTCTATTACCCGGGCGTTCTCAATCCCGCCGAAATTCCGTTCACCACCGCGGAAAACTCTGCGCTCCTGAAATCGCTTTCCGCTTACGTTGCCGGCGATTTGCTCCGGGCGCTTGCCGACGCGCCGGAAGAACAGGCCGCGCAATCGGACGCCACGCGCGACTATTTCGCCGCTCTCAAACTCGCTGTCGGGCAGGTCGAGGATGCCGATGCCTTGCTCGCGCCCGTTGGCGATGCCGCCGCTCCACTCCGTGAACTCATCGCCGCCGTGAAATTTCAGCCCATCGCTCCGCTGCCCGACCCCACCAACAGCAGTGGCTGGCTGGCGCGTTCGTATTACCTCCAATCCCGGTCGGAACTCCCCGCCGCTTTGAACGCCGCGCGGCAGGCGGTGAAGCTCGCCCCGGAATTTGGTTTCGCCTGGGAGCGGGTGGCCGAATTGGAATTTGGTTTCGAGCATCGCCGGGCCGCGCGCGACGCACTGGATCGCGCCCGGCGAATTTCGCCGCGCAACGCGCAGGCGGTCGCGCTCGAAGGTTTCATGGCGCTCGCGGAAAACCATCCACATTCCGCGCGCGACTGGTTTGATCGTGCCATTGCGCTGGACGGCTCGTTGCCCAGCGCCTGGCTCGGCCGCGCGCTGGCGGAAGCGCAGTCGGGCAGTGGCGATGAGGTGCGGCGCAATTTACAGATTGCCGCCACGCTGGAGCCGCAGCGCGGATTATTTCGCAGCTACCTCGGCAAGGCGTGGAGTCAATCGGGTGAGCACCAGCTTGCTGAAAAAGAGTTTGCCCTCGCGCAAAAGTTGGATCCCGCTGATCCGACCGCGTGGCTTTACTCCGCGTTGCACCGTTTCCAGGCGCACCAGGTTAACGACGCCGTGCGCGATCTGGAACACTCGGCGGAATTGAACGACAATCGCAGCGTCTTTCGTTCGCGGTTGCAACTGGATCGCGACCGCGCCACGCGCAGCGCCGATCTCGCGGCCATCTATGACGCGGCGGGCATGACTGAAGTCAGCGACCGGGCGGCCAGCCGCGCCATCGAGGAATCGTATTCTGATTTTGCCGGGCACCTGTTTCTCGCGAACAGTCTGGAAAACCAGGAAGACCCGCACCGGTTTGATCTGCGTTTTGAAACGGCGCGCGAAAGCGAGTTGCTGGTGGCGAACCTGCTGGCGCCGCCCGGCGGGGGAAACCTTTCCCAGATTCTTTCGCAGCAGGACCACCTGCAATACTTCGAGCAACGCCCGTTTGGTTTCAGTTCATTGACCGGATACGGCAGCGGCGGCGATTGGAGCCAGGCGGCCACCGCGTTCGGCTCCTTCGCTGGATTCAGCTACGCACTTGACGGCCAATACGTTTCCCAGAACGGTCAGGGTCCGAACAACGACCAGGAAGATTATCAGTCCTCATTTACGGTCAAACAGCAGATCACATCGAGCGACAGTGTCTATTTCCAGGCGGGCTATTTTCACGGCGATAGCGGCGACGTGGCACAACATTACGATCCGACCAATGCGATCATCGGTTTGCGGGTCAAAGAGGAACAGGATCCCAATCTCTTCATCGGCTGGAACCACGAATGGTCGCCCGGCAGCCACACGCTGCTCCTGCTTTCACGCCTGACTGACCGGCTTTCGCTGACGAACCCGCAACCGAGCGTGTTGTTCATGCAACAGGACGGCGCGGGATTCATCGGCGTGGAGGGGTATCCGTCCACCTTGCAGCAGAACCTGGATTTCACGCTATACTCCGGCGAGGTCCAACAGATTTGCGAATCCCCGGAACATGCGCTCATCCTCGGCGGGCGTTATCAACGCGGCACGGTGGATACGCACTCGACGCTGACCGCGCTTTTGTTTGGCGCGACGACGGACCAGACCGCTTCGGCGTATCTGGAACGGCTCAACGGTTACGGCTATTATCAATGGCGGCCAACCACCGATTTCCGTCTGACGGCGGGTATGAGTTACGACCAGTTGACGTATCCACAAAACGTCGATTTGCCGCCGGTTCTCGACAGCGAGGAGCGCCGTTCGCTTTTCGGACCGAAGGTGGGTTTCACTGCTGAGCCGTGGAGCGGCGGCTGGCTGCGGGTCGCGTGGACGCGTTCGCTGGGCGGACTTTTTTTCGATAACAGCATCCGGCTGGAACCTTCCCAGGTGGACGGTTTTACCAGCGGGTTTCGCAGTTTGATTCCCGAATCCACCGAGGGGATCGTGCCCGGCACAAGGTTCGACACGTTGACGCTCGGCTTTGACCAATCGTTGCCCAGCCAGACTTATTTCGGCATTGATGCGGAACTGCTCAAGTCCGACGGTTTTCGCGAAGCCGGCGCGTTCACCAACATCGTCCCGTTCATTCCGGCGACAATTTCCCCAACGACGACCCGCCAGACGCTGGATTATCGCGAGCGCAATCTCTCGGCCTACGTCAATCAGCTGGCCGGCCGGGATTGGTCGCTGGGCGCCCGCTACCGGTTGAGCGAGGCGAAACTCAAAACCCGGCTTCCCGATCTGGCGGGCGTCCCGGGGGTGTCGTCGTTCGAGCAAGACGTCCGCGCGGTACTGCAGCACGGCCAGCTTTTTCTGATCTTCAATCATCCAAGCGGGTTTTTCGCCGAATGGTCGTCGGACTGGTATCACCAGGACAACCAGGGCTACTCGCCCGGCTTGTCCGGCGACGATTTGTGGCAGCATAATGTTTTTGCCGGGTACGTATTTTCGCATCGCCGCGCCGAACTGCGGTTCGGCGTCTTGAATCTCACCGACCAGGATTTCCGGCTTAATCCGTTGAACCTGCAATCGGAACTCGCCCGCCACCGCACGTTCACGGCGGCTTTGCGATTGAATTTTTAGCGTTATAATTAACCAACGTGTTGCGCCGATTTATCCAAACCCATCCGCGCGCGCCGGCGGCAGCCAGCCTCGGGATCCTGCTCGCTGCGTTGAGCGCGTGGCTGCTGTCGCCCGGATCGCGCTCCGGCACGTCGTTGGTGCGCGCGAGCTACGATTGGTCACAGGCCTTGATTTCTGAAACCGCGATCAGCA
>Ga0265320_10001277_pt1 | contig 18392 bp, 15 predicted proteins | sample 4827metaG_FD_202087 | JGI IMG/M metagenome (GOLD analysis project Ga0265320, IMG submission 202087) | Rhizosphere microbial communities from Carex aquatilis grown in University of Washington, Seatle, WA, United States - 4-8-27 metaG | ecosystem: Host-associated > Plants > Roots > Rhizosphere >...
TGCCGGCTTGTTCCAAATTGCCGCCATTGAGGATGAGATTGTTGATGGTGACGGTGTCCGACGTGAAGTTGCCTGCCACACCGTTGCCAATTTTTCCAAGAAAACGACCGCCCGCATCAACCGACAAAGAGTCACCCGCGAACACATAGTTATTTCCACCGGTGGTGTCGCCGATGGTCCGCAGAACGTTCGCGCCGGTGAAATAATTATTGCCGGCGGTGGGTGCCAGGGCGCCGGGCCAGTGCAACCCGGTGGCAAAGCTGGTAGCGCCGAATCCGTCAGTCCCGTTCATCGTGATATTGGCTGCCGGTGAAGTCAGGACACCAGCGGCAGAAACCAGGCTGGCGACTATTGCCACTCTGCACGATAGCAACAATCGGTTAAAGACGGGGCGGCTTGGGATGGAGTTGGGTGTATTCATATTGTCTGATTTGTTATTGTTAGGGGTGGAATTCTGCTAGATCACTTTTACAAGGCCTTTTGAATCGAAAGGCTGCAAACAAAATGCAACGACCGTCGTGGAAACGGCAATTCGCCGACCTTAATGAAATAAAACATAGCTTTCTGATTAAAACATAGCTTTCTACTATGAAGAACGATTTCCTGCCCTGAAACCAGAAAACCTTTTTGAAAAATTTGCGCTGATGGGGAACAACAATTCCAATTTGGACAACGAATTTCTGGGTGAACAACGGAAAACTGTTTTCAAATGTATTTTGAGACAAACCGGCTTTGAAATTGATTCGTCAAGGCTCCGGCTCCGTGATAGATTTAACTGAAATTCACAAAACCCATTGCCGCACCCATCGAAATGTTTAACGGCGAAGCCAAAGAAGACGTCACCCGCATTTTGCAGTCGCTGAATCCCGGGAGCGGTGCCGCCGACGAATTGTTGCCGCTGGTTTACGATGAACTCCGGCAGCTGGCGGCGGCGAACATGGCCAGACAGTCGGCCGGGCAGACGCTTCAAGCCACGGCGCTCGTGCATGAGGCTTGGCTGCGGCTCTTCAACGGCAACGCGCGCGTTTGGCAGAACCGCGCCCATTTCTTCCGCGCGGCGGCCCAGGCCATGAGGCAGATTCTCATCGAGCGCGCCCGCAGAAAATTGAGCCTCAAGTGTGGCGAGCGCCCGGAATATGTCAGCATTGATGACGTGGATGTGGCCGACAAAATGCCCGAGGAGCGGATTGTGATGGTTGATGAAGCCCTGGAGCAGCTTCAGAAAAAAGACCTGGAACTGGCCCAAGTCGTTATGCTGAAATTTTTCGCCGGCCTGACCAATGCCGAAGTCGCGGAGATGACCGGCGTCACCGAACGGACCGTGCAGAACAAATGGACCTTCGCCAAGGCGTGGCTGTTGAAAACCATCCAGGGGGAAATGAATCCGCCGCGCTGAACTTATGGAAGCCGGAACCGCCAGAGAACAGTCGTTATTCGAATCCGCGCTCGGCATCGAAGCCGACGACGAACGGGAAAAATTTCTGGCGGAGTCTTGCGCCAATGATATGGAATTGCGCCGTCAGATTGAGGAACTGCTCGCTGCGCATGCAAAAAGCGACCGTTTCTTTTCACCGGCGGTTGCTGATTTCATCAAGGAAACCACTGCGCCGTTGACGGCAGCCTTTGAAGGCGTTGATGGTGAACCAATGGGCGCCCGCATTGGGCGTTACAAAATTTTGCAGGAATTGGGCGAAGGTGGCTGCGGCAAGGTGTATCTGGCGGAGCAGGAGGAGCCGGTGCGCCGGCGCGTGGCGCTCAAGGTCATCAAATCCGGCATGGACACAAAGAGCGTCATTGCCCGCTTCGAGGCGGAGCGTCAGGCGCTCGCGCTGATGGATCATCCGAACATCGCAAAAGTTTTGGACGCGGGGGCAACGGAAAATGGCCGGCCGTTTTTCGTAATGGAATATGTTCACGGCGTTCGCATCACGAACTATTGCGACGAAAATAATCTCGATACGCCGCAACGATTGAGCCTCTTCATCCAGGTCTGCCACGCCATCCAGCATGCGCACCAAAAAGGCGTCGTCCATCGCGACATCAAGCCGTCGAACATTCTTGTCTCCGTCAATAATGACACGCCCATGCCGAAGGTGATTGACTTCGGCATCGCCAAGGCCACGGAAGGGAAATTGACGGACAACACGATTTTTACTTCTTACGGGCAATTCATCGGCACGCCGGCTTACATGAGTCCAGAGCAGATGGAGATGATCGGCCTGGACGTGGACACGCGCAGCGACATTTATTCGCTTGGCGTCTTGCTTTATGAACTGCTGACGGGTCGCACGCCGTTCGACCAGAAGGAACTGCTCAATTCTGGCTTCGAAGAAATGCGCCGGACGCTGCGTGAAGACGAGCCGCAACGCCCCTCGACGAGGCTGACGTCGCTGACCAACGCGGAATTGACGACCACCGCGCACCGCCGTCAGGTCGAGCCGCCGAAACTCATCAGTTCCATGAGAGGCGACCTCGACTGGATCGTGATGAAGGCGTTGGAAAAAGACCGTGCACGCCGTTACGCAACGGCCAACGGCCTGGCGATGGATGTCCAGCGTTATCTGAACAATGAACCGATCATCGCCCGTCCGCCGAGCCAGCTTTACCGGCTGCAAAAACTAATCCGGCGAAACAAGGTCGTTTTTGCCTCAGGCACAGTGGTGGCGGCCACGCTGATTACCGGTCTGGGTGTTTCAACGCACCTTTATCTCCGCGAACGCGAGGCGCTCAAGGTGCAGGAGCGATTGCGGCAGGAGGCGGATCAGTCCCGTCAGGAATCCGACCAGGCGCGCGCCAATGAAACTCATTTGCGGGAGATGGCCGAAGCCCGCGAAAAAGTCACGCAGGCCAGGGTGCTGCAGCTTCATGGCAAGATGGAGGAGGCGGACGATCTACTGGCCCAGATCCCTGCGAAATTGTTTACCCCTTCGACCGAGGCGACCACGACTTTTCGCGAGCTTGGCGACTGGAATCTGTTTCAGGGAAATTGGAAGGAAGCCGCCGACCGCTATTCCGTGCTGGTGCAAGTCAATCAAGTGGACAAGAACGACCAGACCGACGAAGCGACGCACGATTTGCTGATGGCGACGCCGCTGTTGATCGAAGCCGGAGATCTGGTGGGCTATGACCGTATTCGAAAAATGGAACTAAAGCGGCTGGCCGGCACAAGCAACCCGATCGCAGCCGAACATTTGGTGAAAACCAGCCTGCTGCTGCCGGCCGATCCGTCCGTCATGCAAAAAATGGATCCACTTGGTAAAATTCTGGCCGATTCCCTGGCCAGCAACGATCCAAAAATCAACGGCGGCACTTTTTACGCCTCGTGGCGCGCCATAGCGTTGGCTTTGCTGGAATATCGGCGGAGCGACTTTACCAACGCCATTCACTGGCTCGACCAATGTTCCACTTATCCCGGGCAAGCCTCCTCGTGTGTCGCCACCACCCACATTTTACAGGGCATGGCCTTGTCCCGACTCGGCAAAGATCAGGAGGCCGCCGCCGAATTGAAAATCGGAAAGCAAATGGTTAGTGAAACATTTCAAAAATTTCAAAAAAAACTCGAATGGGGCGACAACCGCTCGGGCGTGCTGCCCGGCTGGCTTATGGCGCGAATTTTCCTCCGCGAGGCGGAAACGCACGCAGCAAATCCACCCGAGACTTCGCCCTGATCCGCAAATGAACAAGCGGATCGTGCCTTGATTTGGAAGTGGAATCAACATGCTGCAATTTGGCCAGCGGCCGGAGGTGATGGCGCAGCAGCCTAACCGTTGCCATCCCAGACAGATTCAACAACAGGGGTATATGAGTCTCAATTGAAGCTTCAAAATTTCTCCCAAAGATGTGATGGAAATGGGTCCAAGAATTTGATGGTGCCCCCGCCCGGAATTGAACTGGGATCAACGGTTTAGGAAACCGCTGCTCTATCCATTTGAGCTACGGAGGCAAATCGCATGGCGAAAACAGGATTTCACCTTTGTTTATCAACTTTTTCGGCCTGACCTGAACAGGATTACCAGTTGAAAAAAACCGTGTCAAATGAAGTATCAGATTTTGCGGACGTTTGCCCGCTTTTGCCATTCCCAGCCGTGATGCACGTTGGTTTCCCAACCCAACACCGGCGCCTGCTCAATGATGGTGATGTCCATGCGGCACGCCGCACCGGTGTTGCCAGGCATGAAGCATGTGCCCGATGATTTTATCCACACCCACGCCGTGCTTCACCTGCGCAAACCCAAACGGGCCGTCACCGCGCATCTTTTTCGTATCGCCCTCCATCACTTTCAAATCCGCGCCGACCGCTTTGGCGAGATCCGTCTTGTTGATGACCAGTAGATCGGATTGCGTGATGCCCGGCCCACCCTTGCGCGGAATTTTATCGCCGCCCGCCACGTCAATGACTTGGATCGTGTAATCCGCCAGTTCACGACTGAAGCAGGCCGCCAGATTGTCGCCGCCGGACTCAATGAACAAAATCTGCGGATTGAATTTCCGGTGCAGCTCTTCGAGCGCGAGCAGGTTCGATGAAATGTCTTCGCGAATCGCCGCGTGCGGACAGCCGCCCGTTTCCACCGCGCGAATGCGCTCGGCGGGCAAAGCGTGGTGCCTGGTCAAAAACTCGCCGTCTTCCTTGGTGAAAATGTCATTGGTCACCGCGGCGATGTTCATTTTCTCGCGCAACTTCAAACAAAGCTGCAACAGCAGCGCCGTCTTGCCGCTGCCTACCGGCCCTCCGATGCCAACAGTGAAGGCCCGCTGATTGAAATCGCGGTCGAGCGGCAAGTCGCGGTCGTGGAAATTCCCGGGCGTGTCGGCGTGTTCATGAGGGTGACCGTTGCCACCGGGTGAATGGAAGTGAAGCCGCAGGTTTGATTTCATAAATTGTCAGCTTTGAAACAGCCGCGAATAAAGCCGGTCCTGCGCGCCTTGCCATACGTCAAGCAACGGCGATGTTTGCGCGAGGTCATCGAGCGTGAGCGTGGCACAACGATTGAGAATTTTCTCCGCTTGCGGCGTGAGACGATGTTGCAGCCTCTGCGCCTCCATCGGGCCGACGATGTTCAATCGCACCGCCGCCGCCAGCACGCCGCGCAACTGGTTGAAGAAAAAAAGCCGGAGCGACGTTTGGCGCGGCGCCTCGAGCTGGCGCAAACATGAACCGAACACGGGCGCAAAATGCGCGAACAACAATTCTTTTTCCGCTTTCCGCCTTCCGCCTTCCGTTTTGAAAATCCGTTCCACCGCCGAGAGCAGCGCCCGGCCCTGCGCCCGGCTCGCGCGATTCGCGACGTGGTTCGTCGTGAACGCTTCACAAAGTTGGTCGAACTCGTCGAGTTTTTCCGGCTCAGCAAACGCCGCCGTCACGAACGGCAGCGCGGCGTGACCGAGCTGCTGCAAACCGGCTTCGATAAACGAAACCAGTTCGGTGTGATTGCGGACTTCACCATGCTGCCAGGCGGCTTCCAATCCCAATGAATGGGCGAAACCGCCCGTGGGAAATGCAGAGTCAGCGAGTTGCCAGAGGGTGAAGTCAGTCGCGACAGCGTCATGGACTGCGGCAGCCCTCTGCCGCGTTGAACGGCGTGGGACGTAGAAATCGGCCGAGGGCTGCCGCAGTCCAAAACCTTGCGGAGTGCGCGGCATTTCTCTCGTAGCCGCCGACGTGAGGAGGCTCATTTTTTGTTTTCGGTTTGCCATGGAAATTAGAGCCTCCTCACGTCGGCGGCTACGAGGCTAGAACAATTGGTAGCGTTGCGCCAGCGGGAGAACTTTCGCCGGCTCGCACGTCAGCAATTCGCCGTCAGCGCGGACTTCGTAGGTTTCGGGATCCACCGTGATCTTCGGCATCGCGTTGTTCCACTTTAAATCTTTCTTGCCGACTTTGCGGCAGCCTTTCACGGCTTCGATGCGCTTAGTCAGGCCGTAACTTTTGCCAACACCTCTTTGTTTGGCGACTTGGCTGACAAAGGCGATCGAAGCCATTCCCGTCGCGCGACCGAACGCGCCGAACATCGGGCGCATGAAAACCGGCTGCGGCGTTGGAATACTCGCGTTCGGATCGCCCATTTGGGCCCACGCGATGATGCCGCCTTTGACGACCATTTCCGGTTTAGCGCCAAACATCGAAGGTTTCCACAAAACCAAATCAGCAAGCTTGCCGGCTTCAATCGAACCGATGATATGCGCCATGCCGTGCGCGAGTGCGGGATTGATGGTGTATTTCGAGAGGTAACGCTTGATGCGGAGATTGTCGTTGTTGCCTTTTTCCCCCGGCAGCCGGCCGCGCTGCCGTTTCATCTTATCCGCCGTCTGCCAACTGCGCGTGATGACTTCGCCGATGCGGCCCATCGCTTGTGAATCCGAACTCATCATGCTGATCGCGCCGAGGTCGTGCAAAATGTCTTCTGCCGCAATCGTCTCGCCACGGATGCGGCTTTCGGCGAACGCCACGTCTTCCGGCAGATTGGGATCGAGGTGATGGCAGACCATGAGCATGTCGAGATGCTCGTCAATCGTGTTGACGGTGTAAGGCTTCGTCGGGTTGGTGGAACTTGGCAGCACGTTCGGCTCGCCGCAAATGCGGATGATGTCCGGCGCATGACCGCCGCCCGCGCCTTCGCTGTGATAGGTGTGGATCGTCCGGCCTTTGAACGCGGCAATCGTGCCTTCGACGAACGCGGATTCGTTCAACGTGTCGGTGTGAATCGTAACTTGAATGTCATGCTTATCCGCCAGGCTCAAACAGCAATCAATCGCGGCGGGCGTCGTGCCCCAATCTTCATGCAGTTTCAGACCGATCGCGCCGGCGGCAATCTGTTCGGGTAAACCGGCGGGCATGGCGGTGTTGCCCTTGCCGGTGAAACCAAAGTTGAGTGGCAACGAATCCACCGCTTGCAGCATTGCCTTGAAATAAAACGGCGCCGGCGTGCAGGTCGTCGCGCAAGTGCCGACCGCCGGGCCGGTGCCACCACCCACCATCGTCGTGAGTCCGGCGGCGATGGCTTCGTGCGCCTGCTGCGGGCAGATGAAATGGATGTGCGTGTCAAGTCCGCCGGCCGTGACGATCAAGCCTTCGCCGGCGATGACTTCGGTCGTGACGCCGATGATCATGCCTTTCGTCACGCCCGCCATCACGTCGGGATTACCCGCTTTGCCAATGCGGGAGATCAAACCGTTTTTTATTCCGATATCGGCCTTGTAAATCCCGGTATAGTCCACGATGAGCGCGTTGGTGATGACGCAATCCAGTGCGTCTTTCGCACCGATGCCGGCGGCCTGGCCCATGCCTTCGCGGATGACTTTGCCGCCGCCGAATTTGCATTCGTCGCCATAAACCGTGAAATCCTTTTCAACTTCGAGAATGAGCGACGTATCGCCGAGCCGGACTTTGTCGCCGGTCGTCGGGCCGAACATGTCGGCGTAATGCGAACGTTTCATTTTGTGCATATCTATTTTTCGTAGGAGCCGACGTGAGGAGGCTCAAACTAAATAACCGGACAAATTAGTTAGAGACTCCTCATGTCGTCTCCTACAAGCTAAGTGGTCGCAAATCCTTTCGCTTTCACTCGTTTCAGCGCGGCTTTTTTTCCAGCGGCGGAAATTTTGCCACCGGCCAGATTATTTCCGCCGCGAATGACTTTCTGGCCGGCGATTGCCACGAGCTTGACGGTCTTGGTTTCGCCAGGTTCAAACCGCACGGCGGTTCCGGCGGGAATGTCGAGGCGCATTCCATACGCCGCCGCCCGGTTAAATTTCAGCGCCGCGTTCGTCTCGATGAAATGATAATGGCTGCCGACCTGGATTGGGCGGTCGCCGAGATTGGTGACGGGAATTTCCACTGTGGCGCGGCCAGCATTGAGTTCAATTTCGCCGTCCTTGATTTCAGTGGCGCCAGGAATTGGTTCGTCAGCGGCGGCTTTGAAAGCGGACAATTTCGGCACCGGCAGAAAACTTCCGTGTAACGCGAGCGCGAGCTTTCCATTTTCGCTGGCAATGGGATGATGCACCGTCACGAGTTTCGATCCGTCGGGAAACGTGCCTTCGACCTGCACGTCGTAAATCATTTCCGGCACGCCGGACATGACCTGGTTGCGTCCGAGCAATTGCCGGCCAAGATTCATCAATTCGGCGACGTGTTTGCCATCGCGGATGAATTCAAGCATCACCGTCGCGATGAGCGCGACGGCTTCGGGATGATTCAGGCGCACGCCGCGCGCGAGGCGCTTCTGCGCAAGGAAGCCCGCTTGATGCAGCGTCAATTTGTCGAGCTCGCGGGGAGACAAGTGCATGACAAAATTATTTTAACCACGGATGGACACGGATAAACACGGATTTGGGAACAAACTTAAATTGTTTTTTATCCGTGTTCACTGTGTTTAGCCGTGCTTCAGTGTTTCACCATTTGCGCACCCACGGGTCATCGCCCAGCAGTGCGGACGCAAACTTGAGGTGATGATGCAGTTCGTGGCCGACTTGTTCAACACTTTCGCCGGCGATCCGGAGAATCGCGCCGTGGGGAACCGGACTGGCGCCGCAAATCAAGTTCGTGCCGCGCTCGACAGGACGGGTTGAAATCTCGGCCAGCAGATTGGTCCCGGCAGTTTGCAACGGTTCGCCGGCGAGCAACAGCAGGGCGAAGCAGTTAAAACGACCGGTGACGTGTTGCGAGCCGGGCGATCCATCCGCCGCATCCAAAGAAACTGAATCCACAAAAATCCGTTCGCCGGAAATGAAAACGTCATTGCGGCTTTGAAAATGGTTGAACGCCCAGCGTTCGCCGCGCGCGGCGCGACCGGAAGTGAACCAATCCACGAGCACCAAACCCGCGCCGGCGGCGAGTTGAAATTCCTGTCGCTGGGAGTAAGCGGAATCGGCAAAGGCCTGAACCGGGTCGGGCGCAAAAACGAGCAGTGAATTGGATCCGAGACGGGCGAAGGTTTGGTGCGAACACGGCAGCCGCGATGGGTTGCGATAAATTTTTGTGGATGCCTGCGTGCCGAGAAAACAGCGCGCCCCCGAGCCAACGGTCAGATCAATCCGCGTCTGGTCGCCGGCCACCAGACCGCCACCGAAACTGCCGGCGTAGGCCCACACACTGTCACCGCGCGATTTTGGAACCAGAATTTTTATCGGACTGGCTGATTCGATGGATGTGACGGTGCTTTGACCAAGGACAGTCTCAACCGTCAAGTGCGCGTGGCCGCGCGCAGTGGGCAATTTCTCGAAATTGGTTGCGGGCGTCATGGCCATAACGATTGGGCAATCTTGCAAATTAAACGGTCAGATGTTTTTTTACAATGTCGTCGTTGAGATGCGCGATCGGGCCTTCGGCCACGACCGCGCCACGATCCATGATGTAAAAACTGTCACCGACAGCCAGACAGAAATCGAGATATTGTTCGACGAGCAGGATGCTGATTTTGCCTTCTTTTTTTATTTTCACCAGCGTGTCGCCGATGAGGTCAATGATGTTTGGCTGAATGCCTTCGGTCGGTTCGTCGAGGATCAAGATTTTCGGATCGGTGAGCAGCGCGCGGGCGATGGCGAGTTGCTGCTGCTGGCCGCCGCTCAACACGCCGCCTTTGCGCGGGAGAAATTCTTTTAAAATGGGAAATAATTCCAACACGCGCTCGACCTGACCGTTGGCCTTGGTGCCGTGAACGACCAGACTGATTTTCAAATTTTCCCAGACGGTCAGATGCGGAAAAATATCGCGTCCCTGCGGCACATAACCGATGCCGAGTCGCGCCCGCGCGTCCGGTGCCAGGCCGGTCAGCTCGGTGCCCGCCAGTTGCACGGAACCGGACTCGGGCTTGACGAGGCCGATGATGGATTTAAGCGTGGTCGTCTTGCCGACGCCATTGCGGCCCATGAGGCAGACGAGGCTTTTTTCCGGCACGGTGAGATTCACGCCGCGCAAAATCCGCGAGCCATCGTAACTGACGTTGATGTTGGAAAGTGAAAGCATTTGTTTTTAACCACGGATGGACACGGATGGACACGAATGAAGAACAATTTCAGGATACCGAGCCGAAGTCGCGTCAGCGTCTTGGACTGCGGCAGTCCCCTGCCGCTTCAAGAACGCCGAATCGCTGGAGAACAGCGGCGGTGGGCTGCCGCAGTCCAAAACCTTGCGGAATTTCCGGCCCAATTTTAATCCGTGTTTATCAGTGTCCATCGGTGGTTCAATTTTTCTTTCTTCTGCCGAGGTAAACTTCCTTGACGCGGTCGTCGTTTTGCACGTCGTCCACGGTGCCTTCGCACAGCACGTGGCCTTGATGCAGCACGGTGACTTTGCGCGCGATCTGGCGGACAAAGGTCATGTCGTGCTCGATGACAATGATGCTGTGCTTGCCTTCGAGGCTCAACAGCAGCTCGCCGGTCTTGTGGGTTTCCTCGTCGGTCATGCCGGCGGCGGGCTCGTCCACGAGCAACAGCTTCGGGTTTTGCGCCAGCAACATGCCGATCTCCAGCCACTGTTTCTGGCCGTGCGACAGCGAGCCGGCCAGGTCGTCTTGCTTCGCGGTCAACCCGATCGTCTTCAACACGGCCTCGATGCGGTCGCGCTGCTCGGAAGTCGTCCGCGCAAAGAGCGCGTTAAAAACACCGCGCGGCCCCTTGAGCGAGAGCAGGAGGTTTTCAAAGACCGTGTGATGGATGTAAACCGACGGTGTCTGGAATTTCCGGCCGATGCCGAGGCGGTTGATCTCCGGCACGTTCATCGAAGTCAAATCGGTGTCCTTGCCGAACTCGACCTTGCCGGTGTCGGGCCGGGTGCGGCCGGTGATGATGTCCATCATCGTGCTCTTTCCCGCGCCGTTCGGCCCGATGATGGTGCGCAACTCGCCCGCGTCCATGTAAAAATTCAGGTCATTGATCGCCTTGAACCCGTCGAAGGTCTTGTTCACACCTTCGAGCAGCAAAATGAATTGTTTCTTGGGCGCGGTCATTCAGGCTTGGCAGGTTGAACACTTTCGGCGGCGGGAAAGGCAAGCGGTTCCTCCGGTGGTTTTTTGGCGAAACGCTTTTGGTAAATCGCGCGCAATTGCGCCGGCAGACCGACAATTCCCCGGGGCATGAAGACGGTCACCAGGATGAACATCGTGCCGAGAAAAATCAGCCAGAGGTCGGGATACGCGCGCGTGGCCCAGCTTTTCATGGCGTTGACCGTGAAGGCGCCAATGACCGGGCCGATGAGCGTGCCGCGGCCGCCGACCGCGCACCAGACGACGGCTTCCAACGATTTGTCCGGGGCCATTTCACCGGGATTGATGATGCCGACCTGTGGGACGTAAAGCACGCCGGCCACCGAGGCGATAAGCGCGGCGAAGACGAAGATGAAGAGCTTGAAATTCGCCGTGGAATAGCCGGAGAACATCACGCGGTTTTCACTGTCGCGTATAGCGCGCTGCACCTTGCCCAGCTTGGTTGTCGTCAGCCATTTGCACAGCAGATAAACGAGCAACAGGGCGACGCCCGAAGCGATGAACAGGAGACGTTGCGTGGCCGGTTCGCGGAGGTCGTGGCCGAGGACGTATTTGAAATCCGTGAAACCGTTGTTGCCGCCGAGCAGCAGGCTGTTGCGGAAAAACAGCAGGCACGCCGCGTAGGTCAGCGCCTGCGTAAGAATGGAAAAATAGACGCCGCGAATCCGCGAGCGAAACGCAAGGTGGCCGAAAAGTCCCGCCAACGCACCGGGCAGCAGCATGGCCATCAGCAACGCGAACGGAAAACTGGAGAACGGCTTCCAGAACGCCGGCAGCCTGCTCCAGCCGAGGAAGACGAGGAAGTCCGGTATCGGCTGATGATACTGGCCGAGATCGCCGATCATGCGCATCAGATACATGCCCATCATGTAGCCGCCGAGCGTGAAGAAGAGCGCCTGGCCCAAACTCAACAAACCGGTGTAGCCCCAGAGCAAATCCACGCTGATGGCGAGCATGGCGTAGCAGAGATATTTGCCATAGACGGTGATCGTGAAATTACTGACGTGCAGCCAGCTCCCTTCCGGCGTGAGCGCATTCAGGCAGGGCAGGAGGACGATCAGCAATAACGCTGCCGTTCCAACCCCGATCAGTTCCCATTTGGAGGACAAACGCATGTTTTTATTTGCGATTTACGATGTACGAATTACGAGTTGCCGGACGATCCTTGAATTCTCGAGGCGGCGGTGCGCCTAAAAAGACTTTGCCGCGCATCAATCGTAAATCGCAAATCATAAATCAATCGAGGCTGCGGCTGCGGATGGAAAACAATCCACCAGGCTTCCATTGGAGAAACAGGATGATACAAATCAGCACGACGATTTTGCCCGTGACCGGCGAGCCGGTGACCTGCTGTAAAATCTGGTCACTGGTTCCGATGCCGACAGCGGCGTAAACCGTGCCCACAATGCTGCCGACGCCGCCGACCACGACTGTCATAAAGCTGTCCACGATGTAGCTCTGGCCGAGGCTGGGGCCGACGTTGCCAATCTGCGAAAGAAACGCGCCCGCCAAACCAGCGAGGCCGGAGCCGAAGGCGAAGGTCATCATGTTCACGCGCGCGGTGCGGACGCCCATGCACGAGGCCATGTCACGGTTCTGCATCACCGCGCGGATCAGCAAACCGAGCGGCGTTTTCGTCAGCAGCAGCCAGGTGCCGATGACGATCACGATTGCAAAGCAGATGACGAAGACGCGGTTGTAGCCGAGCGAAACATCGTTGATGTCAAAGTGTCCGAGCAGCCAGCGAGGCGAGTTGACCTGCACGTTATTCGCACCGAAAACCATGCGGAAGAGTTGCTGCATCACGAGCGAAACGCCCCACGTTGCGAGCAAGGATTCCAGCGGACGGCGGTAAAGAAATCGGATGACGGTGCGTTCCAAAACCAGACCCGCCAGCGCCGCCATGATGAAACTCAACGGCAGTGCGAACAGAAAATAGCTTTCGTAAAACCACCCGGTGGCATTCATACCGGGAAGGCTCAAGCCAAAGCCGAGCGGATGACCGAAGAAACTGAAGGGCAGATTCACCGAGAATGAGAAGCCGGTGCCGAAAATATTCTGCACGACATAACTCGTGTATGCCCCGATGGCGATCATCTCACCGTGCGCCATGTTGATGATGCCCATCAGACCGAACGTGATGGCCAGCCCCAGCGTGACGATGAGCAAGATGGAGCCGAGGCTCATCCCGCGAAAGATGGTTCCGAAAAAATTAACGGCGGCGATATGCTCACCAATCCGGCCGGCGGAAATTTTCGCGGCCTTGAGGACTTCCGGGCCGGCGGTCTTGCTTTCGACGAGAGCATTGACCATGTCAAGGCTGCCGATGGTTTTCAGGGCGGCGAGCTGTTGCAGGGCGGCGATTTGAACCTTCGGGTCCGGGTCGGCCAGTTGCAGCATGGCGATGGCTTCTTTGATATTCTTTTTGACCGCCGCATCCGTTTCCCTGGTCTGCCGCGTTTGCAACACCTCGATGTTTTTCGGTTTTTGTGAATTGCCCAGCTTCAGCACGGCGGTGGAGCGGGCGGCGGGATCGGGATCGGAAAGCGCGAGCGTGTCCATCGCCTTGTTGATGAGCGAACGCAGTGCGGCCGTGGTTTCGGCGGAAGTCAGATCGGTCGCGGCGAGATGCAGTTCCTGTTTTTTGTCGTCGGTGAGAAATTTGCCATTGTCAATGCGGATGGCGCGGGCCTTGCCGTCGGCATCGGTCTGGTCTTCGAGCAGGATGGGAAGCTTGGAACCGTTGCCGGAGTCGTAAATGAAAACGCCATCGCGCGTCCAGGCGATCAGCACATCATGCACGAGCTTGGAGCCGGTTTCGGAACTTTCAAGGAGCAGTTGCTGCTGCTCCGCGCCCTCGGACTGGATGGCGCGGCAGAGTTTCTCGCGAATGGCAGCCTCGTCCTGCGCCTGGGCGCTGACGAGGAAAAATGCCGCGAATAACGGGGCCAGTATGGATCTCAAGGCTCGGATCATTTTGAAAACGGGCGGAGGTGTTGGCCTCCGCCCGTGTCGTTGACTTCAATGCTGGTGGAACTTCCGGCTGAATGGACGCAGCCAGTCGGGTCCAGCATGACTTCTTATTTCGCAGACAACTTCGCGTCGAGGTCTTTCAGCATGAACGGTTCGCCGTAAACCTGCGGGAAGGTTTCAAGAATCTTGAACTGGCCGTTGGCCTTGGTTTCACCAATGAACACGTCTTTGGTCACGTGATGGTTCTTCTGCATGGTGACCTTGCCGCCGGGGCCGTCAAACACAACACCGCCTTCGAGCACCGCGCTCACCTTGTCCACGTCGAAGGAGCCGGCCTTTTCCACCGCCGCCTTCCAGATATAAACACCGTCGTAGGAAAGCACCATCGGGCTGTCCATGGCGCGTTTTTCCTTCACCACGCCGGGATGGGTTTGAGTTTTGAGCCAGGCGTCCCATTTTTTCAGGAAGGCTTTGTTCGCCGACGTGTTGATGGACATGAAGTAGGTCCAGCAACCGAGTTCGCCGACGAGATCCTTGGTGGGCAGCGCCCGGAGTTCGTCTTCCGCCAGGCTGAACGAAACCACCGGACAATCCGCCGCGCTCAAGCCGGCGGCGGCAATTTCCTTGAACAGCGGGACGTTCGAGTCGCCGTTCACGGTGTTCAGCACACAGGCGTCACCACTCGCGGCGAACTGTTTGATGTCCGCGACGATCTGCTGGAAGTCCGTGTGGCCGAACGGAACGTATTTGCCGGCGGAAATGACCTTGCCGGAATCGTCCTTGCGGAAGCCGCCGCCGATGTTTTCAGCCGGGATGCCGTGGAGCAAAAGATATTTGTAGAGGATCAAATCGGTCGTCTGCGGATAAACGTAGTCGGTGCCGAGGAGATAGAACTTCTTCTTGCCCATCTTGAGCATATAATCCACGGCCGGGGTGGCCTGCTGGTTCACGGCTTCGGCGGTGTAGAAAATGTTCTTGGACAGCTCCTCACCTTCGTATTGCACCGGGTAGAACAGCATGCCGTTGTCCTTCTCGAAGACCGGCAGAACCGACTTGCGGCTCACCGAAGTCCAGCAGCCGAAAGTGACGGCCACCTTGTCTTCTTCGAGCAACTGCTTGGCTTTTTCGGCGAACAGCGGCCAGTTGGACGCGCCGTCCACGATGACCGGCTCGATCTTGTAGGCCTTGTCGCCGACCTTGACGCCGCCGGCGCCGTTGATTTCGTCAAAGGCAAACAACAGCACATCGCGCAACGACGTTTCGCTGATGGCCATTGTGCCGCTCAACGAGTGCAGGATGCCAACTTTGACCGTGTCTTCGGCCAAAGCCCGGGTGGTTAGGTTCAAGGCGACCGTGAGCGCCATCAATTTCAAGAGGGATTTTTTCATAGCAAGGTTGGTCTGAATTTTAAGGTCGAATAATTTTTGATTTGTTTGATTAAATTAAAACATGTATGTCGCACCACAGCCGATGATGAACTGGTGGTCCTTTCCGTTTAATCCGCCGGAATAGGTCGTATAATCGTAGCGGACTTCCGGCTGGATTTTTATGTAAGGCACCGGTGTGTAATTGATCGTGGCGGTCAAGCTGCCCAGGGCGCCGCCGTTGTCAGTGCTGCTGAGGCCGGCACCGGGACGGACAGCCGGTCCAAGCAAGCCGTTATCCTGGGAAACGTAGTCGGCCCGGGCCGCCACCCCAACCTTGGAAGTGAAGTTATACCAAGCCCAACCGCCGACCGACCACAAATCGGTGTCGGTGCCGGGTGCTGCGAAGTGGAAATAGTCAACCTCGTAACCGGTGCCAAATTCCTTGGTGAACTGAAAACCGCCAATGCTTGAAAAACCCGACGTGCTTGAATCGCCGGGCTGGGAGTCATACCAGCCGATCAAATTGATCCACAATTTGTCAGTCGGCTTTAAATTGATGGAGCCGCTGAATGCCTTGCCCTGGTTGTTATCCACCGGCCCTTGGTAAAGTCCATTGTCCACGCGCACCGTCAACCCGATCTTGTCAGTGAAGTTGTAGGTGCCTTGGATGCCGGCGGAGGGTCCGTTGCCGGTGTACCACCACTGGTAGCCTTGTGAGAAGTTTGGGTTCGCCGCGCCGCCGTCGCCGGATTCCCAGTTCAACAACGAAATCAACTCGCCCGCCTTGATGTCCAGGCCGGTGCCGATGGGCACATTTATTTCCACGTAAGCTTCACGCAGATCATTGAAGCTGGTGTTGCCGCCAGTGCCGTTGGCGCCGGGCGTGTTGAGGTCGGGGGCGTCATCGCCGAACATCAACGAGGCTCTGAAACCGGCGTCCCATTTGTCGGTCGCCACCGGCGCGCTGGCGACGGTCAGCTTGAATTTATTGAGTGAAAATGAATTGTCCTTCGTGTTCCAAAGATACGAAGCCGACTGGCCGGAGGCCGGACGCTGGGTGTTGTAAAAATAGGAAGCTTGCACAAACCCGCCAATGGTGACCTGATTCATGGCCGACATGACACTTTTGTTCGTGGAACCGCTTGGCATCAGACCCTCCTTCTTTACCAGATCTTCCAAAGCATCAAGCCGTTTTTGCAAATCCTGATTCTGTTTCTCCATATCGGCCATCGTCGCCGTCTGGCCGTAGGCCGCCATGCCTCCGCTGACAATCACACCCAAACAGGCTCCCACGGTTACAAGACGCTTATGTGTTCGTAATGATTTTTTAGTTGGTTTTTTTTTCATGTTGTTTTTTGGTTCCTTTAGGTTCTTGCAAAATCTTCCCTTGCGGGCAACGGACAGTTACTTGGCGTCGTAATTGCTTCGTTGAGATTTGTAATGTTGATTTTCTGGATTCTGTCTCCTCCCATTTCGTGTTTAGCAGTCACGATGCCAGAGGCCAGTGTTCCGGGAATTGAACCGGCTGAAATAAATTCACAATTGCTGTGATTAAAATTCACATATGAATGAATCGCTAGATAGCAGACAGTTGAAGGCGTTTGTGGTTCTTGCCAAAACCGGAAGTTATACCAAAACCGCGAAGGAACTATTCGTCACGCATTCGGCCATTTGCCACGCCATGCGCGAGCTGGAAGCGGATGTGGGATGTCGACTTTTTACCAAAATGGGCAGAAAAATTGCACTGACCGAGGCCGGGGAAGCGTTATCATCCCACGCCCTCCGCGCCCTCGATGAACTGGATCAGGCCCGCCGGACACTGACCTATTTGAACAAATGGGGGACCCGACGATTGCGGGTGGCGGCAGATGCAATTTTTCTTTCTATTTTTCTCACGCCGGTCTTGTTGAAATTTCACAAGGAATCTCCCAACATCTTGCTGCAAGTCAAATCGTTCGATTCCAATGAATCGTTCAGCCTGCTGGAAAATAATCATGCAGATGTCATCCTGACCGAAAAACCGGTGAATAACGATACGGTCGATTTTTATCCACTCATGACCGATCAATTTCACCTGGTGGTTAAATCCGGGCATCCCCTCGCGGTCAAAAATGGCGCGCTTCGAGATGAATTTGGCAAATATCCCTGCTTCTTGATCAAGGATTCCAGCCGCCAGCGGAAACAGGTGGAGGATTTTATGCTCAAGCAAAAAATCAAGTTGAACGTCCTTGGGGAAATTGAAAATCTGGGAACCATCAAGGAATTGGTGGAGCGCACGCTGGCCATGAGTTTCCTGCCGCGCTGGAGCATTGCCAAGGAATTGGAAAATCATTCGCTGGTGGCCCTGCCCTATGGGCGCAGGGTTTTCGAGCGGACATGGGGATTCGTATGTTCCCGCGGCCGTCCGCTAAACCTGACGGGATCAACCCTGCTGAAACTCTGTCGGAAGCGCGTCACGGAAGCGGAATTGAAGGCTCAAGATACCGTCAGGGTGGGAGTGCTCCACTCATTAAGCGGAACGATGGCCATCAGTGAAACGTCTTTGCGCGATGTTTTGTTGTTTGCCTTTGATGAAATCAACCATGCGGGCGGCATCAAGGTGGGCGACAAATCCTACAAAATCGACCCGGTGATTGTCGATGGCGCGTCCAATTGGCCCTTGTTCGCTGAAAAAGCCAAGGAACTCCTGGTGGAGGACAAGGTGGCTGTGACCTTTGGCTGCTGAGCCGCAAATTCGTTCAGCCGGTTTTTGAAAAGGAGAACGGATTGCTTTTCTATCCCGTCCAATATGAGGGTGAAGAATTGTCCCACAACATCTTCTACATTGCCGAAACGGTCAACCAGCAGGCCATACCGGCCGTGGATTACCTGCTCGCCCAAGGCCGGAAAAAATTCTACCTGATCGGCACCGATTACGTTTATCCCCAAACCACGAATTTGATCCTGAATAAATATCTGCTCTTGCATGGCATTTCGCCCGAAGGCATTGGCGGCGGTTTCCGCAAGGACACGGACGGCAAAGTCATTTCCGCCGGCAAATACGTTCCTTTTGGTCACACGGACTTCCAGC
>Ga0265320_10001278_pt1 | contig 18381 bp, 16 predicted proteins | sample 4827metaG_FD_202087 | JGI IMG/M metagenome (GOLD analysis project Ga0265320, IMG submission 202087) | Rhizosphere microbial communities from Carex aquatilis grown in University of Washington, Seatle, WA, United States - 4-8-27 metaG | ecosystem: Host-associated > Plants > Roots > Rhizosphere >...
AAAGTGCGGAGCGGTTTCAACAGCAGGCTGACTGGATAGCCAGCCTTCACTTTGGCCGCATCCACCTCGACGTAGGCAAAACAGGACAGCAGTTGAAGGTAGCCACCAATGAAACTTGCCAGCGAGGCCAGGGCCAGCACCGCCGCGAGAATTTCGGATACGCCCTGCCGTTTCCACTGGACGAAGCACAGACCCGCTCCCAGAGCCGCGCCGTGCCACAGATAACTCACTTTGTTACGGCTCCAGATTTCCCACAGCATCGCGCCAGTCGGCGTCCGCCAGTAAAGTCTGCCGGCATTCATGATCAACTCGCTTTTCCACCGGCCCGCGCCACCAGGATTTCATCCAGTGTGGGAGTTCGTTGTTCAACGACACGCGCGCCCATTACTGCCGCTGCCGTTTCCAATTCCAGCCGTGAGCCGCCAACCAGCACCCGCCATTCGGAGCCATAGCCCGTCACCGCGTGTGCGCCGGCCAGAACCGGCGACTTCGTTTGAGGTTCGGCAAACGCCAGCACCGCCGAAATATGTTCGCCGCGCACATCTTCGGTTCGCCCATTCAACACCACGCGCCCGTGCTGGAGCATGACGACGTGATCGGCCACGCGCTCGACTTCATCCAGCAGATGCGAGGAGAACAAAACCGTCCGCCCTTCTTCCGACACCGTGCGGATGATCGCCTCCAGGATGTCTCGCCGGACCACCGGATCCAATCCCGAGCTGGGTTCGTCCAGAATCAACAGCTCCGGCCGGTAGGCCAGCGCCGTCAGCAAACCAATTTTGGCCTGTTGCCCTTGCGACAGGGTTTTGATCTTTTGGGCCGGGTCCAATTGGAATTGTTCCAATAGCTGCGCGGCATACGGCTCATCCCACTTAGGATAAAACGCCTGGGAATAACGCATGAACTCATCCACCCGCATCCATCCCGGCAGGTCGCGCCGCTCGGACAAATAACCAATCCGCCCCAGCACGCCCACCGGGTCCAGCACCGGATCAAGCCCAAACACCAGCACGCTGCCGGCCTGCGCTTTGAGGGAACCGAGCAGATGCTTGATCAACGTGGTCTTGCCGGCGCCATTCTCGCCCACCAGTCCCAGCACGCAGCCCCGCGGGACAAATACCGACACGCCGTCGAGTGCCGCCTTGGTTCCGAAATGGCGCGAGAGACTGCTGACCGCGATGACAGCTTCCGCTGACGAAGGAGAAGGGAATTTCATTTCGAGGCTTTCGGTTGCATGGCGTCGTCCCGCTCGCGCAGCAGAGTGATCACCTCGCCCAGCCCGACGTTCAAGTGGCGCGCGTTGGCGAGCAGCGCGTCGGCGGATTCAGACAGGATGCGGAGTTTCTCGCGCTTGGGCAGTACCATCTTTCCTTCGGCCACCTGGGTGCCGAAGCCTTGCCGCATCGTGATCAGGCCGGCCCGCTCCAATTCGAGATAAGCCCTGGCCACCGTGTTGGGATTGATCCGCAGTTGTTCCGCCAGCACCCGGATGGGGGGCACGTCATCGCCCGGCTGGAGCCGTCCTCCCGCCATGAGCAGTTTCACCTGCTCGACGATCTGCTGGTAAATCGGCGCTCCATCCTGGACTGAGATTTGCAGCTGCATAATGTAGTAATGTATTAACAGACTAATACAGTGCGGCAAAGTGTCAAGCAGCAAAATCGCCCCTTTGAGCCTGCCCACATTCTCCAACTTCGGGAGTCTCTCCAGCATAGCCGGAGGATTTAATTGGATGGCAACACTCCAATTCCAGCGGCTGGCAATTCAAGTGTGAAGCTGGCCCCGTGGCCCGGGCCGTCGCTTTTGACGTTCAACGAACCGCCCAGTTCCTTGGCGGCGTTGGCGGCGTTGTGCAGGCCGTATCCGTGGCCTTCCTTGCGGGTCGTGAAGCCTGACGAAAAAATGTTCTGCACATGCTCGGCGGCGATCCCGATGCCGTTGTCCACAATGCTGACGCGGACCCGGTCGTTTTCGCAGAGGGCCAAACGCACGATGATCTTTTTGTCGGAAGCCTTCTGTTCCAGCGCGTGTTTAGCATTGCTGAGGAGGTTTATCAGGATCTGCAGCACCTTATGCCGGTCCAGGACGACGCGCGGCAGCGGCTGGTAATCCCTCGTGAGCTGAATGGGGTCGTGTTCGGGTGTGGCACTGTTGATGCGGATGGCGTCTTCCACTACTTCTTCAAGATTTAACTTCTCAAACACCCCGCCCACTTTGGCATAGTCCTGCTGCATGGCGACAATGACTTTGATGTGGTCCACGCTTTTGGCCAGCGAGCCGATTTCGTCCCCCAAGTGCCGCTTTTCCGCAATCAGGTGTTCACCCAGCCTCTGCAAGTAGGCCGGCAGTTGAACTCCTTTCGGATCCTTGAGAAGGAATTCCGCCAAGTCGGACGGTTGCCGCTGCAGCAAACTGGCGGCGCTGACCACGTTTTCAACGCGGTAACGGCGGATCCGCTCAGTGAGCAGCGACACGGAGACATTCACACTGTTGAGGACATTGCCAACATTATGCAGGATGCCAGTCGCGACCTCCGCCATGCCGGCCTTGCGGGAGGTGAGGATCAAATTCTTCTGCGCCTCGGCCAGCGCGGCGCGGGCGCGTTCCTTGGAAACAACCTGCTGTTCCAGCTCCTGAGTTCTCTCCTGGACCCGCAATTCCAGGTCGTCATTGGCCGTTTGCAGATCGGCCTGCATCCGTTTGAGCGACTTGTTGTTTCGCGAAATACCCATCCCCCAGAACAGGCCGACGACGGCCACGCCGGTCGAACCGAGCACCAGCCATAACAATTTGCCCGTTGTCCACCAAGGCGGCCGCTCCAGGAGTTTGATGTCGTTCCATGAACGAAGCTGTAAAACGAAGGAAGCGGGTCTGCCGTAATCATCGGTCTGGATTTCATAAACGCCCGTTAGTGCCAGTTTGCTGCCCACTTCGAATTTCGGGAGCGCATTGGTTGCCTGGCTCGCAGCCCCGGGCAGGGTCGCTTCAAACGCCGAATCGCGGCTGTGAATCAGCAGGTGCGTATCGCCGTCCTTGTTGACGGAATTGAGCAGTGTCCCGTCGGCTCTGACCAGCAGGTTCTCGAAATCTTTGTTGAGTGAATGCGTGGCGGATAATTGGACCGGCGCTGGTTCCGGGCCCTTCGAGAGGCGGCGGAACGCGGCTTCGCGCAACAGAAAACGGCGGCCTTCGGTTCCTGCCAGCCCCACGACTTCCACCTGATCCCCGGGACGCAATTCGCCAGATTGCTGGCTCAGGGCAAATACGCTTTCATCGCCGTCCTGCAGATATAAATGGCGGCCCGGAGCGTGCAGCACCACTGTGCCGACGACGCGGACGCGCTGGTTGAGGGCGTTTTGCGGATTGAATCGCCGCAGACTTTCCATTGTCCGCAACGGCACGGCGAACAAATCATCCGGAGCCGGTTCCTCGACCGTCAGATATTGCGCTTCCGGCGACAAGACTTGGATTCCGACCAACCGATGCTTCAGGTCAGTCACGGCGTCGCACACGCCCTGCACGCGGATGATGGCCCCCTTCAAATGATCATTGGTCTGAACTGTCGGTGTCAGAACTTTGAATTCTCCGCTGGAGGTGCTCAATTCCAGACAGGTCAGCGGACCTTCTTTCAGGACCAGACGCACATAGCCGCGCATCTCCACCCAACGGCCAACCTCCAGGCCAGTCATGGCCTGTTCGAGCGTGACGGTATGAACATCGTCTATATTCCACCAACCGGTGCTGGAAATGACGGCGTTGGTAACCACGGGGATGAAATCCCCCTCCGCCGCCTGGCCGCGGACCACGACAATGGACCCGGCATGCCCGCTTCCGATCCATTTTGGTTTGGCCACTTGAATTCCGCCACTGGCGTCCTGGATGTACGTGAACAAATTGTCCTCGCGCGACCAGGTAAGGATTCCGCGCAGCACCACTTCGGGATTTTTCCTCGCGGCCTCACGGCTCAAATCCCGCACTTGTTCCGCAAGGCAAAGCGGCGAGCGCTCCGAAAAATCCAGCGTCGGCGCGCTGTTTGAGGCAGCCAGCCGATAGACGCCGTCTTTCAGGCATTGTTTAACGCCATGCAGGAATGGATATCCGACTGCTTCCACGCGGTCTCCGAATCTCAGTGGCTTGATCTGGCTGCTTTCCACGAGGATTTGGCCGGTCTCGTCCCACAGCGTGACCCATTTGCCCGGCTCATGGCTGCGCACGATTCCCCGAACATGAAATAGCTCGGTCGTCGGCGTGTCGTACTGAATCTTTTCGCTAGCAACGACCGGCCGGTCGAAGCGCGGATCGGAATCCAGTGAACCCACGACCCTCACGTCGGATAACGCGGGAACCCAGAGCTCACGCCGGGTAATTTTCCCGTTTAGATCAATTTGGGGCGAATAAACGCAGTTGATTCTGACAAAGTCCCCCTCCTTGAGCCGCGGTGGGGACACGTTGTTTGTCCCTTTATAAACGTGGACCGTTGCCGAGGTGTCGCCAGCGAGAAAGTTGAACGTGAGGTGGATCGGGTCTTCATCCGACTGCTTGTCAACCAGACCTTCGATGGAAATCAGTTTCGTCCTTAGGGCCTGGGAATTTTCATTTAAGCCTGCCGCCAACACCGGTTTGAGAATGACATTGGTTTCAAGAATTTCAACCCGTGTTCTGTCCCAGATGAACCGCTGCTGCGCGGGAAGCAACAGTCCGTCAATACGAATTCTTTGCCCGGGCGAGAATCTCATCGGGGAATCAGCGATGGGCAGGTAAAGCGGCTGGCCCTGGCATTCACCCCAAGCAGCGTTCCATTCAGGATCATAATAGTAAACCAGCATCTCGGTTTGGATCCGAAACAATTGGTTGCGCTGGTTGTCAGGAATTGACCACATTTCTCCTGAGTTTGTCAGAACCCGGGTCGCAATGGGAAGGTTGTCCGACAACTCAGCCCGCAATATGCCAGCCGCTATAAAAAATAGCGCGACTGCGCCAAAAAGCGCCGGTCGTGACCCTAATCGGCTCTTATGGGGCAGCAGATTCTGCAGCATGATTATTACGGTTCACTTCACATAAAGGAAGCGAAGGTATCTGTATCATCGGCAGAATCTTGTGAGACTTGAATAGTCGTTCTCCCATTCCTCCTTCATGAATCGCTACGACTTCGAATCGTGATGGTTTTCGCTTCCAGTCCGTCCGCCTCGACACGCAGCAAGATGTCGCCGGTGCGCCGGTCGGACGGAGGATTGTCAGGCAACGGCCTTGAAAGGTTTTGCGCACGGGCGTATGAAAACGTGCCGGATCGTTTGGACAACCGCTGGCTTGCGTGGCGAGTTCTCCGGTTCCACTGACAGAAAAACGCACGGGAATTTCAGCATCGGGCGCGCGCTGGCCGTTCGCGTCAACTACTTCGATGGTCACGTAGGCAAGGTCGTTGCGATCCGCGCGGATACTCGTCCGGTCGGCTGTCAGCTTTGGTTTCTTTGGTGCGCCGCTGGTCTTTAGCGTTGTCTGCGCCACGACTTTTCCATTGTTCAAACCATACGCGCGCAGTTCGCCCGTGGCGTAGGGGACGTCGAACCTGGCAGTGGGTTAGGTGGTCGCCGAAACCGGTTTTTCGCCAATCACCTTGCCGTTAAGTTCGAGCCGGACTGTTTCGCACCGTGAATACACCGAGACTTGCAACGGCTTCCCCTCCTGCCCGGACCAGTTCCATCTTTGCGATTCATCCGGCCAACCCCAGCCGCTGACTTTTTCAGAAAGCCCCGGTGCGATTGGCGAATGCACCAGCATTTCATTCTGACTTCGCCGCCAAACAACATCACGGTAGAGTGACTGCGGCTTTTTGAATCCGCAAATATCCAGGTCGCCACACCAGGCATCGCACCACGGCCACGATTTGAAGAAACTTTTCTTCTGGTTGCTCAAAACGCTGTGGCCGATGGATTCAATGTGACGGGTTTACCGGTCCTCCGGCCAGATTTAGAATCCATGCGCTGGCGGCGTCGGGATCGGTTTGCTGCCAATAGGTTGAAACGATTTTCACTGCGGCGGCTTTGGTGTCGCCTTCGGGAAACTGGGCGGCCCAGTTGGCAGCCGCCGCCGGGTCAATTGTAACCCAAGTGTTGAGTATATTGAGTACCGAGTCCTTTACGATTCCATCGGATTTGACTTCCGAAACGAGCCAGGCGGCCGCCTGAGCCGGATCGGTCAGCGCATACGATTGGACGGCGGAAGCAATCAACTGTTCCCGCAATGACGGATCCTGCACGTTGGCCACCCAATTCATGGCGGCGTTGGGATCGGTGCTGACCCAGCCGCAGACCACCGCCCGCAGTAAATTTGTCTGCGCGTCGCCTGGTTTCATTTGCTGCGCCAGGTTGACGGCCGCAACCGGATTGGTGAAGGTCATCTCTGAACTGGCGTCTTGGAGAAAACTTTGTTTCCACGCGGTGTCCGGTAATTGATCAAGGTATTGCTTCAAACCATCGGGATCGCCAGCCCAGACTTCGGCAACGGCCAAAGTTTGATCTTCCGTTGTGCCCGGGCGTGAGGCAAGCCAGTTGGAGGCCGTGATGGGATCCACTTGCATCCAGTGATGGAGTGCGCCGCTGCCGAAGGGGGTATTCATTTCTTCGGCGGACAACGACTTGATTATGTCGGCGACGTTTTCGTCGGTCACCATGGCGAGCATCTCTCGCAGCAACTGGTTCCGGCCTTCCTCGTCGTCGGGGTCGTTGGCTTCGGATTCCATCCATTGGCGCAATTTTGCACGGAGTGAAGCCAGTGTATGAGCCAGTGGATTGAAAGGCTTTTGCAAGGGCTGAAACACAGCGGGCGATGAATGAATGGAAGGGGATGCGACAGGTGTTGTGGCGGTGAATTCCTCCGGCAACGGAGCCGGGCTGGAAGGATGCCGGTTCCTTTGCCCGAAATAAAATGCAATTGCGGCAATTATCCCAATCAACAGGAATTTTGCGAGTAATTTCATTTGGTTAACTTCATTCATAGGCGAGCAGATGGGGAGCCGGATCAATTGATCCGGCTCCCGCAAGAATCTCAAAGTGAATTGAGGAATTGCACCACCTGCTGCTGCTGGTTGGTGGACAGGTTAATGTAACGCGTTGCCGCCGGCAAGGCATCGCCGGCGTGAGCCCGGATGGCCGCGTCCACTGTATTGGCTCTGCCGTCGTGCAGATAGGGAAGGCTCTGGCTCAGTCCCCACAAGGGAGCGGTTCTCATTTGGTTGGTGCTGGCGGCCGCTTGCGCGATGCCGTCCGCGAGTGATCCCATGTTATGGAGCAGCAAATCCGAGTAGAGCGGGACTGCCTTGCTGCTGAGCGCGGCGATGGCGCTGTTGGTCTCGATCGCCAAATCCGATACAGGAATGAAGTTCGGCCCCGTTGTCAGAACGGGGGTGTGGCAGATGTCGCAGCGGAGCTGGCTGAACAACGCCTTGCCCGCAACGGCGTTGGCCGTCAGCGGCAAAGTCGGCGGCGGACTGAGCAAACGCATATAGTCGCTCATACGATCAATGTCCGCCTTGCCGGAGGCATCAACCTTGTCATTCGGATCGGCGACAGTATTCAACTGATTGTACAGGTTGGTATTGCCATTGGGCGCCTGTCCCACCGGCAGAATCCGGCTGGTGATGCCCATTTCGTTGTTGGCGGCATCGGCAGCGAAGGCCAGCAGCGTGGCTAGCTGGGCTTTCCAACCAAACCGGCCAACGTGCTGCCGGCCATCAACCGGATCCGTCACCAACGCGACAGTGCCGACGATTCCATCCGCGTTGGCGAGCGCGGCGTTGCTTTGGATGACACTGTCCGGAATGGCTTCAATCAGCCCGCTCCCGAAGACAGGCGTCGTCTGCCGCTTGATGTTGACGTTGGCGCTGGCGGGAACAACCTCGAAGTTCGTGGTTGTGCTGTTGTCCTGCAACAAGGAGCCGCCAAGACTGGTCAACGGGTTGAAGACTCCGTTGGTGTTCAAGCCGAATCGGGTCACAGTGGCCGTCCCGGAACCGGCGTCAACGGGAAAGTTGTGGCAATTGGCACAACCGGAATTATTGAAAATCGGTCCAAGGCCGGACGCCACCGTCTCAACTTTTGCGAAGGCGGTATCGCCCACGGTGAAGTTGGTGGTTTGCGCCGCCGTAAGGCCAACGATCGCATCGCCAAAGTTTGTGGAGAAATAGGTGGCCGCACACTGACTGGCTCCAACAGCCGTGCCGACAGATGTTCCATTCAAAGTCGCGGTGATGGTTCCAGAACCCACGCTCGTCGGCGCTGTCAGCGTCGCCGTGTAAGTGCCGTTGCCGTTGTCCGTCGTGCCGCTGATCGTCCCGGTGCCGGACCTGGAGAAGACCACGGTTGCCCCGCCGGTGGTAATGTTGTTATTGCTGGCGTCACGCGCCTGCACAGTGATCACCTGCGTGCTGCCTCCATTTGCGGTGAGGGATGCCAGCGCCGGACTAACCGTTGAGTTCGGTGCGCTCACCGTCCCGCCGCTTGTAGTAAAGGTGACGACGGAGCTACTGGCTCCTACGGCCGTGCCGACGGCGGTGCCACCCAGCGTGGCGGTGACAGTTGCAGAACCCGCGCTGGTCGGCGACGTCAGCGTCGCAGTGTAAGTGCCGTTGCCGTTGTCGGTCGTGCCGCTTAACGTCCCGGTGCCGGTTCGCGAGAACACCACCGCCGCACCGCCGGTCGTTTCGTTGACATTGTTGGTGTCACGCGCTTGAACTGTGATGACTTGCGTGCTGGTTCCGTTCGCCGGGATGGATGCCGTTGCCGGGCTGACCGTCGAGTGGGACGCGCTCACCGGGCCGGGGCCGCCGCTGGTTGCGGGAATGGTGATTTCGTCAATATTGCCGGAGTCCTGGCCGGTGGTAGTGAATGCGATGGTGTTGGCCGTGCTGTTATTGAGCGTGATATTCACGTTGAGCGTCTGCCAGTTGGTCCAGGTTGTGGTCGTTACAAAGGTGATGGCCTGGGTCGCGCCGTTGACGATCAGGTTCACCGTCCGTGACGCCGCCACGCCGAGCGCATAGCGGATCCCAAGGATTTTGGCGCCGCCGCCGTTGCCGGAGACGTTGTTGAGGGTCACCGTGCTGGTGGTGGTCTGCATATTGACGAAGCCGGTGCCATGGAAGCCCGCTTGATTGGTGTCAACCGTGGGCGGTGTCGTGCCGCTCAATACACCAGTTTCCGCTTGAATGGTGATCGGGCCGCCGGACGGAGTAAAAGTAACCACACAACTACTGGCTCCAACCGCCGTGCCAACTGCCGTGCCACCCAATGTTGCCGTGACCGTGGCCGAACCGGCGCTCGATGGTGCCGTGAGTGTGGCCTTATAGGTGCCGTTGCCATTGTCGGTGGTGCCGCTTAACGTGCCGGTGCCGGTTCGGGAGAACACCACGGTCGCGCCGCCGGTGGTTTCGTTGACATTGTTGGTGTCACGCGCCTGAACGGTGATGACCTGCGTGCTGGTCCCATCGGCGGCGATGGACGCCGTCGCCGGGCTGACCGTCGAATGCGACGCGCTCACCGGCCCGGGGCCGCCGCCCGAAGTCACAGTCAAAACAACATTGTTGCCACTCGTGGAAACCGTAGCCGTCGCCCCACTGACAATGCCATTGCCGCCGGTGAAGGAAGGCGTTGAATTCGGCGTGCCAGAAATGGCTCCCGGAGTGGAAACCAGCGTATAGGTGCCGGCCGCCAGCGCCGATCCCGGCACCACCACAGTAAAGGTGTTGTTGTTCAACTGGAGCGTGCCCGCCGAAAGTGTCAGAGCCGGATTGGCCCCATTGTAAGTCAAGTTGACCGGCCGTGAACCCAGGCTGACCGTGGTGCCGCCTTTAATGGTTGCTGCCGAAGCGTTGCCGCTGGCACTCAATGTTGCGCTGGTGCCAAGTGTGTAAGTGGTGTGCGTTGACACGTCAAAGGTCGCGCCCGCCGCGATGCTGACACTCGAGCCGGCGGCGAGATTGCCGCTGGCACCCAACAGCAGCGCGCCCGCGGAAATGGTCGTGGCGCCGGTGTAGGTGTTTGCCGCATTTAATGAAAGCGATGAATGGGCGCTGTTCTGAATGACAGCCGCATTGGGCCCGACCACGCCGTTGAGGTTCATGGTGGAAACCCCGCCGCCGGTGCCGACGTTCTGAACCGTGATGACGCTGCCACTGCTGCCAATGCTGCTGTTGATGTTGATGGATTTGGTGCTGGTAGCTTGATTCTGAAAAATTTTCAAGTTTCGAGCTGTCGTCGCCGTGATGGTGGACGTGCCCAAAGTGCCGATGGTCAGTGTGGGGGTGGTTGATCCGGTATTGCCCAAATCCAGGTCGGTGTTCTGGATGACGATGTTGGGCAGAAGGTTAATCCCCCCGCTGCTGGTTTCGCCAATGAAGGCGTCGGCATTGCCCAAAGGATTGTTCACCCCCCCGGTATTGTCCATGGTCATTGCAACCGTGCCACTGGCGTTGATGGTAAAGTTTTGAGCGCTGCCATGAGTATCTTGGATCTGGCCGATGGTCGTGGCCGTATTCAGAGTCAACGCAATGGTCGCCGCCCCGTTAGCGGCAATATTGCCCGCCTGGCTGCCGGTGGGGGCCACGCCGCCGGCCCAGTTGGTGGCGGTGCCCCAATTTCCGCTGGCGGTTGTCGTCGTGGTGAAAGTAGTGGCCGCTTGGACACTGATCGCTCCCGCCAACAGGAGCAGACTGGCAGCCAGGGCGAAAACCGGCGTCCACGCCGATTTTTTTCGTGAAAGATTTTGGTGAATGGTTTTGCCGAAGTTGAGCTTCATACAGGAAATTTTCATGGGGAATCGAAGTTGGTTTGGAGGTTGACTTGACCGGAGTGCAGGGTCGAACAGGATTCAAAAAGGGATTAGTCCGAGGTCGTGATGTTCAGGATGTTCCCGGCATTAAAGACCGTGCTGCCCCAGATGTAATTCTGGCCGTCATTGCCGCCGTCAAAATCGTCGCGCGCCCATAAAACGTAATTACCCCCCGCATTCACCGCAGCCTGGATCCGATGGGCAGAATCAAAATGGAATGCATCGAAGGTAACGCCTAGATGGAGGCCATCGGTTACCTTTCGGTAGCCCAAATCCGGATTCTGGGCTGCCAAGGCACAATAGTGGTAGATGCTCGCGATATTGTTGCCGGTCGTGATCTGGCTCACGGAAAACGGGTTGGCAAGGGGAGACTGGGCAGCGATACCGACCTTGAATTGCTTTGGCGGCGTCAAATAGGAAAAGACGCTGGAGATGTGGTAGTCGGTGCTGCCGGCAATGAGAAGGTTGCAATCGGTGACGGTTTTGCCTTTGGCAGGAGTCAAATCGAATTCAAAGTAGGCGGCTTGTATATGCGGGCGTCCGGTTGAAAAGCCGATTTGATAACTATTGGCCTGACGCTGGTTCAGATCATTCCAATTTCCAGAAGCGAGGTTGGCAAGGTGATAAGTGTGTCCTGCCGCCTGAAGGTTGGCCATCCCCAGGCACAACAGACTCGCTGCCGCCACTCCAGTTGATAGGTGCTGTTTTATTTTCATTTGTTTTGTGCATTCTTTTTTACGTTGACTCCTTGCGCGCGCGTTTCCAGATGATGATTTCAAATGAGTGGCCGGACGATTCGTCCGGCCACTCAATGAATGGGAATTGAGAATTGTTTCAGCAACTCTCGCATCCATGACAACTGTTCAGTTCGAGGTCGTGATGATGCAGGTGTTTGAGGCCAGGAAACCGGTGCTGCCCCAGATGTAGTTCACCGCGAGAGTGTTGCCGTTGATATCCTTGTCATAACGCTCGCTGCACCAGATGACTTCAAGACCGCCTGCATTCACAGCAGCTTGGATCCGCTTGGGAGCCGTGCCGTTGATTTCATAATTCAAGCAGTCAAAGACTAAACCCTTATGAAGGCCGTCGCCAACCCAGTCGTATCCGCCGTCCGTGTTTTGATTGGCATCGCACTGGTAGTGCCAGAGATTGGCGATGTTATTGCCGGTCGTGATTTGGGCCACGGTAGCTTTGGCGACGTTCATGCCAGCATTCCCCACTTTGAATTGTATGTGTGAGGGGTTCCCGTTGTCAGGCTTGCCCCAATAACTATTGATGCTGTAGTCGGTGCTGCCAGCAATGAGCACGCCGCAACTGGTGACGGTTTTGCCCTTGGCGGGGGTGAAATCGTATTCAAAGTAGGCACTCGATATGACGGGGTGCTGGGCATTGTGGCCGATCAGATAGCTGTTGGCGGTCCGGACGTTTGCGGTAGTCCAGTTTCCGGAAGCGATGTTGTTAAGGGTATAGGTGTGGCCCGCCGCTTGGACGCTGGCGACACCGAGGCAAAGCGTGGCAACCACGCTTGATAGTTTTTGTATGCTAATCATTTGATTTATGTTGTTTGTTTGAGGTTTAATTTGCCTTCACGCGAACATTCGCGCCGCCCTGCAAGGGCGCCAAATATGACGGTCTGACATATAAGGTGAAAACATGCCCATCATAAGTTACATTTTGAATAATGCCATCGGGAGTTCTACCGATGCCAAATCCGGCGACGGCCATTGCGCCGGCACGCTTTAATCCACATAATGCAAAGAATTACCGGTGGCGCTCTGAATCCCGAAATGCGCCGCGCCTGGACAAAATGCAAAAATGATGAAATTGCTTTCTTTCGCCACCTTGGTCATCGCCCTGATTATGTTGCCGCGCGCCAATGCCGGAACCAGCACCAGCGCCACAAATTCAGATCTCACCGCAAACGCCAAAGATTCGGTCGTGGCCCGGGGCAAAGATTTTGCAATCACCTGGCGTGACATGGACCAGGTGTTGAGCACCGCCAGGGCCAATCCCCAGGACGAACTGCCGCCGGATGCGGAAATTCATGTCATCGAACAATTGATTGAAATCCAGCTCGTGCTGCAAAAAGCCACCGCTGCGGAAAAGGCGGCGGGAAAACAGGCCGCCGAAAAGAGATTCGCCGACATTTTGAAAACTTTGAGCCCGGCAGAGTTTGAGCGCCGGTTGCAGGCGACCCACATGACTCCGGACGATTTGCGCCGCATGTTTTTCGAGGAGGATACGGCCCAGGCATCGCTGACGCGGCAACTGGGGATCAAGGTGACGGACGCCGATGCAAAAAATCTTTTCGACAGCAATCCTCCGGGGTCGTATGACCATCCCGCCAGGGCGCGGGTGCGCGAACTGGTGCTCTTGACGACCTCCGATTTTGCCCACTCAAGCGCGCCGCCGTTGCCCGAGGCCGTGATCCAGGCCAAGCACAAGCAGATTTTCGATTTGCACCAACGGGCGCTGGCCGGCGAAGATTTTGCCGCGCTGGCCAAACAATACAACGAAGACCCCATCTCGAAGGATGACGGTGACGTGCTCTCCTTCCGAAGAGAGGAAATGGAATTTGGTGATCTGGCGTTTTCCAAGCAAACCAATCAAATCAGCGAAGTGATGACCAACGAGGAAGGCTACCGTTTTTTCCAGTTGCTCGAAATCATTCCGCTTAAAAAGGTCGCCTTTGCCGACATCGCAGACACGCTCAAAAAGGCACTGATCGCAGACCAGCAACGAAGCTTGGCGCCAGATTACATCAGAAAATTGTGGAAGGAAGCGGACGTGGAAATCCTTGACCCAAAACTAAAGGCGGACGTGGCAGCCAACGAAGCTGAAGCCGTGGAAGCCGAGCGTGCCCAGGCCGCATTCAAGGCCAAACAAGAAGCCGAGGCCACAAATGCGCCTCCGGAGAAACCATAGCAACGCGGTGTTCGATTGATTTGCCACGCAGTTGGAATTGCTGGCAAAAAAGATTTCAGTTTTGCCTGCGATGTTTGGCAACCGCCTGCGTCCGCAGGTGCGTTACGATGACTCTTCGCGCGCGCGCTTCCAGATGATGATTTCAAATGAGTGGCCGGACGGAGTGTCCGGCCACTCATAAAAGGGATTAGTCCGAGGTCGTGATGTTCAGGATGTTCCCGGCATTAAAGACCGTGCTGCCCCAGATGTAATTCTGGCCGTCATTGGCGTTATCATTCTCGGAGCGCGCCCATAAAATGTATTTCCCTCCCGCGTTCACAGCGGTCTGGATTGAAGGCGGCGTTTTTGGCCGGTTGATTCAAAATGGAATGCATCGAAAGTAACGCCTTGATGAAGGCCATCCGCTAAATTGCGGTATCCCAGATTTGGATTATAGAAGGAAGTGCCGCAATCGCGGTAGAGGTTCGGAATGTTGTTGCCCGTCGTGATCTGGCTCACGGAAAACGGGGTGGCAAGGGGAGACTGGGCACCGATGCCCACTCTGACTACATTGGTGATTACACCGTTGAGATTCCCGACAGAGGAGATATGGTAGTCGGTGCTGCCGACAATGAGGAGGTTGCAACCAGTGACGGTTTTGCCTTTGACGGGAGTCAAATCGAATTCAAAGTAGGCGGCTTGTTTATGCGGGCGTCCGGTTGAAAAGCCGATTTGATAACTATTGGCCTGACGCTGGTTCAGGTCATTCCAATTTCCCGAAGCCAGGTTGGCAAAGTGATAAGTGTGTCCTGCCGCTGGAAGGTTGGCCACCCCCAGGCACAACAGGCTCACTGCCGCCACTCCAATTGACAGGTGCTGTTTTATTTTCATTTGTTTTGTGCGTTCTATTTTACGTTGAATCTTCGCGTGCGCGTTTCCAGATGATGATTTCAAATGAGTGGCCGGACGGAGTGTCCGGCCACTCGATGAAGGAGAATTGAGAATTGCTTTTCGCTACGCTCAATTCCATGACGACCGCTTAATGCCCGATTTCCAAGATAATCCCGGTGTTGTAGGAAGTGCTGCCCCAAATATAGTTGTCCGTGCATGTAGCGCCACTCTGAAGCTTATTATATCGGTTTTCACACCAAAAGATGTAATTGCCACCCGCATTGACGGCGTTCTGTACATCCGGAGTATGCGCGCCAGTGGATTCATAATGCCAGGCATCGAAAACCAGGCCTTGATGGACACCGTCGCCCACCCAATCATAACCGAGATCCGAGTTGTTACGAGCATTGTTATAAACCGTCGTGCTGTTGTTGCCGGTCAGGATTGTGTTCAGGCTGGAAGCTCCCTGGCTGGTGGTGCCCACTTTGAATTGAATGTGGCTGGGGTTGCCATTGTCCGGTTTGCCCCAGTATGACGTGATGTCATAGTCAGTGCTGCCTGGGATCAGGATGCCGCAAGAGGTGACCTTGACGCCCTTGACGGCAGCCAAATTGAATTCGAAGTATGCGACCTGCATATTCGGGTGTTGGGGGTTAACACCAATTAGATAGGACGTCCCGCTCGCGTGGATGCCGGCGGAATTCCAATTTCCGCAGGTGATGGCGGTGATGTGAGTGTTCGCGGCCTGGACGCCGACTGCGCCGATGCAGAGCATGGCGGCCACGATTGATGGTTTTTGCATGATGTTCATTTAGTTATCTTTATTTGTTTGTCTGTTGTTGCAGGTGCTGTCTTTGCCTTAACGCGAAAATTCGCGCCGCCCTGCATGGGCACGTCAGATGCCGGACTGGCATATAAGTGAAAAGCATGGTCATCATAAGTGACCGCTTGAAAGAATACCATCGGGAGTTCTCCCTATGCCTTGGATTCTACAATCCATCCCAGGGAGGGCTATGGAACACGGCGTTCACGCCATTTAGCGGGATTATGCCGCAGGCAAACCATCCAGGCAGGGCGCGTCACTCCATGCGCGCCGCCGTTGCAAACCTGCGCGTTCGGCGGGCAGAGGACTGCCCGCCCGGCCCGTTTTGCCAGGTTTGTTTGTCAAAGACATAATTCCATTCAAATGAGAGCGGCCGGACGGATGGTCCGGCCACTCATAAAGGGGCATTAGTCCGAGGTCGTGATGTTCAGGATGTTCCCGGCATTAAAGGCAGTGCTGCCCCAGATGTAATTCTGTCCGTCATTGCCGCCATCAAAATCATCGCGCGCCCATAAAACGTAATTACCCCCCGCATTCACCGCAGCCTGGATCCGATGGCCTTGGGTTGAATCAAAATGGAATGCATCGAAGGTAACGCCTTGATGGAGGCCATCGGTTAGCCGACGGAATCCCAAATCCGGATTCCGTTGTGTTGCACAATAGAGGTAGAGGTTCGGAATGTTGTTGCCCGTCGTGATCTGGCTCACGGAAAACGGGGTGGCAAGGGGAGACTGGGCACCGATGCCCACCTTGAATTGCAGTGGCGGCGTCGAGGGAAAGACGCTGGAGATGTGGTAGTCGGTGCTGCCGACAATGAGGAGGTTGCAATCGGTGACGGTTTTGCCTTTGGCGGGAGTCAAATCGAATTCAAAGTAGGCGGCTTGTTTATGGGGGCGTCCGGTTGAAAAGCCGATTTGATAACTATTGGCCTGACGCTGGTTCAGATCATTCCAATTTCCCGAAGCCAGGTTGGCAAGGTGATAAGTGTGTCCTGCCGCTTGAAGGTTGGCCACCCCCAGGCACAACAGGCTCACTGCCGCCACTCCAGTTGATAAGTGCTGTTTTGTTTTCATTTGTTTTGTGCGTTCTATTTTACGTTGAATCTTCGCGTGCGCGTTTCCAGATGATGATTTCAAATAAGTGGCCGGACGGAGTGTCCGGCCACTCATAAAAGAGATTAGTCCGAGGTCGTGATGTTGAGAATGTTCCCGGCATTAAAGGCAGTGCTGCCCCAGATGTAATTCACTCCGTCATTACCGTTATCATTCTCGGAGCGCGCCCATAAAATGTATTTCCCTCCCGCATTCACCGCAGCTTGGATCCGATGGCCTCGTTCTGAATCAAAATGGAACGCATCAAAGAGGGTGCCTTGATGAAGGCCTTCCGTTAAAAGGTGGTATCCCAGATCTTCATTATAGAAGGGAGTGCCGCAATCGCGGTAGAGGTTCGGAATGTTGTTGCCTGTCGTGATCTGGCTCACGGAAAACGGGGTGTCAAGGCGAGACTGGGCACCGATGCCCACCCTGAATTTATTGGTGAATACACCGTTGATAGGCCCGACAGAGGAGATATGGTAGTCGGTGCTGCCGACAATGAGGAGGTTGCAATCGGTGACGGTTTTGCCTTTGGCGGGAGTCAAATCGAATTCAAAGTAGGCGGCTTGTTTATGGGGGCGTCCGGTTGAAAAGCCGATTTGATAACTATTGGCCTGACGCTGGTTCAGGTCATTCCAATTTCCCGAAGCCAGGTTGGCAAAGTGATAAGTGTGGCCGGCCGCCTGAAGGTTGGCCACCCCAAGGCACAACAGGCTCGCTGCCGCCACTCCAGCTGATAGGTGCTGTTTTATTTTCATTTGCTTTGTGTGTTCGTTTTTCCGTTTAGTCTTCGCGCGCGTTTCCACATGATCATTTTAGTGAGTGGCCGGACGGAGTGTCCGGCCACTCAATGAATGGGAATTGAGAATTGCTTTTATCAAGTCTCGCATCCACGACAACTCTTAATTCGAAGTCGTGATTTGCAGTTGGTTCCCGGAGTGAAAGGCGGTGCTGCCCCAGATGTAATTCTGGCCGTCATTGCTGTCATCAAACCGGTCGCGCGTCCAGAGGACGTAATTGCCGCCCGCATTCACAGCGGTTTGAAATCGCGAGTTGGTGTAATGGAACGCATCGAAGCGCTGGCCCGCATGGAGGCCGTCTGACACCCACGCATACCCCAAATCGCCATTTTGGTTTTCAGTGCAGCAATAGTGGTAGAGGTTCGCGATATTGTTGCCGGTCGTGATCTGGGACACGGTGAAATTGTGACCACCGGGAGCCTGCGGAGAGGTGCCCACTTTGAACCAATGCTGCGGCGGTGAACCCGCGTGTCCCGGCCAAAATGTGGAGATATGATAATCTGTGCTGCCGACAATGAGCAGGTTGGCACCGGTCACGTTTCTGCCTTTTGCGGGGTCTAAATTGTATTCGAAGTAAGCGGCTGAAATGTGAGGGTGTTGGGCGTTAAAACCAATCAGATAACTGTTGGCTGTCCGAGCATTCTGGTCATTCCAATTTCCAGAAGCTATATTGTTAAGGTTGAAAGTGGCGGCCTGGACGCTGACTGCGCCAAGGCAGAGCACGGCCATCACGGCTGATAGTTTTTGTATCGTTTTCATTTATTTGTTGTTTTCTTGTTGTGTTGTTTGGCTGCGGTTTTCAGGCGAACAATTCGTCTTGCCCGGCATGGGCGTCATAAATACCGAACGGGTGGGTATAAGGTGAAAACATAGCGATCATAAATTAATATTTAAACAACACCATCGGGAGTTCTACCGATGCCAAACCCACCGGCGATCCATTGCCTGGTTGCGCATCACCCGGCATAATGACGTCAATCGCACACAATAATTCCGAACCCAAACCTTGTCGTGCTTGAACAAAACGCAAAATGAAATTGTTTTT
>Ga0265320_10001279_pt1 | contig 18377 bp, 15 predicted proteins | sample 4827metaG_FD_202087 | JGI IMG/M metagenome (GOLD analysis project Ga0265320, IMG submission 202087) | Rhizosphere microbial communities from Carex aquatilis grown in University of Washington, Seatle, WA, United States - 4-8-27 metaG | ecosystem: Host-associated > Plants > Roots > Rhizosphere >...
CGCGTGTATCAAAGGTGGGGTTTCCCGGCCGGGTTCGGACTGCTCCTCACGTTTGGCCCGACTCTGTCCGGCGCGATCATCGGCACCAATCCGCCGGCCCAACCATTGAACCTGGAGCGTATCGCCGCTTTGCCGCGCGCCCAACAATCCGTCTGGAAGGCATATTGGGAAAATTCAACGAAGCAGGGACAGGCGGATCGGGCTTTTTTCCGGGTGGAACTGCGCCAGCACGGCATCCCGCAACCCGTTGTGCCGCCAGCTGGCAGTTCGGCAAGCCGCCTTCCATTGAACCAAACCGACACCTGGTATGGCGAAAGCAAAGCGAGGTCCATCGCCAACAACATTGTTTCATTCCAGACACCCGCCGGAGGCTGGAGCAAAAACCTGGACCTGACGCAACATCCCCGCGCCCCGGGCGAATATTTCGCTCCCAACAACGGCTCTCGTTACCCGGCGCAGGCGGATTTTGACATGCCCCGCGATGCCCGTTGGGATTATGTCGGCACCTTCGACAATGGCGCCACCACCACCGAAATGCGTTTCCTGGCCAAGGTCATCACCGCCACCGGGACCAATACTCCGGCGACTTATCGTCAGGCGTTCCAGCATGGGCTCGATTACATTTTTGCGGCGCAGTATCCAAACGGCGGCTGGCCCCAGGTATGGCCCCTGCAAGGCGGTTATCATGATGCCATCACCTACAATGACAATGCCATGCTCAACGTGTTCACCTTGTTGCAGAACGTTTCCGGAACCAACAGTGAATTTGCCTTTGTTCCTGAAAAAGTTCGCCACCGCGCCGCCGTCAGCCTCCAGCACGGAATTGCCTGTGTGCTCGCCACCCAGATTGTCGTGGATGGCCGCCGCACGGTCTGGTGTCAGCAACACGATGCGTTGACGCTGCAACCGGCTTCGGCCCGCAATTACGAGATGCCGGCCCAGGTCAGCGGCGAAAGCGCAGACCTCATGATTTTTTTGATGGAACAACCCGATCCCGGTCCGGAAATCATCGCCGCCGTAAAGGCCGCCGCCGCGTGGTTTGAAAAGACCAGAATCAGTGACCGGGACTATACCTTTAATGCTGAGAAAGGACGCCAACTTGTTCCGGCCCCGGGCAACGGCCCGCTTTGGGCGCGCGACTATGAAATCGGCACCGACCGGCCGGTTTTCGGGGATCGGGACAAGAGCCTGCATGACGACGTGAACGAAATCTCGAAAGAGCGCCGCAATGGTTATTCGTGGTATGGCCGGGCGCCTGAACGGGCGCTCGAACAGTATGCCGGCTGGAAAAAACAACATGCGCCATAGAATTTTGTTTGCCCGGCGCCCGGGGGTGCGCACAATCCCCATCAAACGCGCATGGCCTTCAAACTCTTTGCCAGACAAACTCAGGGCGTCGAATTGCTCCAGCGTTCGCTCGCCCGCGGGCGGCTCGGCCATGCCTACCTCTTTGCCGGGGATCAACTCGAGGAATTGGAATTGCTCGCCCGCACGCTCGCCAAGACCCTGAACTGCCAGCAGCCCGTCAAAACCGGCGACGTGGCGACGGATTGTTGCGACGTCTGCCCCACCTGCCGGAAAATCGACCACGATGCCCACGCCGACATCCATTGGGCGCGGCCGGAATCCAAATCGCGCATCATCACCGTCGAGCAAACGCGCGAGTTGATGCGCGAAATCCAGCTCAAGCCGACGGAAGCCGGATACAAGGTTGCGGTCATCACCGCGGCAGACCGGTTGAATGTCCAGGCCGCCAATGCCTTTTTAAAGACCCTGGAGGAACCACCTGCCCGATCGGTGCTGATTCTGCTTTCGACCGAACCGCAGCGGATTCTGGAAACCATTTTGTCGCGCTGCCTGCGGCTGAATTTCTTCAACGACGGCACGCGCCTCCCCGATCCGGCGCAGATGGAGTGGCTCACCCGGTTTGACGCGCTGGCGGCCAGCGGGCAAAAAAGCCTGCTCAGCCGCTACCGACTGCTCGACGCACTGCTGCAAAAACTTGGCGAAACCCGGACGCGTGTGGAGGAAGCCCTGAGCGCCCATTCGCCGTTGCAACAGTACGACGAAGTTGGAAAAGACCTGCGCGAAAAATGGGAGGACGAACTGGCCGCGGCCATCGAGGCGGAATATCGCCGGCAGCGGGCCGAGGTGATCCTGCTCCTGCAATGGTGGCTGCGCGACGTGTGGCTGCATACCCTGGCAGCAGGCAGGAATCTGTTGAAGTTTCCCGGGATCACGGGAGCGGCTGCCGTCGCCGTACGCATCACCTCACGACAGGCAGTGGAGAATCTGCAAATCCTGGAGCAAACCCAGCGGTTGCTGCACACCAACGTACAGGAGGCGCTGGCGCTCGAAGTCAGCCTGCTCAAATTGCATTTTTAGCCGGTGGCGAACGAAACCTCGCGATGAAGGCCGAAAAAAAATCAACGCGGATCGGACTTTATGCCCTCGGATTTGGATTGTTTCTCGGTCTGGCAATTTTGAAATTTGGCAATCCGGTCATTCTCGACCAGAAGGTCACGCCCCCGGTTTCACCTGTCGAATTCTGGCTGAACGCCTGGCCACCGCACTGGGGCAATTGGTTTTTTGTGCCGCTAGGGCTGGCCGGCGCCGGACTGGCGCTCACGGGCCGGCCCCATTGGCCGGGAACCCGACGGCTTTGGCTGCTGCCACTGCTCTGGTTCGGCTGGCAGTTGCTCTCCGCCGCCCAAACGGTGGATGGACAACTTACCGCAATCACCTTGTGCCAGTTTGCCGGGTGCCTTGCCGGTTATTTCATCGGCGCGTTGGTTTTGAGCCGCGAACGCGCCTGGCAATGGCTGCTCATCGGCCTGCTGGCGGCTTTTGCCTTCTGCCTCGTTCGTGGAATCAACCAGCGGCTTTTTGAATTTCCGCAAAGCCGGCAAATGTTGTTGGAAGGCCAGCGCACGGGTTGGACGAACACGCCGCCGGAATTATTTGAAGAAATGAAGCGGGATCAGGCGGTCATCCTCACCAATGGCGTGTACGCGCCCAACCCGGCCATCCTCGCCAAGTTTGCCAAGGGGCGCGTCATGGGCACGTTGGTTTATCCCAATGCGCTGGCCGGTTTGGTTTTGCTGCTGTTGCCGGTGTCGCTGGTTCTGGCCGTCAACAGCGCCAAACGGCTGCGCCCGCCGCTTCCCGCCGCCGTCACCACCCTGACCATCCTGCTGGGCAGCCTGGCGTTCTTTTGGACCGGCTCGAAACTGGGCTGGTTGATTGCCATGGCAATGGGCGGCCTCTGTTTGTTTCGGCTGCCGTGGTCAAAACGGTTGAAATGGGCGGCCCTGATCGCGGTGGCGGTGATTGGACTGGGGATTTTTACCATCCGGTTCCACGGCTACTTTGCCGCTGGCGCCACCAGCGTCGGCGCCCGGTTTGATTACTGGCGGGCGGCGGCAACAACCACGTTCACGCACCCAATCTGGGGGACGGGACCAGGCACGTTCCAACGGCCTTACGCCCAGATCAAATCACCCACCGCCGAAATGGCCCGCCTGACGCACAATGACTACCTCGAACAATTTTCGGATTCGGGCTTTGTCGGCGGAATTCTTTATGGAACGTGGATAGTCCTGTCGTTGACGACACTCGCGCGGCGGGTCTGGCATTCTACCGATCCGGTGATCTTTGCCGTTTTTCTGGGTGTGGCTGCCTGGTTTCTGCAGGGGCTTGGCGAATTTAGCCTGTTTGTTCCCGCCCTGGCCTGGCCGGCCTTTACCCTGTTGGGTGTTCTGCTCGCGGCAACCGGAAATCAAATCGACAAGCATTCCCTGGCCGGTTATTCTTCCCATCGGACATGAAAATCCTTTTCCTGAACGGGCCAAACTTAAATCTGCTGGGCCAGCGCGAGCCGGAAGTCTATGGCCACGCGACCTTGGCCGAAATCGAGGCAAAAGTGCGGCAACGCGCGGCGCAATTGAAGGTGGAGATTGATTTCCGGCAAACAAATCTCGAAGGCGAACTGGTGGATTGGATTCAGCAGGCAAAGGGCGCGTTTGATGTCATCGTAATCAATGCGGCCGCTTACACTCATACCAGCATCGCGTTGCGTGACGCAATTTCGGCGGTGGGTCTGCCTGCCATTGAAATCCATCTTTCAAACATTCACGCCCGTGAAGAATTCAGACAAAAATCACTCATCGCACCAGTTTGTTGGGGGCAAATCAGCGGATTCGGCCAAAATTCGTATATTTTGGCATTGGAAGCATCCGTTGACGTTAAAGTTTACAAATAACTACCAAAATATTGTATTTTTTGCCGCAATCAACTTTTTGATTTTGCGGCTTGACGATGGATTTTCAAATGGATAGTATGCCGTGCAATTTAATAAAGATTCAAGCAGAGTCGAACTTCGGCTGCTGCTTTTTTGGTTATTAAGGTTTAAAACCGGAATTTGAGTTTACTTTAACGAAAACGCGTCGTGGACATAAAAGACATCAAAGCCATTATTGACCTGATGAAGAAAAACTCCATAACGGAGTTTGAGTTGGAACGTCAGGACTCAAAAATCAGGCTCAAACGCGGCCCTAACGGTGGTGCACCAGTCATGCAGTATGATGAGCCGGGCGGAGGTGGTGCTCCGGTTTTGCTCCCGGCCGGGGCTCCCCCGGCACCGGCACCGGCTCCAGCTCCAGCCACCGGAGAAATTGAAGTCAAATCACCGATGATCGGCACCTTTTACCGCGCCCCTTCCCCTGAGGCGGGAAACTACGTTGAGATTGGCACCGAAATCAATCCCGAATCTGTTGTGTGTATCATCGAAGCGATGAAAGTAATGAATGAAATCAAAGCTGAAGTCAAAGGCGTGGTCACGCAGATCCTGGTGGAAAACGCCAAGCCGGTGGAATTCGGCCAGCCGCTGTTCAAAGTGCGGCCCGCTTGATTTCAACGGGCCTGACGCTCTTTAAATCCTGTTAGCTTTCATTGACAGCCCATGTTTGAAAAAATTCTGGTCGCCAATCGCGGCGAGATTGCCGTTCGGATCATCCGCGCCTGCAAGGAATTGAACATCCGCACCGTGGCCGTTTACTCGGAGGTGGATGCCAATTCCATGCACGTGCAAATGGCCGATGAGGCCATTTGCATCGGCAAGGCTGCGGCCTCCGAAAGCTATTTGCGCATCGACCGCATCATCAGTGCCGCGGAGATTGCGGACGTGGATGCCATCCATCCCGGTTATGGCTTTCTTTCGGAAAACGCCCACTTCGTCGAGGTCTGCGAGAGTTGCAACATTCGCTTCATCGGTCCCAGTCCGCGGGCGATGCAGGCCCTGAGTGACAAGGCGGTCAGCCGGGCGCTGGCCAAAAAAGCCGGCGTGCCCACCCCGCCGGGTTCGGAAGGCGTCGTGGAAAAAGAACAGGACGCCCTGGCCATCGCCAAACAAATCGGCTATCCGGTCATGATCAAGGCGGTGGCCGGCGGCGGCGGACGCGGAATGCGCGTGGCGCACAACGACATTTCCCTCGTCAAGGGGTACCATACCGCGCGAACCGAGGCGGACAAAGCATTTGGCAATTCAGGCGTTTACATTGAAAAATTCATCGAGAATCCGCATCACATCGAAATTCAGATTCTCGGCGACAATAAAGGGCGCATCATTCACCTGGGGGAACGCGATTGTTCCGTCCAGCGCCGCAATCAGAAGCTCGTGGAAGAAGCGCCTTCGCCCCTGCTCGAGAACCGGTTTCGCAAATTGCGCGACAAGATCGGCAAGGCCGCCGTGAAAATCGCCGAGGCCGCGCGCTATACCAATGCCGGCACCGTCGAATTCATCGTGGACAACCACGGCAATTTTTATTTCCTCGAGGTCAACAAACGGATCCAGGTCGAACATCCGGTCACCGAGGAGGTCACCGGCATTGACCTGGTTCGTTACCAAATCCTGCTGGCCATGGGCGAACCGCTGCAACATTCGCAAAGCGACATTCAAATCAAGGGCCACGCCATTGAATGCCGGATCAATGCGGAGGATCCCTTTGATGACTTTCGCCCCAGTCCCGGCCGCATTGAAATGTATTTCCAGCCCGGGGGCCGGGGCGTGCGCGTGGACACCAATGCTTACGCCGGCTACACCATCCCGCCGACGTATGACTCGATGATTGGCAAGCTTATCACCTACGGCAAGGACCGGCGCGAGGCCATGGATCGCATGAACCGGGCCCTCGCCGAATACATGATCACCGGCATCAAAACCACGGTTTCCTTCCAGCAAGCCATCATGCAGGACCCCAATTTCCGGCGCGGCGTTTATTCGACCGGCTTTATCGAACAATTGCTCGGCGGTGCCCGGCGTGAGTTGATCGAGCCCGAAACGTGATGTCGCCACCGGGTTTTGGGCCTAGAATTAAATTTGACAGCCGCCGCCCGCCGTTTATCTTAAGCCACCAATATTATGGCTGACATTCCGCAAAATATTCCGGGCGCCCCGATTGGCGCTGTGCCGCCGGTCAAAAAGGAAACCGGCAAGGTCCAACCCAAAAAAGAGACCGTCCGCATCAATTTGCCACCCAAGCCGTCCGCCGCGCCGACCATCAAACTGCCGACGCTGCCACCCGGCGGCCCCACCGGCGCTCCCAGTGCCGTGCCCTTGGCCGGCAGCGCGGCAAAGCCCGCGCCGGTCGCCGCAACGGCCGCCGCTCCCCGGGCCACAACGGCTGCCGCCCCGGTGGCGTCCGCGACCCCCCGTCCTGCCGCGGTCCAAAGACCCGTTCCGGCGGGTCCTCCCACCATCGGTGCGCTGGATCAAATGTTAATCATCGCCGCGGCCGTGGCCGGGTTGTTTGCCGTCGGCACCGTGGTTTGGATGTTCCTGATTCTGAGTAATGCAATCAGCTGAAACCGTTTTTGACCACATTGTTTTTCGTGTCCCAAAATTACATTTGACGTATGGCCTCACCCTTGATTGTCACCCTCACCCAGGAAATTTTTGCGCAGCAGGTTTTGCAGTCGCCGGTGCCCGTGCTGGTTGATTTCTGGGCGGAATGGTGCGGCCCGTGCAAGATGATTGCGCCGCTCCTCGACGAACTGGCCGACGAATATGACGGCAAGGTGAAAATCGCCAAGGTGAACATTGACGAGCAGCAGTCGCTCGCCGCCGAGTACGGCGTTCGCGCCATTCCCACCCTGCTGCTCTTCCACAAAGGCCAGGTTGCCGACCAGATTGTCGGCGCGCGCAGCAAGCGCGATTTCAAGACCAGCCTCGACCGCGTCGCGGCCTGACCGCGCCGGCCGCGTGAGGCGGGGGACCATGTCACTCATCGTCTCACCCCAACAATTTACCCGGCGCGCCGAGTTGTATCATCAACTCAATCAGTTCACGTCGGCGGGAATTCCCATCGTTCGCGCCCTGGAGCAGATCAAACGCAATCCGCCCGCCGCTTCATACCGTGAACCCTTGCAGCGCCTGATCGACGAAATCGGCAAGGGGGCCACGCTGGCCGAATCACTGCAATCTCTCGATTGGCTGCCCGAGTTCGACCTGGCCTTGATTGGCGCCGGCGAAAAAAGCGGGAGGCTCGACGCCTGTTTCCGCACGCTCACCGATTACTACAACGACCGCGCCCGGGTCATCCGGCAGGTGATTTCCCAGCTCATCTACCCGGTGGTGCTGATTCATTTCGTCGTTTTTGTTTTTGTAATCGTGCTTCCGTTCGCCCGCTCGCAATTCAATGCCAGCCTGCCGCTGTTATTTGCCGAAGCCGCCCTCCTCCTCTCACCGCTTTATGGCGCCGGCGCGGTGCTGGTTTACGCCACGCAGAGCAAACACGGTGAAAAATGGCGGGCGCTGGTCGAATCCGTTTTGCGTCTGGTCCCCCTCCTGGGCAAGGCCCGCCATTACCTTGCCCTGTCCCGGCTTGCCTCGGCGCTCGAAGCCCTCATCAGCGCCGGGGTCAACATCTTTGAAGCCTGGGACCTAGCCGCCACAGCCAGCGGCTCGGCCGCCTTGCGCCGGGAGGTCACGGCCTGGAAACCGCAACTGGCCGCCGGACAAATGCCCTCCGAAGCCGTCCAGCAGTGCCCGTTCTTCCCGGAAACCTTCGCCAACCTTTACGCCAGCGGCGAGATCAGCGGCAAACTGGATGAATCCCTCCTCAACCTGAACCGGCTTTACCATGAGGATGGCACGCGCAAGCTGAACAACTTCGCCGCATTGATGCCGCGGCTGATTTATTTCCTGGTGGCATTGGTCATCGCTTATGAAGTCATCCAGTTTTATACCGGCCGGCTTCAGGAAATCAATGACGCGAGCCAGCAGTTATTCCGGTAACGACCCGAGGCTGATCCAGAATTTCGAAGTCGAACAAAGCCTAACGAGGCAGGGACAGTGCGCTGGGCGAGCCCCGACCGCATTGAGCAGTCGGAAAGAATGGTGCAACAACGCATGTTCACCGGTATTCGTTCCGCGCCTATTATGGCGCAGGGACGGCGCAGCGGGCGTCCCTGCCAACTTCGGTTTTCAGGTTAATTCCGCTTTGCGTACCAGCCCCGCGCAAATTAACTTCGCTGCATGACTTTGACCGAACTGCTCGCCCCGGAGGAACTTCGCCGGAACGAATTTCCCGTTGCCCGCGACAAAATCTTTCTCGCGCACGCCGGGGTCTGCCCGCTGCCGCAACGCGTGGCCGACGCCATTTCCGAATGCGCGCGCGGCAGCACGCTGGGCGACCAGGAGGCTTTTGTCATCCACCGCTTGAATGACGCAAGGAAGCTGGGGGCGCAATTGCTGCAATGCCAGCCGGAGGAAGTTGCGCTCGTCGGACCAACGTCACTCGGGCTGAGTTTCGTCGCCGCCGGTTTGAATTTTCGCAGGGGCGACAACGTCCTCATTTACCACGACGATTATCCATCGAACGTTTATCCCTGGATGGCCCTGGCCGAACGCGGCGTCGAGGTACGCCTGCTCAACACCCGCGGCCTCGGGGTCATCCGCCCGCAGGACGTGATGGGACAGGTGGACGAAAACACCCGGCTGGTTGCGCTCGCGTCCTGCCATTTTATCAGCGGTTACCGGCTGGATCATCAGGCCATCGGCAAATTTCTTCACGAGCGCGGCATTTTATTTTGCCTCGATGCGATTCAAACCCTGGGGGCATTTCCCACGACCGTGGAGCACGTGGATTTTCTCGCGGCCGACGCGCACAAATGGCTGCTCGGTCCCTGTGGCGCGGGCCTGCTGTACGTCCGCCGCGAATTGCAGGAAAAGTTGAATCCGCCGGTTTATGGCTGGCACAACGTGCGCAATCCGAATTTCGTCGCCCAGGAACAAATCGTTTTCCGCAGCGGTGCGGCCAAATACGAGGCCGGCACACAAAATCTGCTCGGCTTGGTCGGGTTGGTTGCCGCGCTGGAACTGGTCCTGGAAATTGGCGTGGAAAATATTGCCGCGGAATTGTTGCGCAAACGGACGGGGCTGGTGCCGGCGTTGCAGGCAAAGGGTTTCACCGTTCTCAATGCGGATGTGAAACCGGTAAACGCCAGCGGCATCGTTTCCTGCCACTCACCCGGCAAATACCTTGCGGAGCTGCACAAAAAGTTGACGGAGGCCGGGATCGTTACGTCCTTGCGCACCGATCGCCAGGCACAAAATTACCTGCGCCTCTCGCCGCATTTTTACAACACGGACGCGGAATTGCAGCGCTTGCTGGAGTTGTTGTAACCGCTCCGGCGGTTGCGTTTACGGCGCATCCTGCCGGCTGTATTCGCGGATGGAAGCCCGCCACCAGGGCGCCAGCGACTCGCCGCTGCGCAGCCAGGCTTCATGATGCAGCCAGACCATGGTGTGCGAGTCAGTCATGATCAATGACCTTTCGGCCGGGGTCAACTGGTCCGGCCCTCCGGCCAGCAGTTTTTCACCCAACGTGCGGACCTGGGGACCGCCCACACCCAAGGCGGCAAACTGCTCGGCGTAAACCGGATTGAACAGTTTCTCGCGCAACAAGGTGACGTGGATGGCGTTGACGTAAGGATCGAGCACCGCCTCCGCCAGCCCGGCGTGCGGACGGCGGGGGGACGTGTCGTCAGTGAGTTCATGGACTTTCATGTTTGCCCGAAGCGCCACCAATTCCGCCGGCGGAGCGATTTCTTCCGGTGTCAGAAACACGCCAAGCCGGCGCGCGCGCGCCCCGAGGCTGCGCCGGCTGGTGAAAACACTCAACGGTATGGACAGGACCATCCCGGCAAGCACCGGCGTGAACCACCAGAACAACGAACGCCCCAGCCACCACATGAACGCCCCCCAAATGATCCCAATCAAGGTGTGCCCCCAATGTCGTCGGATGGCAAACGTCCACGCCGTGCCGTCGGCGGCGCGTTTTTGCGTGCTCCATCCCACGCTGACGCCCAGCAGGTTGGTGACGACAAAACGTGTGTGCCAGAGCATCAGCAACGGCGCATGCAGTGTCGAAAAAACGGTTTCGGCCACCACGCTCACGGCGGCGCGTTGCAACCCGCCAAACGCGTGCCGGCGTTGCGTATCATACGCCAGTTCAATCAACGCCAGCGCCTTCGGCATCATGATGACGACCATGCAAATGACGAAAATCAGGAACGCATGCGCCGTGGCACTGAGGTTCAGAAACCACGTAAAGGCGTGGACGGGGACATCCGACAGGCCGGTGTGTTTCTGAAACCAGTGGATCCAGTTGAACGCGAGTAAAAAGCCCAGCCACAACGGTCCCGCCAGATAACCGCAGATCCCCAGGATCAAATGCAACCGGCTGACGCCGCGCAAACCGCGGGCGAACAGCACGAGGCCATGCTGCAAATTGCCCTGGCACCACCGGCGCTCGCGCTGGGCATTTTCAATCATGGCCTGCGGCGCTTCCTCATAGCTGCCTTCGAGATCGTACGCGAACCAGACCTCCCAGTTTTCGCGCAACAACAAGGCCGCCTCGACAAAATCGTGGCTGAGAATCTGGCCTCCGAACGGCTTGCGTCCGGGCAGTTGCGGCAGGTCACAGTACTGCATGAACGGTTCGGTGCGGATCAGCGCGTTGTGTCCCCAGTAATTGCCCAGATCGAGCGCCCAGTAATTCAGGCCCGCGATGAATATCGGTGCGTAAAGACGGTTGGCGAATTGCTGGATCCGCCCGAAAAGCGATTCGCCGTTGACCGTGGCGGGCACCGTCTGGATCAGGCCGACCGTCGGTTGCACTTCCATCAGTTTCACCAGGTCCACGAGCGTTTCACCCCGCATGACGCTGTCGGCGTCGCAGACCATGAAGTAGCGGTAGCGGCGTCCCCAGGCGTTCAGAAAATCGCGGACGTTGCCGCTTTTGCGGCCTTCATTGTTCAGGCGGCGGCGGTAGTAAATGCGGCCCAACGCGTCCAGCTCGCGGATCAAATCACACCAGCGACGTTCCTCCTCCACCCGTTTGTCCGGGTCGGTGGAATCGCTTAAAATGAAAAAGTCGAAACGTTCCGACTGGCCGGTTTTCTGGAGCGACTCATATGTCGCGCGCAGGCCCTCACAAACCCGCACCATGTCCTCGTTATAAACCGGAAAGACAATGGCCGTGCTGGTGCCGGAGATGTCCTGGTCGCGGTAAGGTTTCATCCGATTGATGCACCACCGCGTGCCGGATATCCGCAGGAAAAAACCATACACGCCGTGCATGCAGCCGACAGCGGCGAACAAAAACAAAACCACGAACAAAACCAGCAACACGGTGCGCGAGGCCGACCAGCCCGTGCGCCAGAGCAGATCGGCAAACAACCACGACACCAGGCCGGTGAGCAGCATGGCCGAGGAATAAAATAAAAACAAACGCCGGCCACGCTGGATGCGGGAAGCGGGCAGGACAGCCAAAGGCGGCGTTGGTGGGGAACCCGGCATGGTTTATTGGTGGGTGAGCCGGAAAACGAGCGCGAGCAACAGACCGAAAATCGACCAGGCCAGCACCATCCGGAAGTACGGAATCCGGCCCAGGTTGGTCAGCGTGGCGATGGGACCGAGGTCCAGCGGACGCGGCGTCATTTTGGAAAGCTGGAAATCCGGGCCGGCGCGCAAAAAGCTTTCGCGCATGGCGCTGATGAATTCCTCCGGCCAAGGCCCTGGACGCAGGAATTGCTCCTGCCACCGGCCCGGCATGTCGGCCAGCAGCAGGGCCAGCCGGCCGCGTGTCGATAGCGTCTGGTCGCTTCCCGCAGGTGATGCTTGAAGCACTTCCGCGAACCATTCCGTCACCAGGCGATCCATTTCCTCGGCCGCCAGCTGGGTGGCGGAACGATTGGGCTCGGCCGGGGCGCGATGGGCGGCGCGCTCAAGCACGCGCAGCACCAACCGGCCAAGCAGGGCCTTGTTGCGGACCCGCAGGGCATGGAAATAATTTTCCACCTTTTCGTAGGCCGCGTTCCATTCCTCCAACGGGCGTCCCGCCAACTGGCCCGAGGCATCGGTCAGCGCGCCGATCCCGTTCATGGCGGACTCCATTGGTAGGTCCAGGTCTCGCTCAAAATATTGGTCCCCTTTTGCAGGGTACAGCGCAAATCCACCGGGTCATTGTTCCCGGGCTTCGGCTGCATTTTCAAGATGATACGCCAGGTGCCCGCCTCGGGATTGCGCAGGACTTGATTGAAATAAATTGCCGCATTGGTGCTGCAGTTGACAATCGCCTGAGGTTGGGCATTTTCAGGGATACCGTCAAGCGCCGGTCCGTCAAAATCAATGACGAACTGGCGGCCGGTCCCGTCCACCGAATCAAGGCCCACGCGAGTGGAGACGACCTTGTTTTCAGACATCCTGTCGGTGTCGCTCATCCAACGCAGCGTGTAACTGAAGCGACAAGGCTGGAGAGGGGCCGGCTTGTCCTTGGGATCCCAGAAAACCACAATATTGTCGAAGCCCTCGTAATTCGCGGTCAATTCCACCAGATGCAAATCCCCCTCGCCCCAGTTGCCATGCGGCTCCACCCATACGCCCGGCTCCAATTGAAAGGAAGTAAACAGGTCTTGATATGCCGAAAAAGAACGCTCGCGTTGCAACAATCCGAAGCCGCGGATGTTCGGGGCGGAAAAAATCTGGTGACGCATGATGGAGGGATTGTCGAGCGGATGCCAGAACACCTCGCCATTGTTCATGCGCACCAGCAGTCCGTCGCTGTCATGCACCTCCGGGCGGTAATCATTGGGTTTGCGCTCTGAATTCTTGCCGAACCAGAACATGCTCGTCAGCGGCGCCCAACCGATGGTTTTGATGGGCAGCCGGTTCGTGTTCACCGCGTGTACCTTGTTCGTTTCGCGGAAAAACAGCACGGCTTCAACATCCACCACGGTGGCATCCCCCGGGCGGATGATAAATTGATACGCGCCCGCGCAACTGACACTGTCGAGAATGGCAAACATCGTCAATTGTCCGTCGTCTTTTTGCGGCTTGCCCAGCCACCAGTCGGTAAAAATGGGAAATTCCTCCGGGCGGTCCGGTTCGCCGCAATCCAGGGCCAGTCCGCGCGCGGATTGCCCGTAACGCTGTCCCTTGCCGAGCAGGCGGAAATAGCTCGCGCCGAGAAATGCGCCGATTTCATCCCACTTGTTCGTGTCATTCATTTGGTTCAGCAGGCGGAAACCGGCATATCCCGTGTCCGTGGGAATCTCGTTTTGAATGTGCAAATTGCGGTAGTTGAAAAAGTCCTGCACGAACCGGATGGGCTGGACATGGGTCGGCGAGAATTCATAGACATGCACCGGCTCCTGGTAGAGGTAACCCGGATGAAAGAATTCCACCCGAAACAGCAGGTTATCCGCCGCCCATAACGCCCGGTCATGCCGGAATTCAATCTCGCGATACTTGTCGTAATCGAGGTTTTCCTGCCGCAACACCTTTGGCAAATCGGCGCGCGGGGAGTGAAACGGCTGGCGGGCACGTTCGAGGGCACGCTGCGCCACGTAATCCAAATTCACCTCGGCTGATTCCGCGCCGAGCAGGGTTCTGCCAGCCAGCATCAGTTCAACTGTTACAATCAGGCAAATACATCGCCACATCCGCCTAATGAGAACCGAAGCGGACCAAATTTGCAAGTTAAGCCGGGAACTTGAAGTTATTGAAAGCCAATGTATTGCAACTCAGAACCGGCCGTTTAGTCCAATGTCTGCCGGTAGCGTTTGATGCCAATGGCCAGCATCACCACCAAAAACAGGGCAATGGGCCAAAGTTCGGGGGCTATTTCCGCCAAGCCGTTTCCCTTCAGCAGGATCCCCCGCACGACCCGCAAGTAATGCGTCAGCGGCAGCACTTCCCCAATGTCCTGCGCCCAGCCCGGCATGCCCCGGAACGGAAACATGTATCCGGACAGTAATAATGACGGCAGGAAAAAGAAAAATGCCATCTGCACCGCCTGTAACTGGTTTTTGGCGATGGTTGAAAACGTGATGCCAACGGCCAGGTTGGCCGCAATGAAGAAAAAGGTCAGCACCAGCAACAAGGGCACGCTGCCGACGATCGGCACGTTGAAGAGAAATTTCGCCGCGATCAAAATCAAAAAGACCTGGATGTAACCGACCATGATGTACGGGATGATTTTGCCGATCATCACCTCTCCCGGGCGGGCCGGGGTTGAAAGCAGATTTTCCATCGTGCCCCGTTCGCGTTCGCGCGTGATGGCCAGCGCCGTGATGATGATCATGGTCATCGTCAGCATCACGCCCATGAGTCCGGGCACAATGTTGTACTGGGTGATGTTCTCCGGGTTGTAATGCTGATGCACCACCAGGTTGAACGGCGGTGGCGCGCCGCGCAATTTTGCCAAAGGCCCGGTCAGGTCCCGATCCAACACGGTGGTCGTCAGCACATTGATGGCCGCAATGGCGTAACCAACAGCCGAAGGATCGGTGGCATCGGCTTCCAGCAGCAAATCCGGCCGTTCACCGCGCAGCAATTTGCGCGAAAAATCCACCGGGATGTGCACGGCGAACTGCACCGTGCCCTGGGCGAGCAACTGTTGAATGTCCGCCTCGTTCCGCGGTTCACGGACAATGTCGAAATAACTGCTGTTATGCAGACCCCATACGATCGTCCGTGAAAAAACGCTGTTATCCGCCGAATAAACCGCCGTAGGCAGGTGCTTCGGATCGGAATTGATCGCGTAACCGAACAGGATGAGTTGGATCATCGGAATGCCAATCATCATGGCAAACGTCAACCGGTCGCGGCGCATCTGGATGAATTCCTTCGCCACAATCGCGCAGAACCGCCGCCAGTTGAACTCGGGCAGTTTCACAAAAGCGCCTCCCCCCATTTTGTGGCAGCCGACGTGAGGAGGCTCATCCTTCCTTTTGCAAAAAAAGTCAGAGCCTCCTCACGTCGGCTGCTACGGTGATTTTTGAGGTTCATGAAAAATTGTCCCGAGCCGTTTCCATCAGGCTGATGAACACGTCCTCCAGTCCGGATTCGATCTGTTGCCAGTGAAAGGCGCCGGTCATCCACGGCCCGATGCTTTCGCGCAAGGCGGCCGCGTCCCGCCCGCTGACATGCAATGTGGTGCCGAACGCAACCACCTGTTCAACTCCGGGCCGGCCGCGGATTTTTTCCGCCAACGCCGGCAACCCCGGCCCGGCGGCCTCCCAGGTGGTCAACCCTGCCGCCTTCACGACTTCCTCGACGCTGCCCCGGGTGAGCAGATTGCCATAGGCGATATAGGCCAGCCGGTGGCAACGCTCGGCCTCGTCCATGTAATGAGTCGTGATGAGCACCGTCAGTCCGCCAGCCGCGAGTTGATGAATCTCATCCCAGAAATCACGGCGCGCTTTGGGGTCCACACCCGCCGTCGGTTCGTCGAGCAACAGCAATTGCGGTTCGTGAATGAGGCAGGCGCACAAGGCCAGCCGTTGTTTCCAGCCGCCGGAAAGCGTTCCCGCCAGTTGCCGGCGGCGCGCGGTCATCCCGAGGCGTTCCAGGCTTTTTTCCACCGCGGCCTTGCGCGCCGGCACACCGTAAATTTGCGCGATAAAATCCAGGTTTTCCTCAATGGTCAGGTCCTCGTAAAAGCTGAACCGCTGGGTCATGTACCCAATGTTCTTTTTGATCTCGCGGGAATCCTGGCGAATATCAAAGCCTAGGCAACGGCCGCTGCCGCCGTCAGGCGTGAGCAGACCGCAGAGCATGCGCAGAAATGTCGTTTTGCCGCTGCCGTTGGGACCCAGGAAACCGTAAATCTCGCCGCGCCGCACCTGCATGGGAATATTGTTCACGACCGTACGGTTGCCGAACCGCTTCGTGATGCCCTGAACGTCTATGACAAGGTCCGGCGGGTTCATGTCCATTTGCGTGAAACGTAAGACGTGATGCGTGAATTACTTATGGGCGTCAATGGCTTTTCACGCATCACGTTTCACGTTTCATTTCAACTCCACATCCACCGGCTGGCCGGGACGAAGGTCGGCTGCATCGGCGGGGGAAAATTTCGCTTCGATCATGTAAACCAGCTTGGCGCGGTTCTCGCGGCTGTAAATCACCGGCGGCGTAAATTCGGCTTGCGTGGAAATATAATTGACCGTTGCCGGATACGCGTGTGGGCCACCGTCAAAGGTCACGTTCACCGTTTCGCCGGGTTTGATTTTCGGTAAAACCGCCTGCGGAACAAAAAAACGCACTTTGAGGTTGGCCGGCGGCAGCAATTGGACGACCGGACTGCCGGCCGCGACCCATTCGCCGGCGCGATACAACGTGTCCTGCACCAGCGCGTTGGTGGGCGCAAACTGTTGCTTTTGATCGAACGACCAACGCGCCTTGTCCAGCGCCGCGGTTTGCGCCGCTACCTGCGCCTGATCGGCATCCCGCTGGGCCCGGGCCTGGTCCAGTTCCTCGGCCGAGATGACACCCTGGTCCTTTCGCAATTGCACGCGGCGGGTGAACGCAGCCTCGGAAAGCGCCAGGTTGGCCTGCGCCTGCGCAAGATTCTTTTCCGCCTGCTGGGCGGCAGCAGCTTCGGAGCCGCGCTCCAGCTCAAACAACAATTGCCCGGGCTTCACCTCATCACCGCGCGCCACGGCCAGATTCGTCAGCGCGCCACCAATCGGCGGCGCCAGGTAAACATATTCGCCCTCAATGTAACCCTGAAATCCATCCGACGAATGTGAAGAACAGCCGGCGACAAAAATTGCCGCCAGCCCAACACTGAAGGTCCCCAGGATATTGCTTCGCCGCCACATTGGGTAAAGAAAAGCCCATGCCGCAAAAATTTGCAAGTTTGCACCGAATGGCCCAACTGATAGATTCATGTCCGTATGAAAAAACTGTTTGTCTGTGTCGGGATGTTCATTTGTTTTGTCTGGAACATAACAGCGCAAAACACAAATACCAGCCTGCCCGGCTGGATCACGCGCCCGCTGTCGCTCACCGATTGCCTCAATATTGCCCTCCAGCAAAATGCCACCATCCTCAAGGCCAAGAACGACCTTGAAGCCCAGCAGGGGGTCGTCGTGCAAACGCGCGCCGTTGCCCTGCCGCAAATAACGGCGACCGGCCAATACAAGGATACCGATCCGAATGCGCTTGAAAGCATTCCAGCGCCGGGGGTCCCTCCGCCACCGCATCAAAACTGGAATTCAGGAGTGCAAATCGTTCAAACCATTTATCAAGGCGGGAGAACGATTGCCGCGTTTAAGGCCGCCTCTGCCACCAAGCGGCAAGCCATAGCGCAATATCAGACCGCTGTTGCCGATACGCTGTTGACCGTACGCCTGGCCTATTACGATGTGCTGCAGGCCGCGCAGCAGATCACGGTGAACGAAGCCTCGGTCGAGCTGCTGCAAAAGGAGCTCGAGGACCAGCAACGCCGTTATGAGGCCGGCACGGTGCCGAAACTGAATGTGTTGCGCGCCGAAGTGGCCGTGGCCAACCAGCGACCGGCCCTGATTCAAGCGCGGAATAATTACCGCACCTCCAAAAATAATTTATCCAATTTGCTCGGTTATAATCTGCCGCGTGAAGTCTGGGAGAACATTCCCTTGAACCTGACCGACAAGCTGGACGCTGCGCCGTATCAGGTGGATCTGCCGACGGCGATCCAGCAGGCACTGGATCGGCGCACCGAGCTGGTTGATCTGCGTCAAACCGCAGAGCTACAGCGTTTGAGTATTGTCAACGCCAAGGCCGGCTACAAACCGACGGTCTCGGTCTTCGCGGGTTATGGCTGGAACAATGTGCAATTCACCCAGCCAGTCGAACTCGATCATGACATCAGCGGCTGGAACGTCGGCGGAGAATTGAATTGGGCCATTTTTGATGGCATGCTGACCCGTGGCAAAGTCACCCAAGCCAAAGCGCTTTACAATAAAGCCAGGACCAACGTGGATGACAAAGGTCGCCAGATTGAACTGGAAGTGCGCACGGCCTATTCCGATTTCATCGAGGCACG
>Ga0265320_10001281_pt1 | contig 18347 bp, 10 predicted proteins | sample 4827metaG_FD_202087 | JGI IMG/M metagenome (GOLD analysis project Ga0265320, IMG submission 202087) | Rhizosphere microbial communities from Carex aquatilis grown in University of Washington, Seatle, WA, United States - 4-8-27 metaG | ecosystem: Host-associated > Plants > Roots > Rhizosphere >...
TCCTTCCGTCGCTGGCCCCGGGAGCGGCGCCGAGCGTTGGGGGCGCCGGTGGAGTCAGGAACGCGGGAGACAGCCGTCCGAGCGGGGCGACCGGTTCTGGGGGCGGCTCAATTGGATTGAGCAGCCGTGGAACGAACGGTTCTCCGTCGTCGGCGCCCAAACCGATAGCGGAGGCGCCGAAGCAGCCTGCGGCTCCGACCGTGTCTCGCGCACCGACGCCGTCACCTACTCCGAACGGCCTTGCGACCGTGATCGACGCGTCACCGGAGCCTTGGGACACGCCGGCTTTTCAGTGGTTCAAATGGCTCATCGGCCTCCTCTTCCTGCTGCTGTTCGGGTGGGCCTTGCTGGTGATCGTCGCCTCGGTCAAGCGCGCGGCGGACCGAGGGAGATTCTAACGCTGGCAGAGTAGATGGCGGCGGAGCCGCGGCCGGAACGACCGCAAGGCTCTCGCCGCCAATGATTATTCCGCGCGGATCAGGCGGCCGACTTCATGTCGGCGGCGACTTTCTGGCCCTCTTTGTATTTCGCGGCAAAATACTCGCGGGTCTTCTCGGGATCGAAATCGAGCAGCGTGCCGCCGGTTTCGAAATGGACAACGAACACTTTTCCCAGCGCGTAGGTTGAAGCGCCGGCGACGATCGGCAGCGCCAACATGCCGCTCAGGCTCCCGACCAACGGGATCAACTTGACGGCCGAAGCGGCGACGCCGCGCAGCATGGTTCCGGTCCCGACGCTGGAGATAAGCACCGCGATGATGTTTTTGACGCGGTGTTCGCTGAATTTGACGCCGTAGAGTTCGGACAATTCGCTGACTAATTTCAGTTGAACGCCCCCGATGGCCAGCAAGTCCACGCCGCCAACCGGCAGCAAGCCCGCGCCCGCGGACCAATAGGTGTACTTTTTCACCAACGCGTCCGCGGCGGTGAGATGGCAGGTGCATTTGACTTCGGCTGTCCCCGGCGCCGACTCGACGTTTGCAGTGGATGACATAGATCTAATCCTCGGTTAATGGTTTCTTCCTGTTACCAGTGCGGACTATGGCACACCTGCCCTCGAAAAGTCAATCCTTTTGTCGGCGCTTTCAGGGTGGTCGTCGTCGGCGTCCGGGCGGCGTGCCCGACGCGCAACGGTGCCGGAGGTCTTATGATTGAACGGCGCCTGCGCTTGTGAATTTCCGTTTTTTCGGTATGATTTGTCGTATGCGCGACCCTGCGGAAGCCTGGCGAAGATGGTTTGGGGCGTTCTTTGTGCTGGTTGCCGGCGGAATGTTGGTGTGGGGGTTGACGATTTTGAAACCGCGTTTGACCGGGGTCGGATTCTTAATCTATTGGTTCGTCTGTTTTCTTTTCACCGGATTGGCGATTTTGATCGCCCTGCTGGATCTCTTCATTACCCGATGGCGCGCGCGCAACGCTCGTAATCAGTTGGCGCGCCGGGCGCTGGCTGGACTGGAGTCCGACCCGGCGGCGCCACCGAAGCGGTCCAGCGCGGAGCCGCGCGAGGACGAGCAGCGGGTTGACCGCTCGGTGGGGCGGTGAGATGTTAAGCGGAATGCGAACGTTTTGGAGCGGGATGGCGCGCGGCGGCCGGGGCTGGATGGCGCTCTCCGTCGGCGTGGTTCTCTGCTTCAGCCGTTGCCTCCACGCGCAGACCCCGCCCGACAATGATAACTTCACCAACGCGATCGCGTTGAGCGGTTCCACGTTTACCGCAATCGGCTCGAACGTTGGCGCGACGAAGGAACCGAACGAACCGGATCACGCCGGCAATCCGGGCGGCATGTCGGTCTGGTGGTCGTGGACCGCCCCCGCCGACGGCTACGTGACGCTTTCGACGGCTGGCAGCGACTTCGACACGCTCCTGGCGGTTTACACCGGCACGGCGGTCAAACGCTTGAACGGGGTCAACAGCAACGATGACGACGGTGACTTACAGACCAGTTCGGTCACTTTCAACGCGGTCGCGGGAACGATATACCGGATCGCCGTGGACGGGTTCAATGACGTCGAGGGAGGCACGATCGCGTCGGGGAACATCAAACTGACGTTGACATCGAACGTGAAACTTCAGGCGCCGGCTTGGGTGGTGACCAACGTTTTTGGCGGGTTGATTCAATCCTCCGACTACCGAGGGCAGGTCGTCATTTTGAATTTCTGGTCCACCACTTGCACCCCGTGCGTCGCGGAGATTCCGGGCCTGGAGCAGTTCTACGGCTCGTACGCCCAACAGGGCGTCGCGATGATCGGCGTCGCGATGGATTCGACCGGTGAGAGCACGGTCAAGCCGTTCCTGGCCCAAACGCCGCTCAATTATCCGGCGGCGTACATGAACGCCAAGATCACGCAGGACTACGGCGGCGTCACCGTCATTCCGACGACCGTTTTGATCGATCGCGATAACTACGTCGTCAACACGGTTACCGGCGCGATTGACGCGGGAACATTGAGCGGCATGGTATTGCCGCTCTTGCCAACCGTTGCCGCGCCGCGGTTGAGCGTGCAGGCGAGCGACGGCCAGATTTCGCTGAGCTGGGTCGATGGTGGAAACGGTTACATCCTGGAGGCGGCGGACACGCTCGGTTCGGGCGTCTGGACCCCTGCGGGCGGCGCGATCGTCAACGCGTCAGGGATGGGAACGCTGACCACTTCACCCAACGCCGCGACGCGTTTCTTTCGGTTGCGAAAGCCGTAGGGGTGGTGACTATTCATGGTGAGTTCAGGGAACGGAGAAAGCGAGGGTCCCGGCGAGGGTGGCGAACATCATGGTGCGCGCGAGCCGCGGAGCGAATTGAAATTCCTGGTGGCCGAGGAAACGGCCCAGGCAATGCGGGATTATTTGCGCCATTATCTGGCTTTGGACCGGCACAGCGCGGCGCGGCCAACGTTTTCTTACCCAATCCACACACTTTACTTGGATACCGAAGACCTGCAGCTCTATCGGCAAACGCTCGACGATCACGAACAGCGTTTCAAGATGCGGCTCCGGTGGTATGACCTTGAGCCGTCTTCGCCGGTCTATTTTGAAATCAAGCGCCGGGTCAGCCGGGGAGTCCTGAAGGAACGTTGCGCCGCGCGGCGAGCGGCCGCGCCCGGGATCCTCGCGGGCCGCTGGCCAAGCCCGGCGGACGTCGCCGGGGGCGGCGCGAGCGACTTCATCTGTTTGGAACGCTTCAGTGACTTGGTTCGGCGCCTGAGGGTGTGCCCCAAGGCGCAGGTCAGCTATTTGCGCGAGGCGTGGCAAAATGGCGGCGACGAATCGGTTCGAGTAACCCTGGACCGAGAGGTTCTTTGCGCCGCCAGCGCGCCCCCTGACCCGGCTTGGCCGGTCGAGACCTTCGCGCCGTTCGGTTTCCGGGTGATTCTGGAACTGAAGTACGTTGGTGAGTTCCCCCCTTGGTTTGGCGGGCTAATCACTACATTTAGACTAGCGCAAAGCGCCGCGGGCAAGTATGGTACGGCCGTAAAGCTCATGGGCGAACAACGGTATTTTTGTACATTGGCGGCGCGGAACCCCCTGGCGGGGACGCCGGAGGGTTGGAGTTTCACGGGGCTGAAGGCCGGCTTCAGTGGCGGGGCGCCGGCTCGCGCGGAGGCGGTAGGCGATGCCCAGGCAGCGGCGGAACCCCAGCGCCCGGCCGCGCTATGATGGAGTCACTTTTTCGGGGAGATTTCGCTTCCGCGCCCCTCAACATTCCGGTGATGATCCTGGGGCTGTTGCTGGCCTTTTTGCTGGGCCACGCCAACGCCTGGGTTTACATGCTGACGCATTCCGGGCTGTCTTACTCGCGCACGTTCGTCAATTCCCTCATCCTGATCCCGGTCATCGTCTCGCTGGTGATGCTGGTCCTGGCGAATAATCTGGTCACCGCCTTTGGCATGATGGCCGTCTTTGCCATTGTCCGTTTCCGAAACATCCTGCGCGACACGCTGGACACGACCTGGATTCTGATCTCACTGGTCATCGGGATGGCGTGCGGCACGATGAAGTTCGCGACGGCGGTGGCGGGTGGCGCGTTGACCTGCGGCATCATGCTTTACCTGTGGTACACGGCCTTCGGCGCCCGGCATCGATACGACCTGATCGTCAATCTGCATTGGGCGCGCCCGGTGACCGATCTGCCCGAGTTGCGCCGCCTGCTCGAGCGGCACAGCCGCCGGGCGTTGTGCGCCAGCCAGCGTTCGCATGAGGGCTACACGGGGACCGATCTTTCCTACCGCCTGCTCTTGCGCGATCCGGCCCGGTCGGAGGAGATGTTGAAAGAACTGCGGGAAATTCAAGGGGTTTCGCGCGTGACGAGCCTCAAGGCCGAGGAAGAATCCGAACTTTAAGCCATGCAGCCATTGCCTCCGATTCCGACGCCAGCCGCGCAAAGCTGGAAAGAATTTCGTATCCGCGTCCTGCCGGTCGTGGTTTTCCTGGCGGCTTTGATCGGAGTCTGGCGGTTGTGGCAAACCGACTTGCTCGCCCCCTCGTTAGTGGGCGAAGTCGAGGCCGTCCAAACCACCGTCAGCAGCCGGCAGACCGGGGTGCTGGCGCAGTTCAATTTGGGCTTGTATCAGGAGGTCAAGGCCGGCGAAACCTTGGGGCAGGTCATCATCACCGAGCCGAAGGTGCTGGCCAGCTCGCTCGCGGTCATCCAGGCGGAAATCGGGCTGCTTCGCGCCAACCTCCAGCCGTTGATGAGTCAGCAGCGCTACAACCTGACGTACGACCGTTACCACATGGACTGGCTGCAGGAACGCGCCCGCCTGGCCACGGCCAAGGTCAATCTGCAGCTCGCGGACGCCGAATTCCGCCGGATGGACGCGTTGTTCAAGGACAAGATCGTTTCCGACCGGATGTTCGAGCAGGCCAAAGCCGCGAAAGACAAGGCCGAGACCGAAGTGCAACAATTGACGCAGTTGGTCGCCGAGGAGGAGAAGCAATTGCAAACCCTTTCTTTGCCCAATTTGCCGATCGCGGAGACGGGGGCGCAGACCAACTTTGTCTCGGCCGACGCGCTCCAGGCGGCGATTCGAGTCCAGGAGGAGAAGCTCCGTCTGACCGAGGCCCAACTGAATCCGTTGCCGCTGGTGGCGCCCGTGGATGGCGTGATCGGCGCGATTTTCCGCCGCACGGGCGAAACCGTCCTGGCCGGCGACCCGATCGTGACGATCAGCCGCGCGCACTCGGACCGCATCGTCGGCTACCTCCGCCCGCCTGTGCCGAAGGAGGTCAAGGTCGGTTCACCCGTCCGCGTCACGACGCGCGCGTTCACCCGCGAGCTTGGAATGGGCCAGGTCCTGCGCGTCGGCGCGCAAATGGAAGCGATCACGAACGGCGTCTTCCGCCGCCCCGGCATCAACGTCACGGAAATTGGCCTGCCGATTCTGGTCAGCCTTCCGGCCAACTTGAAAGTGATGCCCGGCGAAGTCGTCGATCTAACGCTGGCGCCGCCCGCCAAGTAACGCGGCGTTCGCGGTGCCTTTGCCGCCCGCGCGTTATTCCGGCCGGGCGCCGATGACTACGGCAACCGCGCGCGATAAAACCGACGGGAAAAGGAGTCGCTCAGGAGGTCGCTGAAGCTCAGGTTAGTTGTGAAGGTATTGGTCCAAATCGGGAGCCAAGTCGCCAGATCGGTTGAAGATTCAACCACTACGAATCGTCCGGGTGGACCACTCAGGCTAAAACTGTATTCTCTGCCGCCGACGCTGGCGCTCGTCCCGGGATTGGCCAGGACCGTGGTCGGGTAACCCTTCCGGATTGAATTGTTGAAGGCGTCCGCCACATACACATTACCAGCCCTGTCCACTGCCACGCCCTGAGGTTCCCAAAACCGAACGGCTCTTCCGACGCCGTCCGCGTTGCCAGCACCGAAACCCGCGAGGGTCGTTACCATGCCCTCGGGAGTGATTTTTCGGATCGAGCAATTGGTCGTGTCGGCCACATAAACGTTGCCCGCGAGGTCCACCGCGACCCCGCGAGGATGGTCAAATCGCGCCGAATCGCCCGGGCCGTCCGCGGCGCCCCAACTGCCCGCCTTTCCGGCCATCGTCGTGACCATCCAATTCGTGCCCATCAGCGTCAATTTGCGGATCGTGTGGTTATTGTTGTCGGCCACGAAAACTGCGCCGGAGCCATCGACCGCAACCCCAAACGGTGAACGAAAGCTCGCGGCGCTCCCGTTCCCGTCGGCTCCTCCGACGGCGCCTGCCAGGCCGGCGATCGTCGTGACCGCGCCCTCTGGCGTCACCTTTCGGATCGTGTTGTTTTGCGAATCCGCCACGAAGAGATTGCCGGCCCGGTCAGCCGCGACGCCGAAGGGAGTATTAAATCGGGCGACATTACCAACGCCATCGGCGTTCCCGCGGCTTCCCGCGGCGCCAGCCAGCGTCGTTACGACCCAGTTCGTTCCGTGTGGTGTTACTTTTCGGATGGTGTGGTTGTACGTATCCGCGACGTAGAGGCTGCCCGCCGCATCCACGGCGACGCCCGAAGGCCAGAAAAACATCGCTGCGTCTCCAGGTCCGTCGGCGCTGGCGAAGAAGGGAGAGTTGGTCGTACCGGCGATAGTCGAAACGATGCCCGAGGCGGTCACTTTCCTGATGGTGTTGTTGGTTGTGTCGGCCACGTAGGTATTGCCTGCGTCGTCCACCGTTAGGCCGCCCGGCGCGTAGAATCGGGCCGCGCCGCCCGGCCCGTCGGTACTGCCGTGGGCTGCTCCGCCTGCCAGAGTCGTGAAGGTGTAGGGTGTTAAATACCTCTGAACCGCAAGCGTGGCCGGCCAACTGGTCACGCCCCCAAAAACGTTGCTGACGATGACCTGATATTCGCCGCTGTTTGACAGTTGGACATTGGGGAGCGAAAGAGACGCGTTGGTGGCGCCGGCCAGGTCGCTACCGTTGAATCGCCACTGGTAGGTTACGGGAACTCTAACGCCGCTATTCAAACTGACGCTGAAGGCGACCGATTCGCCTTCAAGGACAGTCTGGCTCTGCGGGTAGCTCCCGAAGACTACTGGCCCGACGACGTTCAGGGATGCGTCTTGGCTTGAAATCGAGTCGTCGGCGTTGGAAACGGATACTGAGTAGAAACCACTGTCGGTGACTTGCGCATTTTGCAGGTTCAGCGATGAATTCGTCGCGCCTTCCAAGTCAAATCCAAAGAGCCGCCATTGATAGAGCATTGGGAGGGCGCTGGTCGCCGTCACATTGAACGTAACGTCAGATCCGACAGTGACCGTGGTGTTCGTCGGCTGCGCCGCGATGAGGATCGACGAAATAACCGTTAGGAACGCGTAGGGGGTGAACGATTGGCCCAGCCCATCGGTAACGATGACTTGGTAAAGGCCGGCGTTCGCCGAGCGAACATGGGGCAGCGTCAGGGCGGAATTCGTGGCGCCAGACAGGTCGTAACCGTTGAATTGCCATCGATAAGTGAAAGGAGGGCGGCCGAACGCGACGACGACGAAGCTGGCGTCGGCGCCGGCCGCGACGGTGGAGTTTAGAGGAGGATTAATGATGTAGGTCTGGCCGGTGTAAGAAGCGTCGGGCATCGGGGAGCCTTTTCGAATCACGTTATTTCCGGTGTCGGCCACATAGACATTGCCCACGCCATCGACCGCTATGCCTCCCGGGGCAAAAAACCGGGCCGCGGCGCCGGTTCCGTTAACGTAACCGCGATGATCTCCAGCGAGTCCGGCCAGGGTGCTCACCACCCAATTTGTTCCGGACGGCGCCAATTGTCGGATCGTATTGTCGCCCTCCTCAGCGACGAACACGTTGCCGGAGCCGTCCAACGCCACTCCGAGTGGGTCATAAAATCGGGCGATATTTCCGGGCCCGTCGGCGTTTCCGATCAGACCCGCCAGGCCGGCGACGGTTGTGACGATCCCCGACGGGGATACCTTCCGGATTGTATAGTTGTAGGTATCCGCCACGTAGAGATTGCCGGTGGCGTCAACCGCCAATCCCGTCTCAGAAAAAAATTGAGCGGCGCTGCCCACGCCATCGGCGGCGCCCCACATGCCGGCAAGTCCGGCTAACGTGGTCACCATCCCGGCAGGGGTTATTTTCCGGATCGTGCTATTCCCATAGTCGGCGACGTAAAGGTTTCCCGAGCTGTCAACTGCCACTCCAGAAGGACCGTAAAACCTTGCGTTGGACGTCAATCCGTCGTCGCTCCCGGGAACGCCCACTCGACCGGCAATGGTCGTCACCAACCCTGCCGGCGTCACTTTTCGAATCGTGTCGTTCCCCGTATCGGCGACGTAAACATCTCCCGCGCGGTCAACCGCCACGCCGTAAGGGAAATAGAATCGCGCTTCACGACTCGCCCCGTCCGCAGAGCCTTGTTGGCCGGCTATTCCGGCAAGCGTGGTAACGATTCCGGCCGGACTCACCTTGCGAACGACGCTGTTCCCACTGTCGGCTACGTAGATATTTCCGCCAAGGTCCAACGCGATCCCCCGGGGTCGGTTAAACTGAGCGGCGTTTCCGAGACCGTCCGTGCTGCCGTAGTCGGAAGAGCCGGCGAGGGTAGTGAAAGAGTAAGGGGTGTAAACGGGTTGCGTATGGGCTTGGAAAGACACCCGCGCGAGGATGATAATGCCACAGGCGAGAGTGAAAGCTCGATAGTTCATCTGGCTATATTTAGGTGCGGTTTCTTCGCAAGGCGTCGGCTCAGCATAATCCGGAACTCGCCGTTCCGCAAATGAGGCGTCTGAAAGAGGAATTGCTTGCTACGGCTCGCCTATCCGTTCCGTTGAAAGGTCGGCCAAAGGTTATTTCAACCGGTCAACGCGGCCCGCGGGATCGACGGCGATTTCGCGGGCGATTGGCGGGACGGCGACGGTCGTGAGGCGTCCGCCGGGCCAGCGGATTTGCAGAGTTGTCGGCGGTTCCGGCGTGGCCAGGACCTCGACGGCGCTGTCTTGTGACCAGTAACCTGAGCCGGCGTGGATTTCGCGGGCGGGGCCGAGGCGCGCGCCGAAGCCGAGACGCATCACGGCGCCGACGGCCGTGGGATTGCCGATCGGGCCGCGCAGGCGGACGCGCAGGCCGGGCCGGGCGCCGCGATTGTGGTAGAGTTTCGTCGCGGCGTCGTTTTGGCTGACGGCCAGATCTACTCGACCGTCCTCGTCGAAGTCGCCGAGGGCGCTGCCGCGTTGCTCGCCGTAAATTGCGAGGCCGCTCCGCTGTCCTTCGACCTCGGTAAAACCGCCGTGGCCGTCGCCGCGCAGCAGCAGGCCGCGCCCGGCGGCGTAGCGCGAGGTTTCGGGTTGGGCATCAAAAAAGTTCTGGCTCAGGAAGATGTCCTCGGCGCCGTCGCCGTCGAGGTCGGCGACGTTGACGCCAAAGGCGGGAGCGAGTTGCGCCGCGAATGGCAGCGCGCGCGCCTCGAAACGTCCGCCGCGATTCAGGAAGACCGTGCTCTCCAGCCAATTCGCGTTGAGGCGTGACGCCGTCTTCAAGGTTTCGCCCAGCACGTCGGCGAGGCTGGCCGCGCCGAACGCCCGGTAACTGCCGAACTTCCCGCGCAAGAACGGCAGGGAGCGGCTCAAGGTGTCCCAGTCCCGCCAGGGAACGGTCTGGCGCCGCGCCGGGTCGAAGCAGGCTTCGACGATGTCGATGGTACCGGCGCCGCCGAGGTCGCCGAAATAGACTTCGAGCGGACGCGCGCGAAAGGGTTCGTACGGGGTGTTGCGTCCGAAATTGGACGCCACGATATCGAGCCGGCCGTCGCCGTCGAAATCGCCCACCGTGACGCCGTTCCACCAACCGCGATAATCCGCCAAACCCCATTCGGTGGTTACCTCGCGAAATTTTCCCGACTCGTTGTGGAACACCCGGATCGGCCCCCACTCACAGGCAAGCACCAGATCAGGCCAACCGTCACCGTCGAGATCGCTGAACACCGCGCCGCTGACGAGTCCGAGGGCGCTCCACAATCGGCTGTTCTCGCGGTCGAGGCGAAATCGTCCGTCTGAATAACGATACAAGCGCGAGGCGGCCGCTTCGGGATAACGCCCCGGATTGACGCGGCCACCGACGAAGAGCGCCAGATTGCCGTCGCCATAAACGTCGGCCAACGCCAATGGCCCGACGGTTGCTTGCTGTCCGACCAGCCCGGCCGCGGGGTTGAGTTTTCCTGAAGCCCAGTCGAATCGCGCGACGGAGTTTTGCGCGGCGGCGCCGTTTTCGTAGTTTGATTGGCCGGCGAGGAGCGCGCGTACGCCGGAGGCGGTGGCAAATCCGAGGACCGTCGTCTCGTTTGCTTCGGCCGGGCCGCCCGCCGATCTGCCCGCGACCGGACGGAACCCGCCCCGGCCGTCGCCCAGAAAAATGCCCATTTCAGCGCCGCGCCCGGCGCCGATGATAAGGTCGTCGTGGCCGTCGCCGTCGAGATCGAACCAGGCGATGCCCGGCCCCAATCGGCTCAGCCGATTTGGCAAAAGGGGCTGACGTTGAAAGTCGTCGTAATCTTCCTGATGGTGCGCGTGCGACAAAAGCGGGCTGGCATCCTCGAAAAGCGCTGGCTCGGCGGGCGTCGGCGTCGGTGAGGCTGGCGCCGGAGAGGCTCCGGTTTCGTCGAGCTCGTAAATGCGATTTGGGCGCGCGCCGCGGATCGTGCTCCGGGCGCCGTTGCGCCAGGTCACTTCGATCGTCAAATTGGTGGCGGCCCCGGCGGCGAAGACGCGCAGGGGATCGTCGCCGGAGAGGTAGCGTCCGCCGCAGATCACTTCCTGGCTTTGCGGCGCCGGTCCGCCGGTGACGCGAATTTGCGCGCCGATCCCTTGCGTGTTGGGCGCTCGTCCGCGCAGGCGCACCGCCACGCGCGGCGCGGGGGTGTCGTGACGATAAATCCCCGCCGGCGAGCCGAGCCGATTGACGACCACGTCCACGGCGCCGTCGCCGTCGAAATCCGCGAGCGCCATGCCGTGCGCGACGCCCACCGCGTTAAAGCCCCAGGCGTCACTCGCGTCCGCAAAGGTCAGGTCGCCGCGATTCCGAAAGGCGAGCAGTCCGGTATTGAGGCGCGGGAATTGCGGCAGCAGACTGTGCCGCCGCGCGGGCGGGAGTTGGCGCATCGACTCCGCGCCGCGGACCGTCGTATCCATGTCGAGCATGTCATGGGCGTTGCCGGTGGTGATCAACACGTCTTCAAAGCCATCGAGGTCCACGTCGAGGAAGATCGTGGACCAGGACCACTCCGACGCGGCCAACCCGGCCGCGCGCGCAATCTCGGCGAACGTGCCGTCGCCGCGGCCGAGGAAAAGGGTGTTGCGCATCACTTGCGGACGATCATCGAGGGCGCCGGGCGGCGAGGCGACGATCTGCCGGTCGAGATTGGCCCGCTGGGTGTGCCGCCGATCCAGGCGGCGGCTGAGCATATCGACCACGAACAAATCGACCCGGCCGTCGCGGTTGATGTCCGCGGTGTCGGCGGCCATCGAGGACATGCTGTTCTCACGCAGGGCGAGCCGCGGGAGCGCGCGAAAATGTCCGTGGCCGTCGTTCAGCCAAATCCGATCCGGCGAATTGTAGAAATCATTGCAGACGTAGAGATCGGGCGCGAGGTCGCCGTTCAGGTCGCGGAACAGGGCGGTCAACCCCCAGTCCTGCGGCGCCTCCGTCAGCGCGTGGCCGCTCTCATCGAGGAAAACGCCGTTGGTCCAGGAGACCGCCTTGAAATGCCCGTGGCCGTCGTTCAAGTAGAGAAAATCCGGCTCGCCTTTTTCGACGAGGAGCGGCTGCCCGCTCGAGTTTGTGATGAGCGTGAAGCGCTCTTCCAATTCGGCCATCGCCTTCGCGTCCACGGTCTTGAGCTTCAGTTCCGCGGGCAGGTCTTTGATCGTCGTCGTGCGATAATTCGCGACGTAGAGATCGAGCGTCCCATTGCCGTCGATGTCCGCCAGCGCCATCGAGGTGCTCCCAAACTTGCGCGTCAGGCCGGAGTCGAGTGACTCGTGAAAATGACCGTGGCCGTCGTTGAGGAAGAGGCGCGTGCCGGCGCCGATCGAATTCACCAGCAGATCGACGTGGCCGTCGCCATCGACGTCGGCGAAGACCGCGCCAGTCGAGGCTTGGCCGAGGCAGGCGACGCCGGCGCTGGCCGTGACGTCCTCAAAGCGCCAGTCCCCGAGATTGCGGTAGAGCACGTTGCCGCCTTCGAGCCGGCAAAAGTAGAGATCGCAACGTCCGTCGCCGTCCACGTCGCCCGCGGCGACCCCGGAGCCGTTTTCGAGAATCCGGTTGGCGACGGCCGCCGCGTCCGAAAGCGTGTTGGTAAACCAAATTCCGGTGCGCTCGGGTGGTAGCAGGGTGAAACCGACTTTGCTGGAAGTGGCGACGGTCAACGGGGCGCTGCGGAAGCCGTCGCCCGCCTCCCACTTCAAATCCTCACCGCGCGCGATTGGCGGGCGCCAGAACCCCGGCAGCAACCACGCGGCCCAAAGCCAACAGGCCACGGCGCGGCTGAAGGGCAGCCGGCCTCGGCAATGGACGGTCGTCGGCATCGAATGGGTTTCGCTTCACGCCCTAAAGTCGCGTCGGCCGGACGGGGGCCGTCAAGACGCCCGCCCGCCGGTGGTCCGGCGCCGCTTTAAGGTTGAAGAAGCCGCATTCTTTCACGAAAGTCGGATGAGATGCAAATCGAAGCGGTTTCCCGGTCTCGCCCGAAATTGGATACCCGCGCTTACCGCGGGGCGCGCGGTTTCAGGCTCGGTTTCTCGCTGAGCGTGATTTGCGCGTTTCTTGGGGCCGCGTCCGCTCCGGCCGCGGATGAAAAAGCCGCGGCGCCCTCGTCGGACGCGGTGACTTTCACCAAAGACGTCGCCCCGATTCTCTTCGATCATTGCGCGATCTGTCATCGGCCCGAGCAATCAGGCCCGTTCAGCCTCCTTTCGTATCGCGACGCCAAAAAGCACGCGAAGGAGATCGCCGAAGTGACCCACCGCCGTTACATGCCGCCGTGGCTGGCGGAGCCGGGCTACGGTGAATTCGCGAACGATCGCCGGCTTTCCACGGAACAAATCGAGACGCTGCAACGCTGGTACGCGGCGGGCGCGCCGGAAGGAAATCCGGCGGATTTGCGGCCCGCGCCAACCTACAGCGCCGGCTGGCAGCTTGGTCAACCCGATCTCATCGTCAAATTGCCCCAGTCGTACACGCTGCGCGCGGAAGGGAAGGACGTGTACCGTAATTTTGTCGTTCCGATTCCGGTCACGGGAACCCATTACGTCAAGGGGGTGGAGTTCCTGCCCGACAACTGGCGGGTGATCCATCACGCCTTTTTCAACGTGGACCGCACGCGGCAGTCGCGGCGGCAGGCCGAGAAGGAGAACCCGCCGGGGTTCGATGGCATGCGCCTGCCGGACAACGCGCGGATGCCGGGCGGGCAATTCCTGAGCTGGCAACCCGGCCGGCTGGCATCGATGGGCAGCGAGGGCTTGCCGTGGGTCCTGGAAAAGGACACCGACCTCGTGATGCAGCTTCACATGCATCCCAGCGGCAAGCCGGAGACGATCCAGCCGTCGCTCGGCTTTTATTTCACCGACCGGCCGCCGACCAACAGCCCGTTTCGCGTCAATCTTTCGTCCTTCATCATCGACATTCCCGCCGGCGCCAAGGATTACGTGATCGAGGACAAGTATGTGCTGCCGGTGGACACCGATTTACTGCGGATTATGCCGCACACGCATTACCTGGGCAAGGAACTGCAAGGGTACGCGATCCTGCCGGACGGAACCAAGAAGTGGCTCCTGATGATCAAGGATTGGGATTTCAACTGGCAGGGCGATTACCGCTTCGCGGAACCGATCTTCCTGCCCAAGGGCACGACGCTCTGCATGCATTTCTCCTACGATAACTCCGACGAAAACGTCCACAACCCGAGCCATCCGCCCAAGCGGGTCAAGTATGGCCTCGAGACGACGGACGAGATGTGCGAGCTTTGGTTCCAGGTCATGCCGCGCGACGTGAAAGACCTGTCCGTCCTCGGGCGTGATTTTTATGGCAAGCTCGCGCGCGTGATCGTGGACTACAACGAGTATCTGGTGCGGGTCAATCCGCGCGATGCGGTCGCGCAGACCAAACTCGGCCGGGCGCTGATGGCCTTGGGGCGAATTCCCGAGGCCTTCGAGCATCTCACCACCGCGGTCCAAATCGACCCGGACAACGACAAGGCCCACTACGAACTCGGCTTCATGTATATGCGGCAGGGGCGGACCGCGGAGGCCAAGATGGAGTTCCTGGCGGTCGTGCGCGTGAATCCCGCGGACTACGAGGCGCAGGGCAGCCTGGGCGGGATTTACCTGCGGGAGGGCAACGCGGCGGCGGCGGCGGAGCAATTCCAGAAAGCTCTGCAATTAAACCCGGATGACGTGATCGCGCGCCGGGGTCTTGAAAACGCGCGCCGGGCTCTGAGCGCGCCGGCGCCCCGGGGCAACTAATCGTAGGACGGCGGGCTACGGGTGGTCGGTGACGCCGCTCCGCGGCGTGGTCGGCGCCGCGCGGCATCCGTACCACCGGAGGCATTTTTCGACCGGACGAGAGCCTTCGGCCACGTCTTACTTGGCTGACCCAGGTGGCAAGCGATTACTGCGCTGGCGCCGGGGGCGCGGCCGTGGCGGCATCCCAACGCGGGTAAGCCGAGCCGACGCAGTGAAGCCCGCCGTGTTCACGCTGAATATCCGCGGTGAGGAGGCGCGTGATCTTGACGTTCTCGCCCAGCGCGGATTGAAACGCGCGCGCGGCCGCCTCGTCGAGCGCCGCATAGAATCCTCCCTGCGAGGGCATGAGAAGCCGGTCGCGATCCTGGAGGCAATTTACGTAGTTAATGCTGTGATAAAGGTCGGGCATGCTCGGGATCGGAACGACTTTCCAACCGAGGCGCTCCAGTTTCGCGCGTTGCGCCTGACCGGACGCGACCAAGTCGCGCAGGGCTTGAAAGTATTCGGCGACGCCCGGGTTGGCGGGAGCGTTCGTGCCAGTCAAACCGGCGCTGGCGAGCAAATCGAGGGACGCCAGGAAAAACTGAAAGTTGAGCGCGGGAACGTCCGTGTTGTCGGACGCGAAGAGGTTCACCAAAGGCGCCCGATACTGGCCGCGCTCGTTGAGATAGGGGCGCAGGGCGGCGCCGAAACGCCCGAGGAGCGGGAGGACAGCGCCATTCGCCAAATCCGCGAGCGCCGCCTGGACGGCGTTAGTTGGCATCAGGTCGGACGATTGGAAACAGTTTAGGACCCGCTCGACCACCGCGCGCGCCGCCCGGGGTCCGTCATTGACGAACGCGACCACTTGGCCATCGACGACCCGCAACGTGAGATCGTAGTCCAAGTGGTACGAGGCGCCCGGCATCACGACGCAGCGGTCCACGCCGAATTCAACGCGAAACGCGTCGAGAATCTGCTCGCGCGTCAGGCCGAGCGCGAGATTGCGATACCACTCGGTTTCGGCCAGGAGCAAGACAGTCTGGCGCTGGCGCGGATCACGGACGACCAGCAAATTGCCGCCCTGGAACAGCAAGGGCGATTGGATCACCGTCTGGCCCGCGGCGCGCAGGCCGTCGAGCAGAAACGACTCGATCGGGGTGAAGACGGATTGCAACTCTTCGGTCGAAGCGTAACGGGGAGTCAAGGTCGCCCAACCCTCGACGTTGGTCCCGCCCGAGGTCAGGAAGCCGGGTTTGCCGTTGTCTTGCGCCCAGGCGGAAAACCGGACCGGTTCCGGGAGGAAGGTGAGGCGATGCGGCCGCCGGAGCGGCCAGCAATGCAGCGCAATCCACCTGATGTTCTCCAGGTACTCCTCCGGGACGCTCACCAACAGGTCCGTTTCCGGGAGCGCCGCGGTCAGTTGCCCGGTCACATCGATGCTTCCACCCCGAATGATTCCGTCGCGGTAGCCGCCGCCGATCTGAAGCCGGAGTTGTCCAATTTCGCGCTCGCCGGTTTCTTCGGCGGCGCGAAAGCCCGGCCGAGTTGGAACGAAACGGAACGGCACGGTGGCCAGAGCGGTCGTTAACGCCGCCGGGGTTTTGCTCGCGGCCAATTGTTCGGTCAGGAATTGGACGACCGTGACCGAGTCGGCTTGGCGCCCGGGAAGCGGCCGGAAATAGCGGAGGAGATCGACCGGGAAACCGACGTCGGCCAGGGCTTGGACTCCAGCCGCGGCGTTGGTCGCGAACCGCGCGGGTCCCAACTTTTCCAACGCCCGCGCGGCGGTAATCAACAGGCCATCGCTGGCCAGCGACTGGCGGATCAATCCGGCCGCGCCGCGTTCGGTCTCGGTCGCGCCGGCCACGGGAAGCCGCAACGGGCGAAGCTCGGCGGCATCGGCGAGGATCGGCGCGCGGAAGCCCGGCGAAGGGACGATCGGTTGGTCGTTTTCCAGCCCGAGGCGATAGGCCGCCGCTGGCGCCGGAATCGCCGGGCGAACGACGGCCACCATTCGTTCATCGACGCGAAATTGGGCGCCGGGACGCAGGACTTCCGGCTCATTTTCCGATTCGACGAGATGAAACTTGGCCGCAAACGCGTCCATGACCGCGCGCTGGTGAACGCGCCGCGCGAATTCAGGCGGCAACGACCGTGTCGCGAAGTCCGAGACATTGGTCGTGGCGACGCTTTGGTCCGCGACCGTCTTTGATTCCGCGGCGCGCGCCCGCGGACTCAGGACGGCAAGGCAGAGCAGAAGTTCGAGCGTTCCGATGCCGGACCAGATTCGACCGAGCCAGGAACGAGCCGGTTCGACCACTCCAGCATGGGGAGCGAACCGGCGAGGAACTGGCGGAGTCGCGCCGTTGGACCGACCGCGACCGGCGCCCGCGGCCGGCTGGCGCTGTCGTCGAACAGCGCTTGATGTGCCGAGGATATGGGCGCTCATTTTCGAGTTAAACCGCGCCAAGCTACTGGAACGAATCGAGGTCGGCCAGCTTACTCCGACGTTTTGACTTCCTGCCAAATTCGCTCGTAGAGGTCGCTCGTCGTCGGATCGACGGCCTGGAGGAAGAACATGAGGTCCTCGTTCTCCGGCAATTCGTACGCCGGGCCGTTGAGGACCTCCCGATCGATGAAGGGCCGGGCGGCGTGATCCGCGCTGGCGACGAGCGAATAATTCGAGTTGCGCGCGGCGATCGACGGGAGCAGGAGGTAGTCGATGAGATGATGCGCCGTCGCCCGTCGGGTCGATTTTTTGAACGTGACAAAATGGTCCATGAAGATGATGACGCCCTCTTTCGGGATGGAATACCGGACTTTGGGGTTAAGCTTGCGCGCCCGGGCGATGTCCGAACTCCACGCCTGGTCCAGGATCGCCTTGCCGGAGGCGAGGTACTTCTCGGCGTTGCGATCCTCGTAAGCCATCACGAACGGGCGTTGCCGCTTAAGGAGATCGGCGGCTTTGGCGATCTGCTCCGGATCGCGCGTATTGGGCGAAAGGCCGAGGTAGATCAGCGCGGCGCCGATGACGTAGCGCCCTTCATTGAACATGGCGATCTTCTGCTTCATCTCGTGTTGCTTCTCCAACGATTCCGAGCGCGGTTCGAGGAGGTCCTTCCAACTCAATGGGATGTCGGTGTCGAACGCGATGTTGTAGCCGATGCCGATGGTCTGCCACATGTAGGGGATCGCGAAATGATGTTCGGGATCGATCGGCGAGCGCTCGAAGACATGCTCGAGGTTATGAAGATTGGTCAGCGCTCCGTGATCCAGTTCCGCGAGCGCGCCCTCGGCAATCAGGCTTTCGACCGGGGTGCCCGACATCAGACCGAGATCGTATTGGCCGGTCCTAACGAGTTGGTAGAGTTCCTCCAGGGTCGCGTAGGTCTTGACGTTGATCGCGACGCCGTAGGAGTGGGTGAATTCGTTCAGGACGGACGGCGCGAGGAATCCTTCGCGCGCGAGCAGGCTAAGGCTGGAGTCCAAGTGCAGCGACTCATTCGTCGGTTTGGTCTCGGTTTGGACGGCGTTCGGATTGTCAATGACCGGGCCGCAACCCGCCAGGCACACGCCCGCCACGGCGAGCACGAGCGCCCGCGCCGCGCGGCGCCATTGAGCAAGGGGACTCACGCGAGGAATATGGCCGAGGTTCGTGGCGACGGCAAATTGGACTTCATGGCGAGTGAAACGATCTTATCGGTAGTTAATCGGCGGACTTTAACGGGACGAAGCGGCCGTATTCCAGTTTCAACACCCGATCGGCGACGGAAAAGAAGCGGTCGTCGTGCGTAGCCGCGATGACGGTCTTGCCCTCGGCCTTGAGTTGGCCCAGCAATTCCTCGTAAAAATAGCGGCGGAACTCCGGGTCCTGATCCGCCGCCCATTCGTCGAACAGGCAAATCGGACGATCTTCGAGGAGGGCCACGAC
>Ga0265320_10001283_pt1 | contig 18343 bp, 18 predicted proteins | sample 4827metaG_FD_202087 | JGI IMG/M metagenome (GOLD analysis project Ga0265320, IMG submission 202087) | Rhizosphere microbial communities from Carex aquatilis grown in University of Washington, Seatle, WA, United States - 4-8-27 metaG | ecosystem: Host-associated > Plants > Roots > Rhizosphere >...
ACGGACAGCGTCGCGCCCAGGAGGTTGGTCGACCCGATCGAGCAGAGCGTCTGGATGGCGCCAGTCCGGAAGAGCCCGTTCGGCGCCGGCAGCGAAACCGAGTACGCGAGCGAGCTCGTCTGCGAGCCGCCCGCGCGGGCCACGGGCGCCGCCCGATTGGACACCACGGAGTTCGACGGCGACTCGGCGGTGTCGATCGCGAATCCTTGCACGGTGCCCGAGTCGAAGTTGACCACCCGCGCGCCGCATGTCTTCGGGCTTCCCGCGCAGGTGAAGTTGCCGCTGTTGCAGGTGATGTCGCACGCGGAACCGGCGCACACGGCCGTTCCGCCCGAGGCGGTCGGACATTGGCTGAGGCAGCAGGTGGCCGTCGAGATGCAAGACGTCCCACACAGCTGGAACCCGCTCGCGCAGGGATAGCTGCAGGTGTTGGCCGATCCGCACACCGCCGTGGTGTTCGCGGGGAGCGCCGTGCAATCGGTGTTGGCGCAGCAGCCACTGGACGGGATGCACAAAGTGGTTCCCGGGCAGTTCTTGAAGCCGCTCGCGCAGGTGATGCCGCAGGCGCCCGTCGTCGCGTTGCAGGTGGCCGATCCGTTTGCCTGCGGAGTCGTGCACTGGACACAGCTCGGCCCGCACGCGGTCGTGCTGGTGTTGGCCTGGCAGATCCCCGCGCAGGCATGCTGACCGGACGGGCACACGCCATTGCACGCGTTTGCGCTGGGGATGCACGCCCCGGCGCACAGTTGAGCTCCCGACGAGCACGCGGGGTGGCACGAGAGCCCGTCGCAAGTCACCGTGCCGCCCGTCGGCGCCGTGCAGGGCGTGCACGACGAGTTGTCGACGGGCCCGCAGGTTGCGACGGCCTTGTTGTCGACGCACTTGCCGCCACACTGGTGAAAGCCGCTCGCGCACATCAGCGCGCACGTTCCGTTCACGCACGCCGCCGTCCCGTTCGCGTCGGTCGGACACGACACGCACGATGTCCCGCACCCGGTCGCGTCGGTGTCCGATGCGCACCGGGCCGCCGTGCCGGTCCCGCACCGGTGCGTGCCCGTGCCGCAGGTGAAATCACAGGCCGTGCCGCTGCAGGTGGTCGCGCTCGCGCCGGTGGGCTGGGGGCACGACGCGCAGTTGCTGCCGCACGAATTCACGCTGGTGTTGGAGGCGCAAATGCCGCTGCAGTTGTGCGTTCCTGACGGACAAACCCCTGAACAGGCGGCTGCCGTCGCGATGCACGTGCCGGAGCAGATCTTCATGCCCGAGGGGCACGCCGGCTGACACGCGGTCCCGTCGCAGGTCGCGCTGCCGCCGGTCGGCGCCGCACAGGCCGCGCACGACGTGGTTCCGCAGTTGGCGGTGTCCAGGTTGCTGACGCACTTGTTGCCGCACAGGTGGTAGCCGGTGTTGCAGGCGAGCGCGCAGGCACCGCCGACACACTGGGCGGCGCCGTTCGGATCGGAAGGGCAGGCCATGCACGAGGCGCCACACGCGGTCGCATCGGTCACGAGCGCACAGAGCGCCCCGCACTTGTGATACCCGGTGGTGCAGGTGAAGTCACACTTCGTGCCGTCGCAGGTGGCCTGACTGGCTCCGTTCGGGACCGGGCAGGGCAGGCATGACGTGCCGCAGGCGGTGACGTCCATCAGCGAGGGACAGAGCCCGCCGCACGCGTGCTGGCCCGACGGACACACGCCGCTGCAGGCCGCGTTCGCGTCGATGCATGCGCCCAGGCAAAGCTGCTTGCCGCTCGGACAGCTCCCGCCGCAAGATTTGCCATCGCAGGTGCCGGTGCCGCCGGTCGGCGCGACGCACGGGGCGCACGACGTTCCGCAGGTCTGGATGGAGTCGTCCGGCACGCACCCGCCCGGGCACTGGTGCTGGCCGGTCGAACACTGCGGCGTCGCGGGCGCGTCGACGGGGCGAGCATCGGTGCCGGTCGTCCCGCCGGTGCCCGCGTCGGTCACAGCGCGCACGTCGGTCACGGTGCCCGCGTCGGTCGACTCACCCGGCAACGTCGGCAGCGCCGAGCGCGCCGTCGTGCAGGCCATCAGCAGTGCCGGCGCCAGCCGGATCCAAGCCCCAGCTCGCCATTTCGTCCCGATCGTCATCTCTGTCTCGCCGTCCCTTCGCTGAGTGCCTTGTACGCCTTCCAGATATAAAACGCACGAAGACCCCGCGAGTTCCCCGGCCGAACAGGAGTCACGGAAGTTCGCTGACGACCTGGGCGTGCATGGCGACGGTCTGGACGACGCCGCACCCGATGTTGGCGACACTGCCGGGCGGGAAGGCGCTCACGTAGAATGTCGTGTCGTACGTCCCTGGCAGCTGGGCGCTGAAGACCGCGTTGAGCAGTGGCTGCGCATCGCCGGGCTCCAAGGATGATCCCGACCGGGACGGAAAAAGCTGGAAGGCCCCCTGATAGATCTGCGACGGATAGACGTTCTGGAGCGGGGCGCCGTCCATGGCGTTCGTGACCGTCAATGGGATGCTCAGAGACTGCCCCACGGTCACGGTACCGAAGTCGACGACGGCCGGGTCGATGGTGAAGTCGATTGCGACGGTATTGATTTCCAACGGAAACACGTAGGTCCGTTGGGGCGGCGGTCCGTAGACGGTGACATTCAACGCTGTGTTGAAGACGTTTTCCGGCGCCGCGGCCGACTGTATCACGTCGAGCTCGATCGGCAGGTCAACGGCGAACGAGCAGAGGTCGCTGTTGAAGGAGACCGAAAAGCCATCGATCGGCGGGTTCAGCGTGGCGCTGAAGATCATCCCTTGACCGGCGGCGTCCGAAAGACGCGTGAGGATCGTGGCGCTGTTCGCGCAGCTGATCGTGATGGGAGGAATGCTCTGGGGATTGAACTGCGGTGAAGGCGGCAGGCCGGTGACGCATCCCGGAACGACTGGCCACGGAGCGTCGATGCCGGTGTCGAAACCGGCGTCGGGGAGCACGCGGGCGTCACGCACGACATCGGGCGCCGCATCGATCGATCGGCGTCCGCCGGAGCCCGAGTCGATCCCGGCGTCGCGCGCCGGGCGCGGGTCCGGCGTATCGAGCGGGCCGCCACAGCCCCCGGCGACGAACGCGATGATGGCGGTGCCGATGGCCCCGGCACCGGCGGCGGTCACGATCCCTCCACGACGCGACAACACGACCTCGGGAGGATACACCGTCGAGCCGGCCTGGCGCGCGGCTTGCGACCACGAGCGGGCGACCTCGCGCGTCGTCAGGGGGCCGAGCTCTTGTTCGGGGCGGCGGCGAGGCTCACGCGCTTGGCCCGTAGCTTGAGCTTGCCGCTCGCGTCGACCGACTCTTCGCTGCAGGTGAGCGCGTCGGCGCCGGTGAAACGCGGCTTGCGGCAGTGGGACACATCGGCCAGCTTCGCGCCGCTGGCGTCGAACACCACCACGCTGTGGAGCAGCTGATCCGCCGCCTGCTCGCGCGCGCACTCGAACGCGATGCGGCCTTGCTGCTCGGTGAAGGCGCCGGCGCTGGGACAGTCGTCGGACAGCGTTTTTCCGTCGGTGGGGCCCGCGCCCGGGCGGACGACGCGCTCCCTGCGGCCCTCGAGCGGATCGTCGGGCTGGTTGACGAAGTAGCGGGCCACCACCAGCGCTCCGTCGTGCGGCAGCGGCGCGGCCGTCGACACGCGGTCGTCCTCGTCCCAGTTCACGGCCGAATCGGGGACGTCGGCGATCGACGCGTCGACGGCGGGATAGCGCAGCGACAGCAGCGAATTCGCGACGACGGTGCACTTCTTGACGAACGCGTCCTTGACGGTGTTGCGAACGGCCGGCAACGCGGCCTTGGCGTCGTCGGCGGAGTCCGCGATCTTCGCGGCGACCGCGAACACGTTCTTCTTGTCGCCGCAGTCGCGCGTCTGGACGATCAGCGCGCGCGGCACCGTGCTCGCCAGCGCCCTGGCTCTCTGCGCGATCGCCGTCGCCGTCGGCTCGCTCGCGGCGACGATCAGCCAGACCTGGTCGCTCCTGGGCGGAGCGGCGGCCGCCAGCCACAGCGCCGTCGCTGCGACCGCGAAGATCACAGACCGCTTTCTTTCTTCACGCGCCCGAGCTGCGAGTTGTCCACCAGCTGCACGTGCGCCCAGTCGCGAAAGGTCTTCCAGTCGCCGCCCCAGTACAGCGACTGCGCGCGAGCCTCTTCGCCGAGCGCCTTCCAGAAGCCCGCGGCTTCAGCCTTGGCCGACCAGCCGTAACGACCGTCGACGATGTCGGCGGCGTAGGCGTTGGGCGTGCCGTCTTTCTTCTGGGCGTTGTGAAAGCTGAACTTGACCTTGGTGTGGCCCTTCTTGAAGATCTCGAGCTGCACGGCGACCGAGCGCCAGGCGAAGAAGATCTTGGCCTGAAAGCCGCGCTGTTGAAGCGCGGCGATGACCGCGGACACCTTGGGGCGCAGGTCGGGGTGCATGCTGTCTAGCTTCTTCTCCTGCGGCCACTTCGAGCTGTCGCCGCTCCAGCCGGCGCTGGTCTTGTGCGCGGTCGACGGTCGCGAGATGCGCGGCTGCGGCGCTTTGCGCGCGACAGCCGTCGCGGGAGCGGCCACGGCCGCGGCGGTCGTCGCGGCGGCGGGCCCCGTCACCGCGTCGACCTGCAGATCCGGGTGCACCGTCGGCGGCGGACCCGACCCGCACGGCGGCAGGTGCGTCTCCTCGCGCACGACCACCAGCTGTCCGTGCGGGCCGACCCGGCGTAGCGCCAGCGTGCGGAGCGCGTCCTCGGACAGCCAGCGCAACTCGGGCGCCGGCACGTCGGCCATGTCGGCCAGCGCGCGCCGCTGTTGCGGCGTCCCCCAGCGATCACCCGCGGGAAACAGACGAGTCAGGATGCGAGCCGCGTCGGCCGACGGCAGCGCGCTCGCCTTCTCGACGTCGGTGGCCGCGGTCCGCGCCGCCACCAGGATCTCCCCCTCCGGGCTCAGCTGAAACACCCAGCGCTTCTCCATGGCGGCGGAGCGTAAGAACGATCGGTCGGCGCCGTCAACCCCGTCACAGCCGGCAGCGGGACCGCGCGCGCGTGCTCCCCATTGCGCGCCGGCAGAGCTCGTCATAGATCGTGAGACATGACGTCCAGCACCGAAGCTCATCCCGAAGGCCCGGGTCCGATCGCCTACGCCGCTTGCCGCCCCAATATCTCGGGCGCCGGACGCCGGCGCAGGTCGCGGATCGGCTACATCGCCACCGTGATCTCGCTCGGGCTGCTCGCGTTCTTCATCGCGCGCGGCACGGCCTGGTACCTGCGCGCGCTGATCTTCTTGCCGGCGGGGCTGGCGGCCATTTCGCTGCTGCAGGTGCGGCGGAACACGTGCGTGGCGCGCGCCGCCGAAGGGACGTTCGAGCACGAGGACTTCAGCCGCACGCCAGCCCCCGACGACGAGGTCGCGGCCAGCCGCCGCGTCGCCGCCGGGATCCGCCGCGATTCGCTGCTGATCGCGTTCGCGAGCGCGCTGCTGGCCGCGATCACCGCCTGGGTGTGATCCCTCCTCCGCGCGAGGTCTCGACCGCCGCCTCGCTACGGCCGCCGTTTCACGGCTGCCCCGCGAGTGAATCGTTGCTGCTCTGGATGCCGTGCGGCGGCGACGCGACGTAGAGGCCGATGCCGTCCTGAACGACGAAGCTCAGCGTCGAATACGAGAACGGCGCCTTGACCGCCGTGAACGAATGGCGGCCGTTGGTCAGATTGCCGAACAGCACGCCGCCGTCGACCGAGGTCGCGTTGATCGTCGGATCCGGCGCGACCGCTTCGTTGAAGTAGATCGGTCCGACCGACGCCGGGAATTGAATCGCCGGCGTGGTCGTCACCTGCGCGCCCGGGTCGCCGTGGGGCAGCATGGGATTGAACATCGACGCCCACGCCTTGCCGACAGTGGTCACGAGCACGTTGTTCAGCGTGTACGGTGCGCCGATGAGCGCGCCGATCTGCTGCTCGATCTGCGCCTTGGCCAGCGAGAAATAGGCCTGGGTCGGGAACTGCACCGACAGATCGGTCACGCCGCCATCGCCGATCTCGAAGACCTGCGACTTGGTGGTCACATAGCCGGCGTTCTCGTAGACGAACGATGCGCGCAGCGGGACGCCCTTGATCTTGACGACGTTCACCGACCACTGGCCGCTGGCGCTGCTGCGGACGTTCAGCTGGCGCGTGATCGGCAGCTCGGCGACCGAGACGAGCGTGCCGGGGACCGTCGATTGAAACGGAAAGGACGCGGGCGGACTCTGCGAAAGATCGAGCCCGAAATGAAACACGGTGCCGCCGATCTTCACCACCTGCAGCTGGCAGCGGCAGGCCGACTGAGCTTGCGAGACGGTGAGCTTGCCCTGATAGACCAGCTGGATTGCGTCGTCAGCCGCCGGTGAGTCCGCCTCCGGCTCGCCGCAACCGAGCTGCGATAGCGGAAGAGCGCCCAACAGGACCACAGCGAGCCTGGAAAGAACGGGGAACGGCCTGGACATGTATCAGTCTCCTGGTTGTGAGATCGATCGGATGTTTCGTGTGGGGCGGCCGGGATGGGCTCGGCCCTCTGTGATCCAACGATCGAGCGGGAATTCTTCTGTTCCCGAGGCGCAGCGACGCGAGATCGTTGTGTTTGCCAGTCCGCGGCGTGGACCGCGGATCGCAGACGGCATACAGTCGAGCGAGATGTGCCCTGAGCTCGACCGAGGTGCGGCCGCGACGGGTTCGAACCGGCGGCTGGCGCGGGTGTTCGTCGCGTGGCTTGGACTGGCGGCTCTGGTCGCCGCCTGCTCGTCGAACGGTGGGAGTGGAGACAACATGGTCTCCGACGCCGGTGACGGCTCCGCCCCCGACCACGCGATCGCGTCTGACGCCGGCGACGCGCCCGGCGACGGCGGCGGCGACGATCGGTCCGCGGACGCCGGCGTGGATACCGCGATCGATGCGCCCGCATCGGATGGGGCCACGGTCGACGGAGACAGTCGCATCGACTCCTCGACGTCGGATGTTGCCATGGGGGATCTGGCGATCGATGGCGGTCCGGCGACGCCGGTCGCGGTCCAGGTTCCGAGTGCATCGGCACCGACGGTCACGGGCTGGCGTGCCGACTGCGCCGCTTCGGACGTCGACGTCACCCAGACCGGTAATTGCTGGGTGATTCAATGGCGGCAGTGGACCTACTGGGCGCTCAGCAACGCCGACAACCGCGAAGCATTCCAGATCATCGGCGTCGACGCGAACGGCAACCTCAAGTCGGCCGGCTTCGAACGGATGGGCGCACGCTACGTGTGGCAGGCGACGGTCGATTCGACCGCGGTGACCGTGAGCTACTTCGGACAGGGCGACGGCGTCGTCACCATCAGCTGGGCGGATCTCGACGAGGAGCCGCCACCATCGCCCGAGGCCAGCGAGGCGGCGATCGAGCTCGCGCCGGTTGTCGCGGGCTGGAACGCGACCTGCGTCGGCAGCTCGGCCGATGTCACGCTCACCAACACCTGCCCCGTCGTCAAATGGGGCCGCTGGACGTACTGGGCGTTGAGCAACGCCAACAACGATCAGACCCTGGACATTGTGGGCGTCGACGCAACCGGCGCGCTCAATCCCAACGGTGGCTTCACCAAGGACGGCACGCGCTACGTCTGGAAGGTCACCGTCGACGGCGCCGCGCGCACGGCGACCTTCTACGGCCAGGGCGGCAACGACATCGACGTCACGTTCGACGAGCTGCGCATCGATCAACCGTGAGGTCGTTCCGCTCCGGCGCCCCGGTCGTCCCCGGGGCCCCTCGACGGACCGCTAGCGCTCCGCTCTCACGATTCGTCACATTTTCGGGATCGATCGGAGCGGGATCAAAGCGTGGCGGCGCTACGGAACCTGTGCGGGTCCTGTCGCTGCGGGGTCCTCCCCGCCGAGGTGGGCCGGGTCGGGGCCGCGTTGTAGGGCCTAGACCACGGCAACCTTCTTGGAGGAGCTCCACGCGACAAGCCCAACCCGTCCCACCTCGTCGGGGTCCCCCTGCAGCGGCAGGACCCGCGCAGCTTCCGTAGCGCCGCCACGCTTTGATCCCCGCTCTCCTCCCCTCGACGCAGAGAATGTGACGAATCGTAAGAGCGCTCCGCTAGCGGGCCTCGGGCGAGACGAACGCCGTGTCGACGTCGATGGCGTGATCGATGAGCTTGAGCGACACCAGCTGCTCGACCAGCGTTTGCCAGCGCGCGCGGGTCATCGCGCCCAGGCCGAGCCGTTTCGTCTCGGCGGTCTCGATGAGCGGCAACTGCGCCTTGGCTGCCGCCACCAGCGTCGGCGCATCCATGGCGTGGTTGAGCGTGCCCAACATCTTGTTGGTCGGCCCCGGGTCGTCGAGGTAGTCGCGCCACCCGGCCGCGGTGGCCGCCACGAACGCCCGCACCCTGTCGGGATTCTGCTTCACCAGCTCGCCGCGCGTGATGACGACGGTGGTGTAGGGATTGAAGCCGGCGTCGGCGATCAGAAAGACCTGCGGGTCGCTGCCTTTTTGCCGCGCGAGGATCGGCTCCGACGTGATGTAACACTGCTGGCCGAACATCGGGTCGGTCAGGAAGTGCGCGATCCCGCCGTCGTAAGCCACGATCTTCGCGCCGCTCCAGTGGAACTTCTGGCGAAGGTAGGCGATGTACGGCAGGCCGGTTTCGAGCGCCAGCGTGCCCGAATCGAACGCTTGCTCGATGCGGGTCAGGCCGCGCGACGAATGGACCATGATCCCGTGCGGCGCCGTCTGGAACGTCGCGAACACCGCGACCACGTCGCCGCCGCGCGCGCGGGCCAGCACCAACTCGTCAGCGGTGACGGTGCCGAAGTCAGCTCGTCCCGTCGCGACCATCTGCACGACCGGGACGCCCGCGCCGCCGCCCTGCACGTGCACGTCGAGGCCCGCCCGCTTATAGGCGCCGTCCTCGCGCGCGGCGTAAAAGCCGCCGAACTCGGGCTCCGGCAACCAGTTCAACGCCAGCGTGATGGGCGCGGCGGCGCCGGCCGCCGGTGTGGCGCCTGGGCCGCCCGGCGCGGGTTCGGTCTTCTTGTGGCACCCGAAGGCCAGGGGCAGAGCCAGCAGCGACAGCCAACGGCAACCGGCGACGAGCGAAGCAGATCGATGAATCACGCGGATCCTTTTCAGAGATGTTCATACACGCGCGCGCAACCGCCGCAACAAACGGTTGGAAAACAGGCTGACCGCGGCAAACAACGACAACCCGAGCAACGACGCCAGGATCACCGTCGCGAACAAAAGGTCAGTGCGCAATTGCCGGTAGGCCGCCAGCACGGTGATCCCGAGCCCCGCGCTGCCCTCGGAGAAACCGGCGACGAACTCGCCCACCAGCGCGCCGATGACCGCCAGTCCGGAGGCGACGCGCCAGCCGGTCGCCATGCTCGGCACCGCCGACGGTAGCCCGAGCTTGAGCAGGCTGTCGGCGGTATTGGCGCCGTAGAGCCGAAAGAGATCGGTCAGGCGCGCATCGACGCCACGCAGGCCGGCCAGGGTGTTGGCGATGATGGGAAAGACCGAGACGATGAACGCCGACACCGACACGGCGCGCAGCCCGGGCCCGAACCAGAGCACCAGCAGCGGCGCGACGGCGACGATGGGCACGGTCTGCAAGAAGAGCGCGTAGGGATAGAGCGCGCGCTCGAGCGTGCGCGACAGCGACAGGAACAGCCCCGCGACGGTGCCGAAGATCAGGCTCAGCGCGAAGCCCGACAGCGCTCCCGCGGCCGTCGTCGTCACCGCGCTCGCCAGCAGCACCCGTTCGTTCCAGCCAGCGGCGAGCACCGCCGTCGGACGCGGGACGAGAAAGGCGGGGACCGCCAGCACGCGCACCGCCGCTTCCCAGACCACGCCCACCAGCAACAGCGTGAGCAGCGGCGGAATGAAGGTGTCAAACGCCCGTTTCGTCGAACCCACCGTGTGTCTCCAGGGCCTGATACAGAGTCGAGGTGTTCTCGACGAAGGGCAGCGACGTCCGCACCGCGCCGCCGCGTTCGGCGGGCAGCTCGATCGCGTGGTCGAGCACGATGCGGCCCGGGCGCTTCGACATCACCAGCGCGCGCTGCGACAGGAAGACCGCCTCGGCGAGCGAGTGCGTCACGAACAAGATCGTCATGCGCTTCTTCGCCCACAACGCGCGCAGCCGCTCGTCCAGGCGCTGGCGCGTGAGCTCGTCGAGCGCCGCAAACGGCTCGTCGAGCAATAGCAGGCGCGGCTCGGTCACCAGCGCGCGCGCGATCGATACGCGCATCCGCATTCCACCCGACAGCTGATCCGGGTAACGCCCGAGCGCGTCGTCGAGCTCGACGTCGCCGAGAGGCCCGCGCGCCCGTTCGCGGGCCTCTCGAGCGCTCACGCCGCGGAGCTCCAGGGGCAATGCGACGTTGTCGAGGACGGTGCGCCAGGGCAAGAGGTTGGCGTCCTGGAAGACGAACGCCACGTCGCTTCCGTGCGGGCCGCCATTGTTTCCGTTGGAGCTGCGCCCGGCCGGGTTCCGACCGAGGACGACGAGCTCGCCGCGCGTCGGCACCTCGAGCCCGGCGATGAGGCGCAGCAGCGTCGACTTTCCGCACCCCGACGGGCCGAGCAGTGCGACGAACGAGCCCGCGGCGATGTCGACGTCGATGCCATCCAGTGCGACGACGTCGCCGGGGAACACGTGGCGGAGGGCGTGTATGACGACCGAGCTGTCGATGACGAGAACTCCGTCGAGCCGCAACCGCAAATCGCAAGCCGCAAGCCGCGAAACCGAGTGCCCGCAGGATTACCCCGGCAGGACCCGCTAATCAAGGTCCCGTAGGTGTCCCCTAGGTCCAAATGTCGAGAGAGCACAGGACCAACCGAGTCGGCGCCGTCAGAAAATCGCGCGAGCGCCGCGCTGCTTTGTTGCGCGGGTGCGCGAGCTGAGCGTATTCTCGAAGTGCAGTGATCTGGCGAGATCATCCGCTCTGTGCCCCTGCAGACCGATGGCCAACGGTCTTCTGGGGCCCAGAGTCCCTCGACGAGGAGGCGTGGAGCGCGTTTTCGGCGCGGCTGGAAGCGAGCGCCTCGGCGGCGGCGATCGATCGTGAAATCGGGGACGCCGCGTCGGTGCTCGACGTCGGCGGCGGGTTGGGCGCGGTGACGCGGCAACTGCGGCTCGCGGGCCGGCGGTGCGCGCGGGTCGACCCGCCGCTCGACTCTCTGCGCGCCGTCGAGCGCGCGTCGTTCGCCGACGACGGCACGCCGATCCGGCTCGTGCCGGGCCGCGCCGAGGCCCTGCCGTTCGAAGACGGAGCCTTCGACGCCGTCGTGGCGACCTGGACGCTGCAATACGTCCGCGACCCGGAGCGTGCGGTCAGCGAGATGATCCGCGTGGCGGCACCGCGCGCGCGTATCGTGATCGTGCAGGCTCATCCGGAGAACCCGGTCGTTCGTTGCTACAACGCGTGCGCGGCGATCACGGGCCGTCCGCTGGCACACCACGGTTTCTTGTTGGCCCGGGCCGCCGAGGCGCTGGCAGGCCACGGGTTCACGTCGATCGAGCTCATGCCGGCGCCGGCCTTCGTGCGTTTCGACGCGACGTCGTCGCGCGAGCGCGAGCAGCTGGCGGCCACCATCGTTGACCTGAATTTCGCCGGCTCGATGTCCCGCCCGGCGATGCTGTCACGGGCGCTCGAGATTCTGCGTGAAGCTCAGGAGACCGTGGGCGTCAGTGCCGACGCGGGCAGTGACCGCCGTGGCGCGATGGCGGACCACGGCGTCCTCCTGAGCGCGCGCCGCTGATTGGCGGGGCGCGCCCGCCTTGGGTATATATCCACCGTCGATGGAGTCGCTCGACTGGATCACGATCCGCGACCTGCGCGTCAACTGTGTCATCGGCATCTTCGCCGAAGAGGACTCGCGCGTGCAGCCGGTATCGGTGACGCTGCGCCTGGGGCTGGCGCCGCGCCCGCACGCCGTGATCGAATCGCTCGAGGAGAGCGTCGACTACCTGGCCATCACCGGGCAGGTGAGCTTCCTGCTGGCGGCGTGCCGGTTTCGATTGCTCGAGACGGCCGCCGACGCCCTGACGTCGTACCTGCTGGCACCGCCCGCCCCCGGCGAGCGCCGCGCGGCGATCCAGCGCATCGCGCTCGAGATCCACAAGCCGAACGCCTTGCCGTCGCCGACGACCGCGTCGTTGTCGATCGAGCGGGCGGCGCCGCAGCCTTTTCGCGTCGAGGTGAAGAGCTTCGGCACCGTCGACGTGATCCACGAGGCGGCGAACGCCGGCATCTACCGGCTGAATGTCGCGCCCGGGCGGCAGATCCCCCTGCATGTGCACCATGAGATGGAGGAGCACGAGCTGGTGCTGACGCGCGGGATTCGCTGCCAGGGGCGCGAGGTGTTTCCCGGCACGGCGTTTCACTGGCCCCGCGGCGCCGCGCACTTCTACGAGAATCCGAGCGCCGACTACCAAACCGTCCTGTGTGTGGATCGGCCGCGCTTCATCCTCGAGGACGAGGTCGAGGTGGCTGGCGCGCCGGCCGAGGTGGCGCCGGAGCACGTCTGGGCGCCGCGCGATCCGCACGGGCGTTTGATCGCCTCGTGAGCGCGAGCGAGTCGGTGGCCACGTGAAGATCCTGCTGACCGGCGCGTCGCGCGGCATCGGCGCCGGAATCGCCGCCGCGCTTGGCGAGGCCGGGCACGCGGTCGTCGGGGTCACGCGCGGCCTGGCGCCGCCCGAGGTCGGCGCGCGCGCCGTGACCGGCTGGATCCGCGCGGATCTCGACACCGACGCTGGGATTGCCCGCGTGCTCGCGGAGGCGGGCGCGCTCGACGGCGCGGTGTTCTCGGCCGGGATCATCCACCGCGCGCCGTTCGGGCGCGCGCTGGCCGCGGGCGGGGTGGATCCCCTGGCGGCGCAGATCTTCAGCGATCTCGAGGCGCCGCTGCGCCTGCTGCGCGCGCTGCTGGGCTCGGGCCAGCTGGCGGCCGGCTCGTCGGTGGTGATGCTGTCGTCGACGCTGGCGCGGCGCACGGTGCCGGGCAACGTCGGTTACGCGGTCGCGAAGGGTGGCGTCGAGGCGGCGGTGCGGGCGCTCGCGCGCGAGCTGGGCCCGGCCGGCATCCGCATCAACGGCGTCGCGCCCGGCCTGGTGCGCACCGACATGACCGCGGACCTGGGCGATGCGGTCTTTGCCGACTATGCGGCGCGCGTCCCGCTCGGACGCACCGGGACACCCGAAGATGTCGCGCCGCTGGTGCTCTTTCTGCTGGGCACCGGTGCGCGTTACATCACCGGCCAGGTGGTCGACGTCGACGGCGGTTGGTGCACCTAGCTGGTAAATTATCGATAAATGACCACCCTGATTGCGTCATTTCGGGGGGGCGTATCGAGGGCCGCGGCTGATCCCCTGCAATTCCGCGCTTCGTTGACAATGAATGACGCGGCTCGGCCCGGTAACCGACGTGCGTGATTTGTGGGCTCAACTGGTGCTATTGTCTACACCTGAGCTGGGGTCCCAATTGATCGACGAGAAGCGAATTCGCTCCTTCGAGGATCTGATAGCAGAAGAAGGTCTGCTGCCACTGGCGCGCACCGTCGACCTGGTGGCGCAGATCGTCGAAGCTATGAACGCCTCGAAAGCCGAGGGTGGCGTCATCGACGCCCTCGAGCCGCGCGCCATCCTCGTCACCGAGGAGCTGGTGACGGACGCGCCGGGCGTGACGCGCACGCACGTGCTCGGGATCCGCCGCGCCGACCAGCTGCCGGTTCGACCGGGCGGGCCGCGCGCCAGCTACCTGGCCCCCGAGGATCAAAGTCCCTCGCTCGGGCAGAGCCGCGGCGAGCTCGCCAACCAGTTTTCGCTGGCCGCGATCGCGTACGAGATGCTCGCGGGTTGCCCGGCGTTCCCCGAGGAGATCGGCGACGTCACGACCGTGGGCGAGCCCGACGCCACGGGGTGGTCGCGCCCGATGCCGCCGCCGGTGAGCGAGCTGGTGATGGGGGTGTCGAGCGGCCTCGATCAGGTGCTGAGGCGCGCGCTGTCGCTCGCGGCTGGCGAGCGCTACGCCAAGATCGACGACTTCATCGCGGCGCTGCGCGAGGTGTCGGACCCGGGCGCAGTCTGGGACGACGGCGCGACGGTGATCTGGTCGCCCGCCGCGGGCGACATGGAGCCGGCTGCGCCGTCGCCGCCGCCCGTCGACGAGCGGGGACCCTGGCTGCAGCCGCGGTCGCACTCGACCGCGAAGATCAGGTCGCTGCGCCTGGCGGGCGCGGCGCGCTACCTCAAGTCCAAGGCCGATGCGTTGCTGGGGCGCGACAAGGATCCGTCGCTGCGCGCGCTCATGCGCAAGTCGCGCGCGACCCCGCCGCGGGGTGCGGCCGTTCCGGTGCCTGCCACGGGTCCGGCGACGCCGCTGGCGTTTGCGTCATTTCCGACGGCGTCGATGCCCACGCGACGCACGCAGATGATGTTCCTGGGCGCGACGGTGGTGCTGGTGCTGGCCGCGGTCATCGTGATGTCGGGCTCGCGCGCGAAGCCCGCGACCGACGCGGCCGCCACCGAGAGCGCGATCGCCGAGCCCGAGCCTACGATCCACCCGCGGCCGCGCATCGTCGAGGTGCGGCCGACTCAGCATCCGCCGGTGGCTCAGAGCGCGGCGGCTGCGGGCACTCAACGCGGCGCGGGCGCAGCCGTCGTCCCCGTCGAACCGCCGCGGCATCCCGCGAAGCCCGCGCGTACCCATTCGCGCCGCTCGCACCGCCAGATCACCGCCCGGCGCTAGCCGCGCGGGCCCGATAGGCGTCTCGAACGATCCAGAACGCCTGCTTCTTCGTGCCGTCGCTGGCGACCAGGCCCTTGCGGTTCCAGCCGTCCTGCACGCCGGGCAGCGGGCGCCGCGGCGAGCGGAAATCGACCAGGATCCAGGGCGACATCCCGCGCAGCGTCGGGATCGACTGCAACATCGCCAGCTGGTGGCGGTAGAAGCTGGCCTGGTATTCCTCGGTGAAACGCGTGAGCTCGTCGCCGTGCAGGCCGGCCTTCGCGTCGGCGCCGAGCTCGCTCACCACGAGGGGCTTGGCGTACGCCGAGCGCCAGGTCAATCGATCGCACTTGCCGGGCAGGCCGTCGTACCAGCCGACGTATTCGTTGAGCCCGACGACGTCGAGCGCTGCGCCGAGCGGATCGTCGACGATCACCGTGGCCGCGCCCGCGCCGCCGCCTTCACCGGCCGCGTAGTGATGCTCCAGCGCCGCTGTCACGAGGCGCGTCGAATCGGCGGCGTGCGCGTCGTCGACCAGCCGGCGCAGGAAGCGCGTGCGCGCGTCGGTGATCGGCGTTTCGTTGGCGACCGACCAGAGGATCACCGACGCGCGGTTCTGATCGCGCGCGATCATCTCCGCCAGCTGCTGGCGCGCGTTGGCCAGCGTCGCGGCGTTGGTCCAGGCGATGGTCCAGTAGACCGGGATCTCCGACCAGACCAGCAGGCCCAGGCGATCCGCGGCGCGCGTCATCTCGTCGTTGTGCGGGTAGTGGGCCAGCCGCACGAAGTTGCAGCCGAGCTCGCGCGCGAGGCCCAGCAGCGCCTCGTCGTCGGCGCGCGTGGTGGCGCGCCCGCCGCGGCCCAGCGCCTCTTCGTGCAGCGCCACGCCGCGCAGGAAGATCGGCCGCCCATTGAGCAGCAGCTCGGCCCCGCGCACCGCGATCGTGCGAAAGCCGATGCGGTCGCGCACGCGGTCGCCGCCGGCGTGGATGACGACGTCATAGAGCCTGGGTGACTCCGGCGACCACAACGCGAGGCGCGCCGGGAACGAGAACGCCGCGCGTCCGACGGCGTCGGTCGTCGCCGTCGCGCGCACGTGCGCTTCGGGGATCTCGATCGCGACCTCCTGCCGCCTCGGCGCGCCGTCGAGCGCCACGACCGCGACGATGCGCCCCGCGTCGGCCGGATCCAGCTGCACGCGCGCGCTGCGCACGAAGACCGGCGGCGCTTCGATCAGGCGAACGTCGCGCGTGAGCCCGCCGTAGTTCCACCAGTCGGTATTCACCGTCGGAATGGCGTCGGCGCGCCGGGTGTTGTCGACCTTGACCACCAGCGAATTTCCCAGCGGCCGCAGGCGGCCGGTCACCTCGAACGCGAACGGCGTGAAGCCGCCCTCGTGCTCCCCGAGCCGCTGGCCGTTGAGCCAGACGATCGCCCGCTGCGCCGCCGCGCCGAACTGCAGGAAAACGCGCGTGCCAGCGGCGGGCGTCTTCGTGTCTTTGGGCGCCCAGTCGAACCGCCGCTCGTACCAGATCGTCCCCTCGTAGTAGAGCAGCTCCGGGCGCTGGCTGTTCCAGTCGCCGGGCACGTCCAGCGTCGGCGAGCGCGCAAAGTCGTACTCGACCAGGTCCGACTTGGTGGCGGGCGGCGCGTCGTCGAAGTAGCCGTGCGCGCGCGGCTGCTGGCGGTAGTCGTAAAAGCCGTTCTCGTACGGATCGACGATCGTGTGCCAGCGCCCGTTCAGGCTGACGCCCTCGCGGCTGGGGGCGAAGTCGAGCGCGGTCGCCGCGGGAGCCGCCACGGCCGCACCGTCGAGCGGCGCGCCAGACGCCAGCAATCCGATCCAGAGAGGCGCGATCCACATCGCGCCCCATCATACGGGCACCGCGGGCGCCGCGCGCAGTGCCTTGCTCCCGCGCGGGAGCGCTTTCCGCGTCCGCCGCGCCGGCGGTCACATCGCGGGCTTGTAGTAGAAGCGCTCGTGTACGACCTTGCCGTTCTTCCAGCGCCGCACCGCCACCTGCTTCATCTGCACGCGCGGGCCGCCCTTGAACGTCAGGTCCCACATCCATTCGGAGTGCCCGACGTGGTTCTTGTCATCGTACGACTGCGACAGCAGCTCGGCGCCGTGGAACTCGCCGACCTTGCCGAAGAACTCCAGCTCGCGCTTGCGGTTCGCTTCCTTGCCCACGCAGGGCTCGTCGAAGTTCTCGCACATCTCGATGTTGTCCGCGTAAAACTCCTCGAACGCGTCCATCGCCTTGCCGGTCAGGATCAGCTGGTTCACTTTCTCGTCGCTGTTCTTCATGTGGGGCCTCCGTGGTTGGGAATCCGCGGCATCCTGTCACCGGGGTCGGCTGTTGGCCAGCGTCCCTCCCGTGGCGTACCGGCGCTTCGTCGCAGAATCGGGAACCCGCGCGTCCGGAGGTTGTCTCTCCGTCGGAGGCCCCCGCGCGCATGACGTCCCAGCTCCTGGTGGTGGTCGGTCTCACGCTGGCCGTCATTCCGCACGCGTTGCCGGCCGCCGCGCGCTCGGATCCGGCCGCCCGCGGCCTGGATCTGTTCGTCCACGCCCCGGACAGGGTCGCCGCCGGTGGGCGCCTGCCGGTGCAGGTGCGTGTCTTTGGGTTCCTGCAGGTCTCCAAGCTGGCGCCGCTCGCGGGCGCGACGATCGAGGCGACCTGGGACCCTGAATCAACCGGCAAGCCGGTGGCGTCGGCGCCGCCCGTCGTCTCGGCGAAGTCCGACGCCGTCGGTTGCGCTCACCTGGAGATCGACGTGCCCCACGGCAAGGGCAAGCTGCGTCTGCTGCTGTCGGCGCGCTCCGGCGAGCACCAGCGCACGCGCGAGCTGGAGATCGAGCGGCTGGACGCGCGTACCATCGATCTGCGCGTCAGCGATCGCGCGGTCGTGCCGGGCGGCACGTTGTCGGCATGGGCGTTCGTGCGCGACACCGCTTCTGGAAAGGCGGTCGCGCGCGTTCCGGTCGACGTCGAGCTTCGGGAGGGCACCTTCACGCGTCTTTCGCGCCGCTTGCTCACCGACACCGCCGGCATGGTTGCCACGCAGGTGCCGGTGCCGTTCACGGAAGATCCCGACGCGCGCTGGACGTTGAGCGCGCGCACGGCGCTCGGCTCCGACGACGACGTCTCGGCGACGCAGCCGCTGTCGGTGCGCGAAGAGACGCCGAGCGCGCCGTCGCTGGCCGTGCACTGGACGCAGTCATCGGCGCGCCCGGGGACGCGGGCGGCTTTTCGAGTCGAGGCGCGCGACGGCACGCGCGAGCCGCTCGCGAAGCTGCCCTTGCGCTACTGGGTCGGCCCGCGCGGGACGTCGCCGCCCACGGAAGACGCAGCGTGGGAGCGCGCCTCGACCGCGGGCCTGACCGACGCCGCCGGCGTGGCCGTGATCGCCGTCGACACACCGTCGACGATTCCGCGCCGCGGGAGCACGTTGCTCGTGGCCGTGCGCGCGAACGCGCAGGGGCACGTACTGTCCGAGCGCGACACGCTGGCGCTGGAGACGCCGCGCCCGGAGCTGGAGCTGATCCCCGAATTCGGGGCGCTGCTGCCCGGGCAGCCCCAGCGTCTGTTCGTGCACGCGACCTTCGGC
>Ga0265320_10001289_pt1 | contig 18293 bp, 14 predicted proteins | sample 4827metaG_FD_202087 | JGI IMG/M metagenome (GOLD analysis project Ga0265320, IMG submission 202087) | Rhizosphere microbial communities from Carex aquatilis grown in University of Washington, Seatle, WA, United States - 4-8-27 metaG | ecosystem: Host-associated > Plants > Roots > Rhizosphere >...
TGTTGGCCTTGACCAGCCGCCCGTGGTCGATGTCGATGCGCCAGACGTCACCAGTCTGGTTCGGCATCTCCGCGTTGTAGGTAGGCCCGATGTCATTGATGCTGTTGCTTCCGTCGCCGGTGTTGATCGACAGCGTGATGATGTCGGGCGGCGCCAGCAGCGACGACAGCAGCGCGCCGAGCCCGCCGCCGGCCGGGCTGTTGTTCAGCGGCGGCTGCGATTTGAAATGCGCCGTCTCGGCGACGCTGGACAGTGACAGGACCCAGTCCAGCCAGAACTCGACGCCGCTGTCCATGGCCAGCTGGGTGACGGTCCGCAGATCGCTCGTCGTCTGGCTGAACGGGTGGTCCTGGTCGTAGTTGAGCTGGCACTGATCGGCGTCGACGGTGAAGTTGTACTTGCTGAGGATGGGCGTGACGATCAGGTCGGCCGTTCCGCTGATCGGCCCCGCCGAGGGCGTGAAGTTGCGATCCATCTCGATGCGGCGATCCGCGCCCATCACCTCGATGTACGAGCCCGGGCCGCCCTGGATTATCTTCTTCGACTGGTTCGTGATCCGGCCGTGCGCCAGCACCTGCGATGCGCCGTTGACGTAGGCGATGATGGTCATCAGGCTCGAGCTCTGCGGTTGCAGGGTCGGCTCGTCGATCAAAGACAGGTTGGATCCGCAGATGTCGATCTCGACGCGCACCAGGAAGGTCGTCATCTCCCGCACCGACTCGACGATCTGGATGTGCGACAGATCCGCGGTAACCCGATCATCGGCCTGGTTGTCGATGAGGACGTCGTAGCGGATGTCGTCAGCCATGTTGGGTCACCGGTTGGGCGCCGGGATCTTGATCAGGGTCAAGTCTTCGAGCGCGTCGGGAATGATCACGTCGTTCACCTCCGCCAGCCGCCAGTAGGCGTGCGGGTCTGCCAGGTAGCCGTTGGCCAGCTGGTCAGCGGTCTGCCCTTCCTTCTTCACGTGCTGCCCGACGGCGATCTCGCCGGGCGCATCCGGTGACGGCAGCGCCTTGACCCGGCGGCCGCGGACGTCGACGACGTCGTAGGTAGCCAGCGGCGGCTTCACGTATCGGCTCAGACGGTCGAAGATGGCCATGTTTTTTCTCCAGCGTGTGAAATGCGCTCAGAACGGCAGGATCGCGAGCAGCTCGTCAGCGCTGTCGACGATGTTGAGCAGCGCCAGCACCGTCTGCTGCGTGCGGTAGAAGGAATAGGCGGCCTTGGCCAGCGTGACGCTGGGCGTGTCGATGCACTTGAACGCCTCGGGCGTCAGGACCTGCAGCCCGACGTTGATGGTGGCCTGGATGGGGCGTAGCGACGGCAGGAAGAGCTGTTCCTCGATCGAGTACTCGGTGATGCGCACGGGGACCATGCGTCCGAGCCCCCAGACCAGGAAGGTCACCGGCACCGTCGGGCGCGCGGGCGGCTGCGGCCCCGACAGCAGCGAGGCCGCGAGCGCGACAAGCTGTCCGAGGGGCGTCTGGCCGGCAAACAGCATCGCCTCGAGCGCGGCGATCCGATCGCCGATGCCGAACGTGTTGGCGATGAACTGGTCGTCTTCCAGATGATCGGCGGCGTCCAGCTCCAGCGTCATGCTGATCGTCTCTTCGGGATCGAACGGCTGCGACGCCGGCGCGAGCTGGCCGCGGTTGTTCTCGTCGACCTGCAGCGGGTTCCAGGGCTTGAGGGACCGCGTCATCTTCGCGGGATTGAACTGGAACGGCACGATGTTGGGCAGCGGGATCCCCAGCGTCTCCGCCAGCTGGACGAAGGCGCCCTTCTGGATCTTGGGACTGCGCGTGAAGCCGCTGGAGCTCATCGCTCGCCTCGCCCGCGCAGCGTCAGCATCTCGAGCATCGAGTCGGCGATGGCGTCGCGCAGGCCCGCGGCGCCACCGCGCCGCGGACGCACACGGAGCTTCATCGCCGGTATCCGCCCGGTGAGCCCGACGGGCAGGCGGTCGGCGACCTGGCGCACGGCCTCTTCAGCGATGGCGCGGCCCGCGGACGCGTTGTGCGCCTGGACGCGCATGTGCAGAGCGTCGATGGTGACTGACGAACCGCCGGTGTGCGCCGCCGGCACGGGCCCGGGATCCCGCGGTCGTCGTGGCCGGAGATCGCCAGCGCGGTCCGGCGTGCGCAGCCGCGTTGGGGGCCTGGCGCTCGCGCCGCGGTTGCCGTCGCCGCCGTTGCCGTCGTTGCCGTCGTTGCCGTTCATGGCTGGCCACCCTCGATGCGTTGTCGATCGTTAGCGCTCACCGAACGCCCCTCCTTGAGGAGCTCTTGATTGATCCCGTGATAGAGGTGGTCGAGACCGAGCGGCGCCCGCGCGCGCGCAGCCGCGAACATGGCACCGAGCAGCGACACCTTGATCTGCGCTCCCGACAGGTCCACGCGGTTGGCCAGCGCACCCAGGTGGGCGCGCAGCACCACCTCGCGATCCGCGCCCGCCAGCTCGCGCACCAGACGCTGCCAGATCGCCAGGCGCTCGCGAGGGCTCGGGCGAGGGAAGTCGAACAGGAAGCGGATGCGCCGGGTGAACGCCCCGTCCATGTTCTGCTTCTGGTTGCTGGTCAGCAACGCGACCCCTTCGAAGTCCTCGATCAGTTGCAGCAGGTAGTTCGTGTCGGTATTGGCGTAGCGATCGTGCGCGTCGCGCACCTCGGTCCGCTTGCTGAACAGGGCGTCGGCTTCGTCGAACAGCAACACCGCGTTCATGTGAGCCGCCTGATCGAAGATGCGATGCAGGTTCTTGGCGGTCTCGCCGATGTACTTGCTGAGGCAGGTCGCGAGATCGATCCGCACCAGGTCCAGCCCCAGCTCGCGCGCGATCACCTGCGCCGCCATGGTCTTGCCGGTCCCGGGCGGGCCGGTCATCAATCCGACCAGCCCGCGGCCGCGCGGGAACAGCCGGCGCGCCGCCGTTCCTTCCCAGAACCGGGCGCGCGCACGGGCCTCGAACAGGAAATCGTCCAGTGTGCGATCCAGCGAGGGCGGAATCAGTAGGTCCTCTCTCACGAACGGGCACTCCAGCGCCTGCCCGAGCTCGCCCAGCCGCAGCCGCGTCGCCTCGAGGCACAGCTCGCGCGCCTCGTCCACCGTCATCACCCCTCGGCGGGAGAGCGCGGCCAGATCGCCGATCGACAGCCGGTAGCGCTCGACGACCTGCTCGATCTCGGCCGGCGGAAACGCGCGGACGCTGGGGACCATCTGCAGCCACAATCGCCGTCGCTGGTCGATGGTCAGCGCCGGTATGGTGAGGCGCTCCTCGGCTCCGTTGTCGATCGGTTCCAGAGCCACATCGGGCTCGATCGTGACGGCTTCGAACGAGACGCCGCAGGGAAGAGCTGGCCGCCGCCGCGCAACCTCGCGGCCGCACCAGATCGGAACCAGGCCGTGCAGCAGAGCGTGGCGCTGTGCGAGCACGTAGACTCGGGGCCAGTCGGCTTCGCTGATCTCGCTGGTGTCGACAATCAGCGCGGCGCCGCCCAGTGCGCGCGCGACGCAGGCGGCAAACGTTCGCCTGCCGGTCCCTCGCCGCCCACTAACCACGAGGCGCGTGGTTTCGACGCGTTCCATCGCGCGCGCGAGCCGGGCCGCGACCGCGTCCACCGGCCAGTCCTCGAGTGGCGGCAGCGGTTCCCGCAGTCGCGCGCAGTCGAGCAGCGCCGGATCCGTCGCGTCGCTCCCGGTGAGGAACGCCACCACGTGCCGATCGATGCTCAGCAGCCGGGGCTCGCCGGGCCCCGCATCGTGCGGCACCACCAGCAACCAGCGCAACAGCGCGCTCGCCTCGGTCAGGATCGGGTGGTCGAGGCCGAACAACCGCGCGACCAGGTACTCGGTGACCTGGCCCTCGCGCCCTTGCGCCTCGACCAGCCAGGGCGCCAGCTCTGGCTGCAACGACAGCGCGAGGCACACCTCCAGAACCAGGCGGTCGAGCTCTGTCAGGCCCAGGCTGCGACACAGCACTGCCAGCCGCGATCCTCGATCGGCGTGAAGCAACCGCGTCTGCTCGACGATCTCGTCGTTGAACAGGGACGCGTCGGCGCTCTGCGCGTTCCACGCCCGTTCCGCCTCGGCGCCGTCGAGATTGCCCGAGGCGCGCGAGCCCTCGCCGTCGATGCCTGGTTGCCGTGCCGTCCCCGCGAGCGTGGCCGCGTACTCCGTCCAGGCTCGCCGCCTTCCGGCGAGCGCCTGGATTCGCCGGCACACGGCGGCCAGCACCGCCTGGTTGCTGGGCGGCGGGACGAAGGCGTTCGCCCGCCGTTCCGCCGCGGGTGCGGCAGCGCCGGGAGACGGGAAGCTGGCGGGATCCATGTCGACCACCGTCATGGTCCGGTCGCCTGTGTGATCCATGACGGCGTCGCGGTGGCGCCATTGACGAGCAAGCGCACCGGCAGCGGGCTTTGCGGCGTGGGAGCCGCGAGGCCGGCCGGGAGCTGAAACTGAATCGTCGCTCCGTCGGCCAGGATTGTGAAGTTCCCGGGACCAAAGGGTGTGCTCACCGCTGGCGGCTTCAGAGGTTGGCCGCCGACCGACAGATCGATGTCGATGTTGGTGCTGGTATCGTTGAGGTAGTTCCCCGCGACCTGCAGGTTGTAGCGGCTCGCGGGCGCCGGTAGCACCGAGATCACCTGCGGGTTGAGCATGAACGACACCAGGTTGCTGCCGCGCGGGCGCCCCTCCGACCTGGGGTCGGCGACCAGCAAGCGAGCCGTGTACGCGCCCGGCACCAGCACCGCGTCTTGCGAGACCAGCACGCCGTTCTGGCTCACCAGCCCGAGGACGTTCTGCCGAAACTGCAGCGAGATTCGCGTCGGCGACAGCGAGATCGCCCAGGGCTGGTTCTCCGGCGGCGGAGAATCCAGCGACACCTGGACGGTGAGGTCGTCGCGCTGCAGGACCAGCGTCACCGTTCCTGGGAATATCGCCAGGCCGGTCCCCTCCAGCGTGAGCTTGTTGTTCTCCAGCGTGCGCGCGGGTGGGGGCGTCGGCGGCGGCGGGGGGGGAATCACCGGATCGAGAGCCGCAATCGCCGCCATCTGGCTGTTGATCTGCGCGACGACAGCGGGGTCCGTCGTGGGGCGCGGCACCAGCGGGAACAGCGCCACCTGCGCGGGGCTGGACGACAGCACGCGCAGATTGGCGCCCAGCACGGCGGGCACCAGGAACCACGTGATGCCGCTGGTCGTCGCCAGCTGGGGCCCGGAGCCCGGAAAGACGATGGTTCCCAGCGACAACGTCAGGCCCGGCAGCGTGACCGGTGGCTTCGGCTCCAGGACGACCACGCGCACCTCGACGAAGAGCGACAGGCGCGCGACGTGTTGTTGCTGGGTCGCCCAGAACGCCACCAGCTCCTCCGTGGCCGCGGGGCGCAGGATCACCCGGATCGTCGCGTCCTGTTCGGCGAGATCGGGGTCGAGGATCTGGCTGAGGGGATCGCCGGGCGCGCCAATCTGAGTCTGCGGGGAGATGACGGGGAAATCGTGCAGCGCGCGCGCGACGAAACCGACCAGCTTCTGCTCGGTCAGCGTATCGGCGTCCAGGTCGTCGGTCGCGCGATGCAGGACCGAGATGATGTACTGCATGACGACGCCCATCGGCGCTTGCTGGACGGGGACCGGGAGCCCGCTGCCGCCCGACTCGGGTGCCAGGTTGCGGAACTCCGGGCTCTCGACGACGTGAAACAGGTAGATGCTGATGAGGTTGGGCTGCGACTGTTCGGGGTCGGGCGGAGCGGCGGTGACGTTCAGCGACGCCACCAGTCCATTGGTGAGGAGCTCCTGCGAGATGAGGTTCTTGAGCGTGCGGGTGACCGCCCCGAGGTCGGTCAGCATGGCCGTTCGCCCTCCGCCGCCCGTACAGGGGCGACGCTCATGACCATCGACATGACGACCGGCACCATCGTCTAACGGCCTCTGGTCCCGAAGGAGAGCTTGGCGATCTCGGCGGCCGCGAAGACCGCCGTGAGCCCGCCATGCGACGGTGCCCGCTGCGCGCGGGCGGCCGGGGCGCGCACCGGCTCGGGCGGCGGCGGCACGACCTCGACCTCGAGGTGGCCGATCGACAACCGCGGCGCGACGGGAGCGGCCGCCGCATCGCCGTCCAGCCCGTGGCGCGCGCCCGCGTCGGCGGGCGTGGCTGGCAATGGCGCCGCCGCCGAGATCATGCTTGGCGCGGGTTCGAGGCGGCGCGGTTCGATGGGCCGGGCCATCCAGGCGTTGACCTTCGAGAGTGCCTCGCTGAGCGCTTGCATCGCGCTGGTGGGGCCGGCCTCCGCTCGCCGCGCGGGCTCCGGCGCCGCTGGTACCGGCGACGCGGGCGTCGCTGCGCGCGAGACGGCCGCAGCCGCCTCGTCCGACGAGAGCGCGCCGCGCGGGGCCGCGGAGGTTGATGCGACCTCCGCGTCGATCACCGTCGTCGGCGACCTTCGCGCGTTCGATGTGCCGGTGGGACGATCGTCCGCTGCGCCGGTCGGGCGGCTGTCAATCGGCGTCCGGGCCATGGCCTGCGACTGAGCGAGAAGTGGCGAGACCGGCGGACTGCCGGCAGGCGATCGGTGCTCGCGTGGCGAAGCCGCCGGCGGCTCGGCGAGCGAGGGTGGTAGTCGCCCGGCGTGTCCCGCGCGATCGACCTGACCGGCGGACGTCGCGGGCGCGGGCGGTGCGCTGGTCGTCGGGGGGAAGTCGGCGTCGAACGCATTGCTCCTCGGTGCCGGTTTCCGTGCTGCCGCGGGGGTGCCGCCGCGCGCCGGCGCATTCGTGACCGCCGGTTCGCCGGCGAACGTGGTTCCGGAATCGCTGTCGGGCGCGAGCGCGCCCACATTGAGGTCACCGGCCTCGAGGTCACCGGCCTCCAAGCTCTCCCCGCCGGCGCGTTGCGGCCGCGCCGTCGAGGCAGCGGGCATGGGGAGCTCCCAGTCGCCTAGCAGGTTCAGACGCTGGTCGGCCCGCGCGACGGGGGATTGGCTGCCGGCGCTCGGCGCCACCCGCCGCGCAGCGGGCGCCCCGACCCGAGAAGCGATGCGACCGAAGTAGCTCACGCGGCGGTTCTCCGGGTCTCCTGGACCGGCACGATCAGCGAGACGAAGGCGCGTCGTTCATTGCGTGGCAGCTCGAGGATCTCGTTGTGCCTCCAGTGATAGGAGGCCGCGATCGCGTGGATCTCGCGTAACAGGATGGGACGCTCGCGCGCGAACGCCGACAAGAAGAACCGCACCATGTCGAACTCGACCTCCTGAGGCGCCGAGCACTCGGGGCAGTCGACCGGAACCGGCAGGCTCAGCAGCGGCGCCAGCGCGTCCATCGCGTCCTGTACCGCGCCGCTGGCGGCCACCGGGTCACCCGACTCGACACAGCGCTCGAGGAGCGTGCGCACCGCCTGCTCGGGATGAAGACCACCGATCGCGCGCTCGTCCTCCGTCGTCGGCAACCGGAACCGCGTCCCGTCGGGCAGACAGTAGTGACCTGATTCATCGGGCCCTTCGACGTCCGGGGGCGGCGACGCGCGCAACCCCCGCAACATCAGCGAGAGCTGAAAGGTCAATTCGAACGACGCCGAGCATTTCTCGCACGTGACCAGGCACTCGACCTGGTCCCCGAAGCAATGGGTGTGAAGCGCGGCGACCAAACGATCGCGATCCGATAGCGAGAGCTGCGCGCCCGGGCGCAGGATGGCGCCTGGGCGATCGATCAGCAGCCGCTCGACCAGCTCCGATGCGGCCATCGGCTCCGCCCCCGACAGCGCCAGCTCGTCGCGACCCGAAATGTCCCGCAGCAACGCGTACCGCGGGCCGGCGGCGTTTGGCATGAGATCCACTCGAAACAACGCTCTAGCTCCCCCTTCCTGAAAACGAGGCTCGCGCCCTGACTCCGCTCCTTCCCCGTCCGCGCGCGGCGGGCCGGACCAAAGCGCCCTTTACGTTTCGGGCTGTTCCTTGACGTCGTCGTCACGTTGCCAGCCCTCGTTCTGAAGAACGATCGACTCGATCATCGTGGCGTTGGCGTTGGAATCCAGCTGAGGAACCGAGATGTACTCCGAAACCCAGGCGCGGAAGATCTTGTACGCCTTGACCTTCACGCCCTGCAGGTTGAGCACGTCGATGATGACGTCTCGCTTGTAGTTCTTGAGCGAGACCGCGGCGTCGCCGTCGGTGTTGAACACCAGGTTCGCCCACAGCTCGAACTCGAGGTCAAAGGTCACCCCGCGCTCCAGCGTGATCGGATCGAACGCCGTGTTGCCGGGCGAGTGGCGCGGCGTGCTGGGATCACCGCCCTCGCGGTGGGTCACGACCTGGGTGGTACGCTTGAGCGGGCTGACCTTGCTGATCCCCGCGACGACCTTGTTGTTGAAGCTGACCCGGAACTTGAAGTTCTTGTACGGGTCGAACCGGTGAGCGTTCTTCGGAAACTCTGATGTCGCCATACACGTCCCCCCGCGATTGAGGTATCGAGCCGTCCTCGGCTAAACCTGGATCTGACCAGCTAGTTGCTTGATTGTGATGACGACAAACTCGGCGGGCTTGAGCGGCGCGAACCCGACCACCACGTTGACGATGCCGAGGTTGATGTCGTTCTGAGTCGTGGTCTCCGAATCCACCTTCACAAAATACGCCTGCGTGGCCGTTGCCCCCTGGAAGGCGCCCTGACGGAAGAGATTGTTCATGAACCCGCCAACGGCCAACCGCAGCTGGGCCCACAACGGCTCGTCGTTGGGCTCGAAGACAGCGAAGCGCAGCCCGCGCACCAGGCTCTCTTCGATGAAGAGCTCGACCCGACGCACAGGAACGTACTTGAAGTCGTCGTTGCCCGAGTTGTCGAACCCGGCCATCGTGCGCGCGCCCCAGCTGACGATCCCGTTCGGGAAGACCCGGATCGCGTTCAAGGCCTCGGGGTTGATGCGTCCGTTCTCCGGATCTGACATCTTGACCGCCACGCCGAGGATGCCGCGTACGTCCGCCTCCAACCCGGCTGGCGCTTTCCAGACGCCGCGGCTGCCGTCGATGCGTGACATGATGCCCGCGATGCTGCCGCTGGCGTCGATGAAACGTGGACTGCCGTCGGGGTTGACGTTCACGCGCGGCCAGTACGCCGCTGAGTGATCGGTCACGGTGCCGATCCGTAGCGTCTTGATTTCCTGGACCGCCTTGTCGACCGTGTCGATCGACGTCTGCGGATCGATCAGCAAGAAGGCACGGCGCTGCTCGCAAAAGACGCTCGCCGGACCCCAGAGCGCGGAGCGATCGTTCCCCGTGTCCGCGGCGTTCTTGGGGAGGATCAGCAGATTGAAGAGATCGACCTGCGAATCGATGATGGTGTAGGCGTTCTCGTAGTCGGTGATCTTGGGGGCCTGGCCGTCGTCGCCGCCGGACAAGCGGGCGGTGCGCGGCTGGGTCGCACCTGCCGGAAGCGCCGCGAACAGAGCCGGTGTCGCCGCGGTGCTCAAGATCCCCGGTGGCACCGTCGCGGCCCACTGGTTTCCCGGCCCCGCCAGCGCGTCCCCGAACTTGGGCGTCAACGCCAACCGCGTTCCCTGGACGCCCGCGCGCCACTGCGTGGTGGCCAGGTTGATGGCGTCGGCAATCGCTTGCATGTTTTGCCGAACATTTCGCAGCGACAGCGCCGCGGGATTTCCCGCGACCGCGGTCCCCTCCTTCATCGTGCTGGTCGGCGTCGCGTTGGCAAACGCGACCGTCGCCGGATTGACCGAAAACCCCGCCGAGCCGACGAGGGCCAGCGACACGCCGGCGGCGGGCGTCAGCCAGGTCGATTTGGCCACGTCGGCGAACGCCAGGATGTTGGTCAGATCATCCGCGACCGTTGATACCAGCCCCGACGCTGACGGCCGCAACGGCGCCAGCACGCTGATCTCGACGCCCCCCTGGGCGACACCCAACCCGAGATCCTGGGCGATGTCGAAGGTCGACGCCGTGTCGGCCCGCACATCGACCCCCGGGGTCATGGCCGAAGTGATGGAGAGGATCTGCGTGCCGACGGCGTTGAGGCCGAAGGAGACCGTCAACGCGATCGGCTGACCGTTGGTGGACTTGCCGAGAAACGCCGTATTGACCGCCGTCTGCACGTCAGCCAGCGCCAGGTTCACGCCCGGCGTCGTGGTCAGCGTGACCGTGGCGGCCTGGTCAGCGACGCGGAGTCTGAAGTTGCCGGTGCCGCCCTTGGCGTTGACAACCGTGGTGATCAAATTGCCATAGTTCGTGGCGGGGTTGGCGCCCGCGGCGGCCTGAGCGTTGAAGAGCGTTCCCGAGAAGGTCGCGCCCTGGGCGCCTGCCGGCGGAATGTCGGTCGGGCCGAGGAGGAAGGCCGCGGTCACGAAAGCCGAGTTCTCGTTGACGATCTTGCTGACGAAGCGAGCATCGTTACCGTCGAACGAGAGGTTGGTGAACGTCTCGAGGAGTGTCAGCGTCGAATTTCCACGCGCGTCGAAGCTCTCCGAGTAGATGGTGAGATTGAACGTCGCTTCCGGCGACGCCGTGTCGTAGTCGACCGCCACTCGCAGCGCGTCGCCACCTTGCCCGTCGTTGATCGCCGTCAGCGTGAGGACGCCGACCGCCGTGCCGGCGCTCGACAGCGTCAGCGACGACTTCAGCGCGCCATTGGCGATGCGCATGATGATCGCCTGGGTGCCGCCGTTGAGAAAGAACTGGCGCACCTGATCCGGCATCTCGCCGTTGGACACATCTTCGGAGAAGGTGCGGGCAAAGTCAGTGAACCCAAGGACGGTCGTTGGAACGTTCACCGGTCCTTGCTTGGCCATTCCGACGAAGGCCGCGATGCTGGTTGCCACTCCGGTAATCGTTCGAGCACCGGAAGGGACCTCTTGAATGTAGACCCCGGGAAAACTGACCTGCGCCATGAAAGCCCCCCACGTTATCGTTCGGGATCTAGGGACAAAGCGGCCAGCACGGTGCTGGCGCCGCCTCGGAGATTACCTGAAAGCACATATACCGAGATGTGCCTAACACGTCAACGGTAGAGTGCGCGTTTATTCCGTTGATGACGGTTTGATGCCTTCAAATGGACAGCATTTGGGCGTCATTGCCACGGGATCCAATCAAGCGCGCGCAACTACCATGCAATCGCGTGTGTGGGGGTGGTCATTGGCGGGGGCCTCGGACGAGGGTGTAACGAAGCTGTCAATGAGACGTCGCAAATTGATCCCCGAAAGGCCGCAATTGATGTCCGAAGCGCCGTCAAGAATGATTGATCGCCGCCGCGTTCAGCAACGCCGCTGAACGGGAAGACGAGCCCGTCACGTCGTACGGAGCGGCGCGCGTCGGCGCTCGAGGTCGCGGGCCCTTCGGGCCGCTCGTCGTGAAGCTCGGCTGCTACGGCCCTGGGGCGGTCGGTCGCAACGTCTGCCAGATGCGCAACGCCGCGGGATCGTCGATGACCAGCTCGCTGCAGCCGCCTCTGGATCGCGGGAAGAGCCCTTCCTCGATCGCGTCGCGGAGCTGAGTGACCGCGGCGCCAAACCCGGCGCCGCGCAAGCTGACCGCCCAGACGCCCTGGGTATCGAGGACCCCGCAACCGGCGGTGGCGGCCGCGCCGCCCGAGAGCACGGTGTCGAGCGAGGCATCCGGCCGCGGTTCGCCGGCGAGCAACGCCCGCAGCAGGCGTTCTCGATGCGCGACGAACGGCTGGCCGAGGGAAGTTCGCGCGCGCCACACGCGCAAGCCGGTGTCCCAGCGGCGGCCGGCGGCGTGATGGCCCAGGCTGCGCGCCGTGCCCGGTGCACCGGCGTGCGGGCCCGGGTGCGGCTCGACGAGCAGCAGATCCGGCCCTCGCTCGATCGCGCGGATCGCTTGCTGGACCCAGCTGTCCCCGGCCGCCGCGTGGATCAGTTGATGGGCGGCGGTCACGACCACGTATTCGCCGATGGTCGCGCGCAGCGCCTGGACCAGCACGCGGGCGGGGAGGGCGCGGAGGTGGCCGGCTCCCGAGGCGCCGGCGCTGAACGGCACCTCGCCTGGCAGCAGGCGGTCGACGACCCGCGCGCGCGTCAACTTGTCGAGGGCCGCGCTCAGGTCGGCGCCGCCTGCAGCCGAGGCTGCGTCATGGACCGCCACCGTGTCTTCGAACGGGTAACGAGCCTGGTGGAGGAGGTGCGGAATGATCACGTCGGCGTGGCCCGCGTCGGCGGCGGTCGCGAAAACGACGAAGCTGGCTGGCGCGCGCCAGGACATGGACGGGACCGCGGCGGCCCGCGAGCGCAGCCGTGGCCGCTCGGCGTGCGCTCGGGAACCGAGGTGCTGGATACTTTCGGTTGGTGCCGTCGCCGCGCGGCGCAGCCGGCCGTGGGCCATGCGCCGACCGCGCGGGTCGCGGGCCCACGCTCCTTCGCTTTCGTCCGCCGAGCCGATCGGCGCCGCCATCGCGCCGTCGCCCTGAGAGACCTGAACGGGCCTGACCGCTGGTCCCGTCACCGGCGCGGGCAGCGTCTGGCGCAGCCGCTCGAGCTGCGGATCGGTCTCCTTCCAGGCCTCCCCGATCTGTTGGCGCAGAACGTCCAGCGCGATCGGGTAGCTCCCCCGCGTGCGCGGGTTGCTGATGTTCTGGGAGTGACAGAGCCACAACGTCAAGGGCACCGAATCGACGCGCACAATCCCGGCTCCCGCTCTCGCCGTGATCGCCTGCATCCAGACGGCGTCGCTGGCTCGGCGGCGGGCGACGTCGAAAGGCACGGAGGATGCCAGTTGGCGCTGGAAGGCGGCTCCGTTGAAGATGATCGCGCGCTCGCCGTCGTACGAGCGGCAACCGTGACCGTGAAGGTCGACGAACCAGGATCGCGTTCCACCGGCCATGGCGGCGCCGCCGGCCAGCGCGCGCACCAGCCGATCCAGCCGCTCCGGGTGTTGCCAGTCATCGTCGTCGAACCATGCGACGATCGATCCGCGGGCGTGCTTCAGGGCCTGGTTGCGCTTGTCGGGAATGTTGGTTCCCGGCGCGGCCTGGTGAACGCGCACGTCGGGGCGCGACGATTGAAACGGGTGTGGCGAGCTGTCGACGATGACGAGCTCACGGTGGGGCCAGGTCTGCCGGTCGAAGCTCCACAGCAGCCACGGCATGAACGCCGCGCGACCTTCGGTGACGCAGAGGCAGCTGACCAGTGGCGGGTCGCCGATGCCGCCTGCCTGGACGCGCTCCCCGGTCATGGCGATCACCCTCGATGCCCGAAGCGGGACGACATGCTGAGGACGGGGCGCCGGCTCGCGAGGGAGCGGTTCAGGTGCAGCGCCACGGTTTGCGGCGGCCTGGGTCTCTCCGGGAGCACGGGCGCCGCGGCCCGCGGCGGCGGCGGCGCGGCAGCAGCCTCGCGCGCCCAGGTAGGGCCGGCGCCGCCGCCGTTGAACCAGAGACGGCCCGCCGTGGCGATGCTGCGCACGCAGCGATCGCGCCATTCAGTTGCCAGCTTGTGCTGGATCCGCCTCATGTTGTCGTGATTCGACACCATCAAGTTGCGATTCTCGTAGAACTGGGTGCGCAAGCCATCGTCGTGGACGATGGGCCGGACCAGCGACAGCGGGACGTCGCCGTGGTCCAGGCCGCCGATCAGATACAGACGGAGCCGTAGCTCGATGTCCTCCGCGCCCCAACCGCGGAACGATTCGTCGAACCCACCCACTCCGCGGAACGCATGGCCGTGCACCGCCAGCAGGCCGGTCAGCGACCGGACGTCGGAGCCGTCATCGGCACGGCCCGCGATCAGGAACCGCCGCGGGCTCACGCGCTCGCGGACGCATGCGAGAAACCCGTCGTTGACGATCGTGTCGGCGTCGAGAAAACAGAGATACTCGGCCCCCTCGCGCAGCGCCCGCCAGGCGCCCGCATTGTGGGATCGGCTCTTGTTGAACAGGCGCTGGCCGGTCACCCGCTCGACGACGGCGCGGCGCTCACGGATTTCTTGTTCGAACGTGCGCTCCAGCCAGCTGCCGCACCGGTCGGGGCACGAGTAATCGACCAAGCAATAGCGGACGTCGGGTTGAGCCAGCACCCGGCCGGCCGTCTTCTGAAGAAAGCTCAACCGCCCCATGCACGGAACCACGATCCAGATCGCGCCCGGGCGTGCTGCCGGGTGGGTCGCGGCGGCCGGGCCCGGTGATACTTCAGGCGGCGCTGCCGGGCGCCGGATCCGCGGCGCGCTCAGGCGCCGGCGTTGATCGATCATGACGCATTTACCATGGCGAGGTCACGGGCGGCGCCCGCGGAACGGCACGAGCTGGATCCGCTGGTCGAGGGATCGCGCTCGCTGGTTACATCCGGCGCACGGTCGGACGCCGAGGGCGGTGGTCAGCGACTTGAACGCCGTTCCGGCACCCAGCGCTCGTCGCACGCCCGGGATCGGAATGCGAATCGGTCTGGGCGGTTTCTGGTTCATGAGGCCCCCATCTGCCGGCGATGTTGAGTCGGGCGCGAACCCAGGATCGCCGTCAGCTCTTCTCCCGCACGCGCCATCTGCTCGAGCTGCCGGACCATCTCGGTCGCGGCGCCCGCCGGAATGTCCAGGTCACGCAACGAATCGGCCGCTTCGGCCAGGGCGCGCAGGCAGTCGCGCAGCCGATCGGAGACGCGGCGAACGGCGCCGTGGCGCGGCCGCCCGCGCGGGCTGCTCGCGCGCGGGGCCAGGCGGATCATCTCCCTCTTCAGGCGCCGGACGCTCCAGCAGCGCTCCGCGGCCAGTCGCAACAAGAGCGCGCGTTCGTTCTCTTCGATCGACAGGACCGCAACAATGTGGCTGAGTTCGATGTGTCCTGACGTCTGGACAATGGCGAGCGATCGCGAAGCGATGTAGACGGCCACCGCCTGATGGAGGGCCGACTTGCTCATCGGGCAGGACGGTCGTTGCGCCAGGCGCCGCAATGAATTGGCCTTGTGTGGGCTGTGGTCGCGCCAAACAACCGTGGAGCCCTCGAAGAAGCGATCGAATAGCAGTTGGCCGATCGCCAGAACGCTCTCGAGCCGAGGACGCCCGCGAAAACCGCGAAGGCACTCCGCAATGTCGTCGAGCTCGGAAACACTCGGCCCAGCCGCGCTCGCCGATTGTTTTCGAAAGCCATGGGAGTCAGTTTCTCGATCCTCGACGTCAGGATCCGAGGTCAAAGGAGAAGTCGACGGCACGACGAACATAAACGAATCAGTTTAGGTTTATTCCCGTTGACGGGTCAGCCATCAAAAGGCTCACGACCCCTGCGACGTTGTATTTGAAGTCACGAATTGACCGGTTCCCGTGTACATCGGAACCGGATCGGGAACCGGACCGCCCGCCGTCGCCTGGGTCGCTGGAACCGTCACCGACAACAGCGCGGTGAAGGTCGAGCCCTTCAGGATCGCGGGCTTGCTCACGTAGGTCGTCTTCTGGGCAAGCTGATCGGCGCCGAGCGCCGAGATCGTCAGCGTGCCGCTGCCTGGAATTGTGAAAGGCGGGTTCATGTACGTTACCCCCGGAACCTGGACCGACGCTTCATCCCCCTGCACGCAGACCGTCGCGCCGTTCGACGTCGCCTGACCGCTGCCGGTGATCACGCCCGGCATCGGTACCACCGTCGCAGGCGGGAAGCTCGCGCTGAACAGCGCCTGATCTCCCGTCACGATGATGAAGTCGAGGCCGGGCACGTGCGCGAACCTAGCACGCGATTGGGATTGCGCTCAATCGCTGATCGGACGCGCGGCGATCGAATTCACCATCTCGTCACAGGCGCCGCATGTGACGACGCCAACGCTATCGATTCCGATCAGGGCGGCTCGCCGGCCAGCTTGCGGTCACAGACGGCGAGGCCCAATCGCGGATAGGCCTCATACTTGCTGGCGTCGACGAACAGCACGGCGTCGTCGGGTGGCGCGCCACACGCGAGCGCGCTCGCGTACCACTGGCGCGAGAAGGCGTATTGCCGGAGCTCCCCGTAACAGTCGGCGATCAGGCAATGGGTCTCTGCGTATCGAGGATCGATGCGCAGCGCGCCCCAGGCGGCGTCGATGGCCTCTTGCCATCGTTTCATTCCGAACAAGCACAATGCGATGTAGTGGGCGGCGGAGTAACGCTCGCAATGAAAGTCGAGCCCCAGCGCCAGATAACGCCGGTACTGGGCGATCGCCTCTTCGTGTCGGCCCGCCAGTCGGAGCGCGTTCGCCAGATAGTAGAGCGTGCGCGCGTTCCGGGGATCGGCCTTGGCCTCGGCGCTCAGGATGCGCAGGTTGCGCTCCAGGGAGCCTTCCTTGTTGCGCTTGTCGGGCAGATGCTGGACGACGACCGCGCGGTCGATGGCCGTGCGCCCGACCACGGGGACGTACTCGTGAACGCACCCGACGAAGCGATGGCGTGGGTCGTTGCGCATCAGGCGCATCTGCAGCCAGGACTCCGCGTTCCAGCGGATGGTGACGCTCAGCCCGTCGAAGTCGCCGCCCGCCGCGTGGGCGCGCAGCCGATCGGCGCCGCCCGGCAGCAGGACATCGTCGGCGTCCATCCAGAGCAGCCACGGGCCCGTCGCCATCTCCAGCGCCGCGTTCCGTGCCAGCGAGAAGTCACCAATGCGGCCGTCCGGTCCATTGCACGCGGAGATGCGCTGGACCCGGGCGCCGCGCGCGGCGGCGATGGACAGGGTGCCATCGCGGGAACCAGTGTCGACGATGCACAGCTCGTCGAACGCCGCGCCGAAGCTGTCCAGGCAACGCGCCAGCAGCCGCTCCTCGTCCCTCACGATCATGCAGGCGGAGATGGTGGGCGTCACGTCTCCGGGTTTACCATCGCGGGCCGGCGGCTACCCGATCCCGCGGGCGCCAGCGCGGAGCGCAGCAGGAACGAGAGAAAGGAGCGCCCCGCACGCAGAGCCGAGGCCGGCATCTCGGCCAGCGCCGCGGTTTGCGGGCGGCTGCGGATGGTGTTGTTGGACAGCATGTAGCAGAGCGCCTCGCGCGCGAACGTGCGCTGGTGCCCGGCGTCGTCACGTTCGACGGCCAGCGCCGGGCTGTCCTGCCAGTCGAGCGGGCTCACCGCCCGCGTCGGCAGCAGCGCGTGCCGGCGCGGCTGGCGCGCCACCGCCGCGCTCAGAGGCACGGAGGAGAGCGCCAGCCATTCCTGGGGGGGACCAACGCGCAGGCTCGCCACGACCTGGCGGTAGAGATCCTCGATGACGGCGCCACCGGCGTGGGTCGCCATGAAGTTATTGCTGACGTACCCGCGTGGATCGCGATAACCAACGAACTCGTGCTCCTCGGCTCGCTCGAGGACGCCGCCGAGGTCGGCGAGGACCACGCAGTCGGGATCGAGGTAGAGCCCACCATACCGGCGCAGCACGTAGGCTCTCACGAAGTCCGATCGGTGGGCGGGCGAGAGTTGCGACAGCGCCGAGAGGAGATCGGGCAGGTCGCGATCGTCGCGAGACAGATCATCGAACGATTGGCGGTCGAGGAGCACCGCGCCCGGGTGTCGCGCGCGCAACGTTTCCAGGCAGAGCGCGACGTACGGGGGCATCGGCCCTTCCCAGTAGCTCCAGATGGCGGGCTCGCCGGTCGCGTCTGACGCTGGCTGCAGGGCGGCGCAGATCGGGGAGCCGCCGGCGCGCTCCAGCTCGACGCGGCGGTGGATGTGCTCGCGGATCGGATCGTCGATCCGGCGCGGCACGGGATGCACCCAGTAGACGTCGCGGCGGGCGAACGCCTCGTCGATGTCGGCCGCCGAGTAGCGGGCGCGGAAGCGAACGAAGTCGTAGACGCAGGGATTGCGCGCGATCTTGAAGCCCAGCGCCGCGACGAAGGATGGCAGCAGGATCTCCTCCGTCGCCCAGATGCGTGATGCCGCCAGGATGGCGGCGAGATCCTGGTCGTCCCGGAAGAGACGTACCAGCGGCTCCGCCACGGCGCGCGTGAACACCGTCGACGGCCAGAAGGTCCACTGCGGGAAGGCGTACGGATCGCGGAACCGCTTCAGAAATGAGCGCCAGAGCGCCGTCTCGCGGAACGCGGTCATCGCTGGTGAGGGCGGCATCGACATCGGCTCGTCCGAAGCCGTGGTTCCGAGCATGCCAACGTCGGGCCGCTCTGCCAGGTAGCGCGCGATCGCCGCGGTATATCCGGGACGGATGCAGACCTGATCGGAATCGACGATGGTCAGCGTGTCGAATGGCGAGACCTGCAAAGCCAGCTCCAGGCAATCGATCGCGAACCCGTGCAGAAAGCCCCAGGTCATCGGGCGCGGGTGCGGGTGGATGAACAAGTCCGGCTGGTGGAGCTCCGACAGGTCGGCGTCGCCGGCGACGGGATCGAGCAGGCAGGC
>Ga0265320_10001290_pt1 | contig 18290 bp, 20 predicted proteins | sample 4827metaG_FD_202087 | JGI IMG/M metagenome (GOLD analysis project Ga0265320, IMG submission 202087) | Rhizosphere microbial communities from Carex aquatilis grown in University of Washington, Seatle, WA, United States - 4-8-27 metaG | ecosystem: Host-associated > Plants > Roots > Rhizosphere >...
TGGCAACCTCACCTCATTCTTATGGATGTGAAAATGCCCGTTATGGGCGGCCAGGAGGCCATAAGCTTGATCCGAGAGTTGCCCCTGGGCAGGCAGGTGAAGATCATCGCAGTCACCGCCAGCGCCTTTGAGGAAGACCGGCAAGCTGCCCATAACTGGGGGGCCGACGGCTACCTCAGCAAGCCCTTTCTTGAGAACCAGCTCTTCGAAGAAATCCAGGCCCTTCTGGGAACCCAGTATGAATAACCAGCGTCCGACAGCCCCCGCTTTCGGGGCAAATGGAGTTTTTCGGTTGGTTCAATTGGAGACGGTTGGCTTTTCTGTTAAAATAGTGAACTATTCTCATTAAGGTTTCCACGTGGAAGCGTTTGGAACTGTTATTATATCAACAGAGGGTGCGATGAAATTGTTGGTTGTTGAAGATGAAGCCGGGATTCGAGACCTTTTGGCTCGTAGCCTCGAGGAAGACGGGCATGAAGTCACTGGGGTTGCTACTGCCGAAGAAGCCATGGAGGCCCATCTCCACGAACGCTTCGACTCCTTCTTGATTGACGTGATCCTCCCGGGTCTGTCTGGTCTCGACCTGTGCCGCTGGTTGCGCAATCAAGGCGTGACCAAGACCATCCTTTTGCTCTCGGCCAAATCAGCACCCACCGAGAAAGTGGAAGGCCTCGAGGCGGGCGCGGACGACTACATCACAAAACCCGTTGATCTTAGGGAACTCAAGGCCAGGCTCATGGCCTTTCAACGCAAGGCCCTTGGGTATCCCAGGTCAGTCATGACCATTGCTGATCTCGTCCTTGACCCGAGCAAAGGAACCGCCCACCGGGGCGGTAAAGACCTTGAACTCTCCAAGAGAGAGTTTGAACTCTTGGACTACCTGCTGAGGAACAAAGAGAGACTCGTGACTCGACCCATGCTTGCCCAAGCGGTTTGGGGTTTGGAGGCTGGTCTTTATACAAACGTAATCGATGTTTTTTTTACTTTTCTGCGTAGAAAAGTAAATATAGAAAACGCAGCCCCGCTCATCCACAATATTCGTGGCAAGGGCTTTATCCTTTCGGAAACCAAGCCAGTCAAGAAGAACCAACAAGAGGACAAAGTCGCCACACCAAGTTCCCGAGAAGGGTAGGGCGTCACTGGAAAGTGAGATCCAGGCTCAGCGGAACGTCAAAGAGGTAGGACCAGTGCCCGATCAGAGAATTGTAGAAATACTGAATTCGGGGACCAATACTGAGATTGTTTCTCAGCGAGAAGTTGATCGCGCTTGACGAGGTCACCGTCATTCCCAGACTCGGAGTATCCAAAGAGTTGAACACTTCCGTGGAGGTGTCGATGGACAGCATGTCCTGGACAAGGTCGGTCTTGAGGGCCACGACGGCATCCCAGCCGACCGACGGCTTTATTGTGGCGTCGTAGGGGTGGAATTCCCACTGAAATCCAAACTTAAGCGCAAGAGGTCTCAGCAGCGTGGGCGCAGATAGTCCCGTGCCCAGTTTCAAAGTGCCGGGCCTCGGTGCCCCGGGTGTCAGGTCGAACATGACTCCCGTCGGATCAGGATACAGAAACGCCGTCTCCAAGAGACCCGAAACGTAGGGGTCGGCGATCCTGTCGCCCCCGAAAAGCAGGTTGGACACAAATACAGTGTATTGGGAGCCAACCAGCAAATTGTCGACGGTTTGAGTCGCTACCCACTTCTCAGCCCACCAAATGCCGTACTGGACTTCGGCAAAATTTGCCAATTCGGAAAAGCTGTCGGTGCGGAAGAGGTCCCATCGGACATCAAAGGCCGAGGTGATCAACTGCTGGCCTACAAGGGTGACCTGGTCGGGGTAGTAGTGGAATGTGTCGGGGTCGGCGACAAAACCGTCTCCCGAGGCGGTCAAATGAAGTTTGGAATACCAGAAGTTGGTTTCCACATCCATGGGGAGAGAATACGGAGCCATAGAGCCGTACTTGGCGAAGGCTTGCCGGCAGAGGTCCGCCAGCGTCAAACCCGATCGTTTCACCACGGTTGCCTTCTGCAGTTCGTCGTAGCCGTCTCCGCCTTGGTGCAGAAATTCGGGGATGGCCACGCTGTAGGTGCGCTCGGGAATAATCTTCTGACTTTCGATCCGGTTGCCCAGCACTTCGGGCTCGGTCATCAGGTTGGAGAACTGCAGATAGCCGTCCTCGCCAAGTTTGAGTTTGGATTTGTCGATCAGGTCGTTGATCTGTTTTCCGGTAAGCTGAACGACGACAACCGGATCGGGGTAGGGGATTGCCTCGATCAGATCCCACTCGGTCACGGGCCCGGCGGGGAGGCTTTTTCGGAGGGCTCCGGAGTCCAGGAGGGCCAACTGGGCCTTTGTCTGGCTGCGCATCAAGTCGGTGACGGCTTTTCCCAGGGCGGTTTGCTGATTCTTTCCGTCTTCGTTGGCGAGCGGAATCCCCAGGTTCCCGAGGGTCTTGTTGTTGGCCTTCAAGATCGTGGCCAGCTGCCCTTTCACCCAGAGTTCGGTCGCCGGATCGCGGGGGGTGTCCTTCGAAACGGGATAGACGTCGCCGACCACTTCGTCGATGGCCCACTTGTTCCCAGCCGGGTGCCCGTGGAGGTCCAACACATAGATGGCGGTGCCTGTCGACAGAACCCGGGCAATAGCGGCGCGCCTGGCCCCAGGGAAACCGACAGAAATCCAGTCTGAACCGGGTTTCACGGAGTTGCCGCCCGTCGTCAGAATCAGGTCAAGCCCAGGAATCTCACGGATGCGGTCTATTTCGTGTTCGTTGAGGTCAGTCAAGGCCACGATAATGTCAGCCTTTCCCTCCATATCTTTGATAGCCTGGGTTATGTAAGCCTCGGCCGAATCGACGACCACATCGCTTCGCATGTTGGCCAGGACCAACTGGGGGAACTTAGGGCTGGTCACCCCGATAAACCCGACCTTTCGGTTCCCGGTGGTGAGCACAATCGATGTCAACGCGAGGTTGCCCTTGAGCGTCAGGTTGCCTGACACCACGGGAACTGTAGTCTCGCCAATCCGATCTCTCAGGTTTTCCGTTCCGATGTCAAAATCATCGCTGGAGACATGGACCAAGTTGTAGCCCAGACGCTCCAGCACCGCAAAGTCGAACCGGCCGTCGCTGAGAATTGAAGATGGAGCTGGTCCAATGAAGTTGCCTAGATCGACCAGAAGCATGTCTTTGTACTCGGCGCGCAAGCCAGTGACCATCGACTGAAGCGAAGAAGCCGGCGCCTCAGTCTGGTCCTCGGTATAAAGACCCCTGAGATTGGCCGTGTAGGCGATCGTTACGGTTTCAAACGATGAGGCTGGAACACGTTTGCGGATCAACTGGGCGTCGAGAACTGCGCCAACCAGAACGGCCAGCGCGACGAAAAAGAAGATCCGTTTCATTGTGGGCCCTCCTTATGGGCCGGAGGAAACCAAAAACCAGTAGTTTCCTGGACCAGGCCCAGAAACACTACTGGCCGCTCAACACGAAAAAAGGTCTACTTGACGCTGCCGACCGTGGCGCCGCGACCGTAGATGATCTTTTTGTTCCCGCTATGTACTGAGCCGAGAATCTTGCTGCCTGCGCCCAAGGTAATCGAACCCGTGGCAACAACGTCACCGGCGATGACACTGTTGGCACCGCTAGTAAAGTCAGCGCCGGCGGTCACGTTGCCGCCTATGGTGCTGTCGGCACCGCTGGTGAACCCGGCCTTCGCCGAAATCGAACCCTTGATCCTGGCCTTGGCACCGCTGGCAAACCCTTCGCCCGCGACGACATTTCCGTTAACCTTTCCCTCGCTACCAATGGTGACACCAGCAACGGCAGTGATGTTTCCATCGACCGTGCTGCCCGGACCCGAGGTGAAGCCCGCGGCACTGTTCACGCTTGCGATGGTGGCTCCGGCGTCCACCGTGGTCACGTTGGCTCCGTCCGCAGCCGCCGCCGGGGCAATGCCCAGGGCGCAAAGGACCAAACTCATCAACACTACAACCATTGTCTTCTTCATTTTTTTCTCCTATGAAATCGCCAAAAAAAACTGGTTGCCCCTGGATCAAACCAGACCGGCAACCAGTCAATTACCTCAGCAAGTGACGGTTACTTGACGGAACCGACAGTCGCGCCACTACCGTAGACGATCACGCCTGTGCCGGTATGGATCGAGCCGAGAACCTTGCTGTTCGCTCCAAGTGTGATCGAACCCGCGGTGCTGACATCGCCGGCGATAACACTGTTGGCGCCGCTAACGAAGTCGGCCTTGGCCGTAACCGAACCCTTGATCTTGGAGTAGGCTCCGCTTGTGAAGCCAGCCCCGGCGTTGATGTTTCCGGAAACTTTGGCTTCGGCACCGATGGTGACGGCGGCGACCGCGGTCACATCACCGGTAATCTTGCTTGCGGCTCCGGCGGTAAAGGCCGCCGAGGAGTTGATACTGCCACTCGAGCCACCAGCGACCAGAGTCGAGATGTCGGTGCCGTCTGCGGCCATCACGGGGGCAATGCCCACGGTGATCAAAGCCAAACTCATCAAAATTGCAATCATGGATTTCTTCATTTCAATTCTCCTTTTGTTCCGAACTTACTTGACGCTGCCGACGGTCGCACCGGACCCGTAGGTGATGTGGCCGCTGCCGCTGTGGACCGAGCCGAGGATCTTGCTTCCGGCACCGAGGGTCACATCCCCGATGGCGTAGACGTTGCCGTTGACGACACTGAATGCGCCGCTAGTGAAGTCGGCCCCGACCTGGACGTTGCCGCCGACGGTGCTGTTGGCGCCGCTGGTGTAGTCAGCCTTGGCATGAACCGAACCCTTGACCTTGGAGGTGTCGCCGCTGGTGAACGAATCACCGGCGCTGACGTTTCCAGTCACAGCAGAATTCGCGCCCAAAGTGACCGACTCAGCCGCATTGACGTAGCCGTTCACAGTGCTGTTCGCCCCAGAGGTGAACGACGAGGCGGAACTGACGTTCCCGATGCTCGCGCCGACAACCAGGTTCGTAACATCGGCAGATTCCTCTGCAACGGCCGCAACCAGCCCAGCCGCACTGACCAGCAGCGCGATAAACACACTCTTCATAACTCTTCGCATCTTCTTTCTCCTTCAGACTCTTTCCGTTCTTTTTTTTCCGGCAACGCCGGAATCCAAACGATTCAACAAAAACCAGACCACCCGGAGGGACTGTCTAGGTTACTTGACGGAACCTACCGTGGCGCCGCGCCCGTAGACGATGACGCCGGTTCCACTGTGGACCGTGCCCAAAATCTTGCTTCCAGCGCCGAGGGTGACAGAACCCATCACGTACACGTCCCCTGAAATAACGCTGTTAGCACCGCTTGTGAAATCCGCTCCGGCGGTCACGTCGCCACCAATGTTGCTGTTGGCACCGCTGGTAAACGCGGCCTTCGACGAGATTGAACCGTCGATCTTGGAATAGGCACCGCTGGTAAACGCGGCCCCTGCAGTCACATTCCCAGACACAGTGGCCTCGGCACCGATAGTGACTCCGGCCACGGCGGTCACATAACCAGTGATCTTGCTCCTGGCTCCGGCGGTAAACGCCGCTGCAGAATTGACGCTGCCCATCGATTCACCGGCAATCAAGTTCGTGACGTTGGCGCCATTGTCGGCCGCCACCGCGGGCGCGATGCCCACCGCAAGCAAGGTCAGAAATACCAAAACAAAGGCCAAAGTTTTCTTCATTTCATCTCTCCTTGGAGCTCAGAACCGAACTACTTCTTGACGCTGCCGACGGTCGCGCCGGAGCCGAAGGTGATGATTCCTGAACCGCTGTGGACGGAACCAAGGATCTTGCTGCCGTTACCCAGGGTCACGTCGCCAGTGGCCGAAACGTTGCCCCGAACGGTGCTGCTAGCTCCGCTGGTGAAGTCGGCGCCCGCGGTCACGTTTCCAGTCACAACTGAATCAGCACCAAGAGTCACAGCGGCGGCCGCAACGACATTTCCTGTGACCTTGCTGTTCGCACCGGAAGTGAACGCCGATGCCGAATTGATGGGGCCGCTCTGGCCACCGTCGACCAACGTGGTGATGTCCTTTCCGTCAGCGGCCGACACGGGGGCAATGCCCACGGTGATCAAAGCCAAACTCATCAAAATTGCAATCATGGATTTCTTCATTTCAATTCTCCTTTTGTTCCGAACTTACTTGACGCTGCCGACGGTCGAGCCCACGCCGTAGGTAATCTCACCAATCGCGCTGTGGACCGAGCCGAGGATCTTGCTTCCGGCACCGAGGGTCACGCTACCGGCCGCATAGACGTTGCCGCTGATGACGCTGAGTGCTCCACTGGTGAAGTCGGCCCCGACCTGGACGTTGCCGCCGACGGTGCTGTTGGCGCCGCTGGTGTAGTCAGCCTTGGCATGGACCGATCCCTTGACCTTGGAGGTGTCGCCGCTGGTGAACGAATTACCGGCGCTGACGTTTCCAGTTACAGCAGAATTCGCACCCAGGGTGACCGAATCAGCCGCATTGACGTAGCCGTTCACTGTGCTGTTCGCCCCAGAGGTGAACGACGAGGAGGAACTGACGTTCCCGATGCTCGCGCCGACAACCAGGTTCGTAACATCGGCAGATTCTTCGGCAACCGCCGCAACCAGCCCGGCCGCACTGACCAGCAGAGCGATAAACACACTCTTCATAACTCTTCGCATCTTCTTTCTCCTTAGAACACATTTGCCCAACGCACCGACAACGCCGGAGCCTGAAGGCTCGTTTTCTGGACAGGGCCCTTTATCTCTGGGGTATTCCCTGTCCCCACAAACCATTGTATACTAAATGCAATAGTTTCTGTTTAATTAAACGCCCCACAAGTTGTGAAGTTAATACTCTTGCTTCATGTGGGCAAGTGAATTAAGGCGAATTCGCAGTCGGCTTTCTCGCCGGCACGCTGGCTGTCCCCGAGCTGAAGAACCCCAGGAGGTTGCGATGAGCACCGATGATCTTCAAAAAATGTCGTACCAGGCAGGAGTCGCCGCAGGGAGAAATCCAGCAACACCCTACGGTATTCAAGCCCCAAGCGAGCTCGACTCCGTGGGTTTTGCCGCGGGCCTTGTCGAGGGCCGAGCTCATGCACGGAAACTGCACCTCAGGGAGCTGGAGCACAACTTGATTCGCCACTGGGACCGGCATTGAGCGGAAGGGTCTTGCTACAACGCGAAGACACTTGACATAGCAAGGACTCACTTGTATCATCCAGTATGATCAACGGAGGAGTCCTCATGTCCACGATGAAATCCATAGGATTTGTTTCAATTAAGGGCGGTTGCGGTAAGTCTAGCCTCGCAATCCTGACAGCAAAAAGGCTTGCGCAACGCGGGCTAAAAATCCTGTTCATTGACTGCGATGTTCAAAACTCAGCCTCGTTTCACCTTCAACGAGACGCAGAGGATTCTGAAAAAAAGAACATTGCCAAGGCTCTGATGGACGGAGATTTGGCCGGAAACATCGTCCCCTCCAACTACAGTGAGAACCTTGAGCTGATACCCTCTGCCTTTGGCCTTCTGAAGCTCAGAGGAATCTCCCAAAGAACCATGTCTGTCATCATTGGCCAACTGAAAGGAAAGTATGACGTTGTTGTTGTGGACTCAGCTCCGACACTCGACAACATCGTTCTGAACGTGGCTTTCGCTGTTGATGAGATCCTGACGCCGTGCGCTCCTGCAACCTTTGACTGGAAGACGACCCTGTTTATCCGAGACCAACTGTCCATGGAACTTGGCGGAGAGGTGCTGAAGAAGTGGCACGTCCTGAGAAACATGTGGAGGTCCGCCAGGTCCGACTCTCCAAACGCCATCGCAAACCAGTACGACGCCCTTCTGGAAGAGTCCGTTAAGGGCCACTTGCTCGAGTCGAGGATCTATGAGTCTGCCTTTGTAAAGCAGGTTATCGACTTTGGCGTGGCCCTGAACCGGAACTCCAAGAGTGAAAAGCTCCTTGAAAACCTAGACGCTGTCATCAAGGAAGTCTTGGGCGACATCCCTGACCAGGACGGTGTCTAATCATGGCAAAAGCATTGGGAGCTCTTGCCAAGGTTAGAACAGGAGAAGAGATCCCTTTGGGGGGAGAGACCAAGGAAGAACTGAAGGCCAAGGTTGAGCAATTGACCAAGAACCAAGCGGCCGAGCGGGTTGACCCCAACCTAGTTCTTATCATTGAGCCCTTCAAGAGTCTCTGGAAAATCGACCCCGACATCAAGGCTGCCCTTGTCGCCTCGATGAAGGAGAGCGGCTATGACGAGAAACACCCGGCCATTGTCTGGGACCGTGAGGGTTTCCTTCCCGTTATTCTTGACGGACACACCAGACGAGAGGCGGCCATCGAAGCGGGTGTTGAGATGTTCATCACACGCAAAGCATTTCCTTCAGAAGATGACGCTTACGCTTATGCGGCCTTTCTCCAGATCAACCGCCGGAACATCACCGATTCCGACCTTTTTGCCTTTGCGGCAAAAAACCGAGAGCGAATCATTCCCGGCGTCGGAAAGCGGGCAGAAAGGCTCGCGGCGCTTTTTTCAATTTCAGTGACAAAGGCCAAGAACCTGCTTACGGTTGTCGATAGGGCCACCGAAGACCAAGCCAGCGCCATTCTTCGCGGTGAAACGCCGATAAACGCCGTCTATCAGGCCATAAAGGAGCCCGGGGAACCAAAGAAGGGGGTCAATATTGACCCCCCCAAAGAACAAGCCACGGGCTCTGGGTTCCACCCGGAAACCGGGAGGGGGGTCAATATTGACCCCCTGGGGTCACCTTCCCCGGAACCACACACAAGAACTCCGCCAAAAGAACCAACAAAAAAAGCCCTCGCTTCAAGCGTGGTGCCCGCGAACGAACCGGCGTTTTCAGTTGTGCAGGGAGTTGTTACAACTCTCAAGACCTGGATGAAAGCTTCTGAAGAACAGGGGTTTAGCACGGGTGTGCTCAACACAGTTTCTCTGTTTGGAGAAAGGGGGCTTCTGCCTCGCGCTGTCTGCGAGGCAATTATTGAAGAAATAGGCAAGGGAAAACAATAATGCGCGAGGCCTTTGGCAAGAAATGGTTTGTTTCAACAGATCTCGTTGAAGTCTACCACGTCAACATTGACACCGTCCGGCGCTGGTGCGCCAGGGGGAAGTGGAAGGGAAAAGCAAAGAAGGTCGCCAACGAGTGGTGGGTTCCAGAGGAATTGGTTAAGGAAGAATTGGGGGCCGCGGAATGAATTTTCCTGTGGAAAAACCTTCTTTTCCACGTGTTTTTTGTGACGCCCCCCATGGGTCGCTTTTCCACGAGATAAATGTGACAGATGTCCGTGATAATTGTGACGGCCCTATTTATAAGGAACGCGCGCGCGCCAGTAGTTCCTGTAGTTTCATACCTGTAGTAACAAGGATTTGATTGTGGAAAGTTCACAACCCGTTGAACTCGCTTATATTCCTTCTCTGCTCATCCAAAACCCGCTACCCATTCGTGACCCCAAAAAATCCATTTTTTCTCGCGAGGCGGGGGGCCAAACTTTGACACTGACAAGCGCAAGCGGTATTCCCTTCGGACACAATGGCCGCATGTGTCTCGCCCTTGCCGTCACAGACGCTGTCCGCTCAAAAACTCCCAGAGTCGAAATGGGGTCGGTCAGTGAATGGATGAGACGCCTCGAGGTCGGGGCTGATGGCCGCTCAATCGACCACGTCAGGGACCAGTTCCGACGAATTCATGGCCTTTACATCAACTGGAATTCTAAGAAACAGGGTAAAGAAAAATCTCTCAACCTCCCTGTTTCCTCCCATATGGAATTGTGGTGGACCCGCAAAGAGATTGAAGCCTCAGTACCAACTTTGTTTGATAACTACCTCATGTTCCACCATGACTTCATGGGCTATCTTCTCAAACACTCTGTGCCGGCGGACCTTTCTGTCTACAGCAAATACCAAGCGCCAGGCGCCCAAGACATCTACGCCTGGTTGGCTTGGAAAATGAACAACCTTGAAAAGCCGCTGGAGCTCTCCTGGGACGCGCTGGAGCCTCAATTTTCGGATAGGCCTCAAGCCAACCCCCGCGAGTGGCGAAAACGTTGGCTGACCAACCTCTTGGAAGTCATAACCGACGGATATCCGGGCGCGGTGGTGAAAGGAACAGATACAGGTATCTGCCTGTATCCTTCCGCGAGAGCGATTAAATCAAGATCTCCCGGATTCCTTGTCTGAAGTCCGTGATAATTGTGACAGCTTCTTTCTGGAGGGCGAAGGGACTTTTTTAGCCGTGGTTTTCTCGGGCGGCAGATACGAGGCGATTTCCAAGGCGAAACGCCTTGTATCGATGGGTTTTCCGATAAAGCCGCTTTTGGGCAGACTTTCCCGGGCTTTCCGACTTTGCGGCAGAGCTGATGCTGTGACGAAGACCACGGGGATTTCCCTTGTTTCGGGTTTCTCGTGGAGGAGCATCGCCGCCTCGGTCCCGAACATGTCTGGCAGCCAGACGTCCATGACCACTAGGTCTGGTAGGATCTGCCGGACCAGCTCGATTCCCTCGGTGGCCGTCATTGCTGTGAAAATCTGGAAACCCGCGATTTCCAGCAAGTCCTTCTCGAGAAGAAGGTTGTTGTCATTGTCATCGATCACAACGATTGTTCTCATATTGCTTCGTTCCTTATTTCGCCTCTGGCCTTATCGAGAAAAAAGCGGACCCGGCTCACGGGGCGGCGCAACAACAAACAAACGTGACAAATTTCGATCGATGATCCCGCAAAGGCCATTCCCCGCACCAGAATGGAGGCCTCTTCATTCTTGTCAATTTGGGAGACCAAGCGGCGGGACATTTCATGGAGTTTCAATATCTGGGTGCGAACCTTCGCTGTGGCTTTGTTAAGGTTGGATTCCCCATTGTGCCGGGTGAGTTTGTAGTTTTCCAGCGCCTTGAGCTGCCGGACCAGCAGGAGGCTCTGACCACGCACCCACTCCATCTTCTCCACCGCCTGGAAATCCATCCCACAGACAATCGATGACTTGGCCCCCTCGCTGTTGCCAAGTTGAAAAACCTCGACCCCGTTCTGGGCTTCAACCCTGGTTCCCACGAGCACACCACGGGACCCCATAACAAGCCTATCGAGGGTCTGGAGGTGACAGTTCAGCACTCCAGTTTCAATCTCAATGGACCGGGGAGTTGTCACTTTAGCGTTCTCTAGAAATTTGGCCGCTACCTTCCCCCCGGCGCGGAGGGAGGATCCCGCCCGGCCTATAAGCCCGCCGGAAGCGACAATGTCCCCACCACAGACCAGCTCGTTGAAGTCGACAGTCTGTGAGGAGCGAAGCGACCCTTGAATATGAATATTAAACCCGGCCGCGACATCACCGCTCAGTTCGACGTCACCGTCAAAATCGATGTGGCCGGTGTGGTAGTTGACACCATTGGCGAGGATCAAAACCTTCTCGATCCAGAACCGGGACTTGGCCAAACAGAAGGTGCCGTTGCACTCTGCCTTGTAGGCATCCCCCGACTCCAGAACGTTCTTCCCGGGGCTGAGTTTCATTCCCAAGGCCTCCTGGAAAGGCACAAGGGTTCCCTCAACATCCCTGCCGGCTATTCCAGGACGGCACGGCAGCCGGCGTGCCAACAGATCGCCAACGTGAACCTGAATAAAGGCGGATTGCTCTTTGAAGTCGAAAGAGTGAGTCTTCCCATCGACGACCTTCCGCGCATTGATAAGGCTGGGGAGAATCTCTATTCGTTCGGGAAGCTCTTCCTGCGGGGGGGTTCCCAAAGCAACGATGACCCCAATCCCAGATAACTCCTGGTCCGGGACCAGGACCTCGCCGTGGATAATCGACCTTTCTCTTAAGAGGTCCTCTAGTTGTTTTAGAGAGAAGGGACTGCCAACACCGATCGCCGGGAAGAAATCCGCCCTCACCGTCATCTTGTCTTCTGAGATTTCCAGAAGGCAGCTGCCGTCTCGGGTTGACTCGGGCTCTTCCGAGTCGACGCCAAACATTTCGGCATCAACGCGGTCAACCAGAGCTTCTGTTTCCTCTAGCGTCCGGCGCATGGCGGAAAATGCATGGGGCTCTCTTTCCATTAGTGCAAGGTACCTACATTAATTAACCAAAGCAACATACTTGAAATATAATTTGAATTCCTCTGCGGGTTGCCTTACCTTACCAGAAGGAAGTTTCATGAAAGACAAACCAATCATCAGCGCCGTCGAGGCCTCGCAGCTCATTTTCAATGGAAACTGTCTCATGGTCGGTGGGTTCATGGATTGTGGTGCTCCCCACTCTATCTTGGCAGCCCTGGGGGGCTCAGAAGTCCGTGATCTCACCCTTATTGCCAACGACACCGCGGTCCACGACTTTACCTCGGGGCGGGTGACAGGGGTGGGGCATCTGGTCAAGAACCACCAGATCAAGAAGGTGATTGCAAGCCATATCGGGGCCAACCAGGAAACCCAGCGTCAGATGAACGCCGGCGAGGTTGAGGTAGAGCTTGTTCCCCAAGGGACCTTGGCCGAACAGATCCGGGCCGGGGGGGCTGGCCTGGGTGGTGTCCTAACACCAACAGGTCTGGGCACCGAGGCCGCTGAGGGGAAGCAGGTTGTGATTGTTGGCGGTCGCTCCCTTTTGGTCGCCGTTCCCCTTCATGCCGACGTGGCCCTCATCAAGGCAAGAAAAGCCGACAGGGCCGGAAACCTCGTCTTCCACGGCACGGCAAGAAACTTCAACCCGCTGATGGCCACCGCTGCGACGCTGGTCATCGCTGAGGTTGAGGAGATCGTAGATACGGGGATGCTCGATCCCGACAGCATTCACACACCTTCGCTTTTCGTCGACTATCTGGTCTGCGCCGACAAGCTTGAGTGGTAGGAGAAAAACATGGAATCCGCGGTCCCCTTAGTCTATGTAGCCAACAAAGAGATCATCGCCAGGCGGATAGCCAAGATGTTTCACTCAGGTGACGTTGTTAACCTCGGAATTGGTCTTCCAACTCTCGTGGAGAAGTATCTGCCTTCTGACGGCGACATTGTCCTCCAGTCGGAGGATGGGGCCCTGGGCCTCGGCCCCCCCCCGAGTGAAAGCCAAAAGGACGGGGACCTCATCGACGCCGGCGGCGGCGCGGCCACCCTGCGCACTGGCGGGTGTTTTTTCGACTCCGCTACGAGTTTTGGTATGATCCGGGGCGGGCATATCGACTACACCGTGCTCGGTGTCCTGGAGGTGGACCAAGAGGGCAACCTCGCGAACTACAAGGTTCCAGGGAAGAGGGTTCCCGGAATGGGGGGCGCCATGGACCTCTGCATCGGTGCCCGGGTGGTCATCGCCGCAACCCTCCACTTTCAGCCATCCGGTGCGTCCCGACTAAGGCGCCGGTGCACTCTACCTCTGACCGCTGCCGGCGCCGTCCATCTGGTCGTGACCGACCTCGGCGTCTTCTCGGTGGAAGCCGGTCGATTCCGCCTTACCGAGTGCTTCGCTCCTTACACCCCACAGTGGGTCAAGGAACACACGGATGCCGACATCGTCTTCACAGAAACCGCCGAACAAGGCAACGAGGAACTTCTCCTTCCTGTTGGTGTTGTATGAGCGCGGTCAGTATCGTTGGAGCCTACAACTCGAAGTTTGGTTCTTTTGTCACCCACAGCCATGAGACCAACCTCCTGACCGATCACATGTCGATCTACCAGTTGATAGTTGAAGCTGGAAAGGGAGCCTTGGCAGACGCGGGCGTCTCGGGTCAGGAGGTTGGCGGCTTGTGGCTCGGAAGCTTCGCTCCGGGCCAACTCGCCAACCAGGAACACCTGGCCGCGTTCGCCGCTGAAATTGATCCCGAAGGGCTCCGCTTCAAGTCTCTGACCCGGTGCGAGGCTGCGTGCGCATCCGGCTCGGTGGCCATCTACGATGCCCTCTACGCCGTCGAATCGGGAAGAGTTGATATCGCTTTGGTGGTCGGGGTTGAGAAGATGCACCTCATCGACACCAAGGGAGTCACCCACATCTTGTCCACCTGCTCCTACTGGCCCGAAGAGGGGGCCAAGGGAATGACCTTTCCCGGTCTTTTTGCCCAGTATGCCAACGCGTACCGGGAACAGCACAAGATTTCGGCCGCCGAGCTGGAAAGGATGCTGGCGACCGTGTCAGCTTTGGCCTACAGCAATGGCGTCGACAATCCCCTGGCCCACTTTGGAAAAGGCAGCCCGCCAGACAAGCAGGGGTTGTTCACGGCCGACGCTATTCTGAACTTGCCAGCCGCCGCCAATCCCATTATTTTTGCACCCCTTCGGCTACACGACTGCTCTCTGATCACCGATGGCGCGGCAGCCGTCGTCATTATGAAGACCTCGGCGGCGCTCAAAGCCGGCAAACGGGCCGTTGAGATCGCAGGGATCGGCCACGCGAACGAGAGGCTTGGAATTTCGGTACGCCCCAACATGTATGAGATGATGGCAGGAAAAGAGGCGGTCCGCCGGGCCTTTCAGGAAGCTAAGATCTCCATCGCCGACGTGGATTTGGCGGAAGTCCATGATTGTTTTTCCATCACCCAGCTGCTCTGCACCGAGGCCCTTGGGCTGTCTAGAGACGGCCAGGCCGGCCAAGACTACCTTGCGGGTCGATTTACACGCTCAGACCCCCGATGCCCCGTCAACCTTTCCGGCGGATTGAAGGCCAAGGGGCATCCCGTGGGCGCTACCGGGGTGTCGATGCACGCCTTGATCTACAAGCAGCTTGTCGATCAACCCATCGGCGCCAAGCCGTCTCGGCAACCCGCAGTCGGCGTCACCTTCAATGTCGGCGGCTCGGCCGTAACGAACTGTGTTTCTGTTTTGCGGCGGCTTTCTTAACCAGAGTCGCTGGGGAGGGTTTTGTGACCATAGAAGAAGTTCGGGCAACCGCGTTTTGCATGCCTCTTACCAGTCCAGGCTACCCACGGGGGCCTTATCGGTTTGTTCACCGGGAGTTCCTGGTGATCACCTATCGGACGGACCGGCACCTCCTCAGGGCCGTGGTGCCAGAGCCTCTGGAGATCGACGAACCCGAAGTCAAGTTCGAGTTCATCCGAATGCCGGATTCATCGGGGTTCGGCAGCTATACAGAGTCGGGCCAGGTCATTCCTGTGCTCTACAAGGGTGTCGCGGGGAGCTATGTTCACAGCATGTATTTGAACAACCAACCCGCCATCGCCGGCGGAAGAGAGCTGTGGGGGTTTCCCAAAAAGTGGGCAACGCCCAAGATGTCGGTGGTAAACGACACCCTGGTGGGCACGCTCGACTATGGGCCCGTCAGGATTGCCTCGGCGACCATGGGCTTCAAACACCGCGAAGTGGACCGGGAGGTTACCTTGGCGGCCCTGGCGGCCCCTAACTTTCTGCTGAAGATTATCCCGCATGTCGATGGTTCCCTCAGGATCTTCGAACTGGTGCGTTACCACACGACATCCGTCAACCTGCTGGGGTCGTGGACGGGTCCAGCCTCCCTGGAACTTCATCCTCACGCCCTTGCCCCCGTGGCCAGTCTCCCCATGCTCGAGGTAACCGCGGCGCATCACTACATCGCTGACCTGACCCTTAACCTTGGCGAAGTCGTTTACGACTATCTGGCTCCCTGAGTTTGATCGCTCCTCGGATCCCCGGGCGGGGAGCGAAATTGTTCCGCTCCCCGCCCGGGCTTCTTGTTGTTGCGGCCCTCAGGGTTTGGAGGACCGAAACACCTTGTTTCGGATCAACCGAATCAACCGTTCGAATTGTTCATAGTAAACACCTGTATTGAAGGTAACCAAGATGTCAGGGTGCGCGCTGGTGGAAGTGGAAATTGTAAGGTTTCCGTAGAGAAGGATAACATCCAGGTCTATGCTTGAGATTTTGTCAAAAACTGTGTGGTGGATGCTATAGCCATACTCTGAATCGGTGATCTTGAGCCCACCCTCCCGCAGGATGGAAATCCCAAACGTGGTAACAACAAGCAGGGTCCCCGGGATCCAGCTGTCAAACTTCCTGAGCCTGCCCTCGACGATGTCAAAACCTTCCCTTTCCACAAAAAGCGTGTCGAGGATCTCCTCGCCGGGGACAAGGAATTCTTCGTCTTCATTTTCAAGGATGCTCTTGAAAATCGAAGGAAGGTGTGAAATCCCAGTGATTTTTGAAATCTGGTTTTTCAAGCTAGTATTCATGGTGTACCTCCTAGTGGCACTCTCATCAACAAGTAACTAAACGGCGCTCATGAGCTCGTCACGGGCGGCAATAATGCAGGCCAGCACGTGGTCCATGTCCGCTGGTGTGATGTTCACGTTCAACGGAAACATCTTAAGGGCGCAAACCACGCCCAAGGGGTCACTCAGGTCGCGGTTGTATTCGACGGCCCGAAAGCCCGTTGTGAAACCGAGGTAGGGTGTAAACCTTTCGGCGATCTTTTTCCCCGACCGAAACCATTCAAACAGCTTGTTTCCAAGGGCCTCGGTGAGTTTGTTCTGTTCGAGCAGCTCCTGGCGGCAGTTGGGGTCGCACAGCTCCCGTTGATATTGGGCCTGGGCGTCGATTCCCTGGGCGTAGATCCGGATCAAGGTGGCGAATCCATAGTCAGAGGCATTCACACAAACCATGTCCTGATGCCGTACAATCTGGTTCTTCAGATAGACCTTGTTTTCAAGAACTCCCCCAAGGACCGATTGAAAGCCTTCCTGTCCAAAGTACTTGAGCGTCGCCCAGCCTGCCAGGGAACCCGTGGCGGCCCGGCTGACTTCCAGGGTGTAGTTCATGGGGTTGTAGGGGGAGCGTTGCTGAAGGTAGGACTGGGTTCCCCGTGAAAGCAAGGACTCGAATTCCTTGGCGTCGCGGTAGACGAAAGCGCTGCTGATGTAAGGGCAGAAGCCCGTCTTGTGGAAGTCTGCCCCGAAGGCGTCGGCCTGAAAGATTCCTCTGATCGCATTGAAGTTCCTTTCGAGATACGGCAGTACGTCCTGCGAGAAACCCAGGGGATTCTTTACGAAGTCATAGTTCTTGAATACCAGCCACGCCCAGCCGATAACCGAGTCGCAATACAAAAGAGCCTTGCCGTAGGGAGGCAGATTGGGATACCGGTCCATCAGGACCCGGACGTCTTCGACCGGATCAAAAGCGTTGGCGTCCGTCGTCCCCATGGTGCAGACCACCGATGCCACCGGGATGCCGTTTCCCTGGCAGTCTTTCAAGACTTCTTCCAGGTGAACCAGATCCATGCCATTGGTCTCGATGTCGGTTCTGATGCGGATGATGTTGTCCATTCCCAGGCCAGTCCAATCGGTACTGTTGAGCATCGTGTAGTGGGCTTGCTGGGAACAGATCACTTTGGCGTCTGTTCGAATCCCCGCGTTTCTTGAATTGGGGAGGACTCTCGTCAGGGCATATTTCAGGTGATAGGTCCAACACCCCGACCCGCCGTAGGTGTAAACGCAGCCAGCGTCTTGGGATTCCCAGCCAGCCAGGTTTGCCAGCATCGCGCCAGACTCCAGCTCGGCCCGATGAATGTTCCAGGCGTATTCGTTTTCCATAATGTCAGGCGAAAAGATCTCGCTCAGGATTGTTGCCACAATGGCCGCCGTATTGGACTGCGGCATGACATTGTTCATCGCGAGCGGATGGCCCCAATTCGGCAGGCCTTCAAACAAGTTGATGACTTGTTTGATGATTTCTGCCGACGTCTCCATTTTGGGTGCAAGACGGGCCGATTTCACAGTGGCAAAGTCAATCCGCAACGGCGAGTCGGTGCCCAGGTAGGCAGGTCCTCCAGAGGCCTGTGGCTTCAGCAGATCCAAGCCGCGGATGGCGTGGTAGATGCCTGTGGCGAGGGGGTCTTGGGCACCACGGAAAGGCGAAGGGAAGGATTGGAGCATCTCCGACCGGAATTTAGCCCAGGGCGGCAAAGGCTTGGCAACCGAACCGTTGGCAGGGCGTGGTCGATCGGCTTCGGTCATCATGACCCTAGAAAAGCATCACATCGGGATGGACAGCACCCCCGAGAGCTTTGAGACGGTACGGGCATTGCGGATGAACGGCGCTCTCCAGACTTCTGAGGTGGCAGTCGTGGTGTGGCGAGCCGACAACAATGTGAAACGTTGTGGAACCGATGGTGACTTCCCTGGCATGCATGACAGAATGTTCGCCTTTATCAACTGACTGGCGGACAAGCCCTCGGACCTTGACCTTGGCTTCCGGCTTGATCCCTTCAAAGTAGGCGTAGCGGAAGAAGTCAGGCATATGCAGCATGACGGAACCATTCGCGGTCTTGACCCCGGGGCGGTCCCTTTCAAAAAACAGCGTTCCTTCGAGCGTCGTTTCCATAACCGCATCCCTGA
>Ga0265320_10001294_pt1 | contig 18262 bp, 18 predicted proteins | sample 4827metaG_FD_202087 | JGI IMG/M metagenome (GOLD analysis project Ga0265320, IMG submission 202087) | Rhizosphere microbial communities from Carex aquatilis grown in University of Washington, Seatle, WA, United States - 4-8-27 metaG | ecosystem: Host-associated > Plants > Roots > Rhizosphere >...
CGTCTCCTCCGTGTCACGCCCGCGCCCAGCGTCCCCAACAGCGCCGCCAGCGCCCAAAGTCCGTTGCCCCCGATCGCTGGCACCGGCGCCGCTACCGGCGGCAGGGGCGTCGGGTCGCACGCGTCACCAATGCCATCGTGGTCCGAATCCAGCTGATCCTGGTTGGCGACCGCCGGGCAGTTGTCGCAGGCGTCGCCGATCAGGTCACCGTCGCTGTCCTGCTGGAAGGTGTTAACGACGTTGGGGCAGTTATCGCTAATGTTGGGTATGAAATCGTTGTCGCTGTCTGCCGCCTGCCCGACCGCATAGCTGGAGAACCCGTCGCTGCTCACGCACATGTAGCCGGGATACGAGATCGCGTCGGTCGTGAGCGAGCGACAGCAAAAGCCCCCGGGGCCCGGCCTCTCATTGGTGGTGCAAGATGGTTTCATCCGACATCGAAGCACGACGGGCTGGTTTCCCGACGGATTGGGAAAGCAGATCTCGGCCAGACCAAGAAGCTCGGCGTTGGTCGTGATGTCGACGCAGGTAGCGGTGCCAGTCTGCACGTCAATCAGGGACTGGAACATCGAGCACATGGGTTGCGCCGTCACGGCGATATGGCCCCCGGTACCGATGGTCGTCGCGGTGACGGTCACCCCCGTCGCTGGATCGACGACGGTGCTGGTCGGGATGGGATTGGCCAGGTCGACGGCATAGGCCTTGTTGCCGGCCGGCCACCCGACCACGGCGGCATCCGCGAAACCGGAGACCGTCAGGCTGGAGGTGGGATCGTCGAACGTGCCGAACGTCCCGGTCTCGGTCCAGACGTCGTCGGTGGTGTCGTCGTTCCCGCGCCGATCGACCTGGAGGCGGTGAACCGTTCCGATGACCGAGCGTGGGTCGGTGACGAGCACCTCGTCGCCGGTCAGCGCGATGGCCGCGCCAAAATTCGGTCCGGCGCTGGCAAACGTGAACGTATTGCTGTTTGTCCACTGCGTGAACGGAACCGCGCCAAAGAGGTTCTTTGTGAATTGCGCAACGGAGCCGTGTCCGGACGATGACAAGATGCCAACGAGGAGGCGATCAACCTGCCCGCCGGCCCCGCCAATCAGTGAGCCGGGGACCACAGACTGGGTAAACATGTACTGGGCGTTGCTGTCGACGACCGGCTGGAACTCGTAAAAGTCGAGGTTGCTGGACGGGCCCAGCGTGACGAAGTACCCCCAGCCGGGCGTGATGCTCTGCTGAAACACCTGGCTACCCCGAAAGGTCTGGCCCTGGTGGCTTTGCGCGGCGAAGCCCCAGGTCGCGCCGGACTTCGCGCGGAACTCGCAGAAGGAATCGTTGCACAGGAGGGCGATGTTGAGCCGGTAGTCGTAGCTGACGGAACGGCCGAAGTGAGGGTTTCCGGACGACACGGACCCCAGCGTCGCCGTGTTGCTGAATGTGCTCGGCGTGTAGTTGGGAAATGGGCCAATCAAGGGAAACCCGTTGGCGTCCCTCGGTTGCTCGAAGACGTAGACGCTTCCGGTGGAGCCATTGTTCATGGCGTGATTGGGCGCGCCGATCAGAATCGTCCCTTCCTGGACGAAGACGCTGGCGCCGAAGCGGTCGCCGCTGACCCCGCTCGGCTGGCGCAGCTCGATGGCGGCGCCGAACGTCGGGACCGACGTCGATTTGGCGAAGTAAAAGGCGCGGCCCGCACCGAGCCCGGGCGCACCGACGACGACGTAGTCGTTGAACCCGTCCGAGTACGACGAGACGGACGCGCCGAACTCGGCGACGCCCGTGTCGGGCGGATTGAGCGACTGTCCACCCATCGTCACCGCCGACGGCGCGAGCTCGCTGAAAAACGGAACCGATGCCCCGCGCGCGCCGGAGGTGGCGCCGCAAATGACCAGCGGAGCGGCAAAGAACGAAACAATCAACCGGCAATGGAGTCGCCAAATACCGGACAGCGACCCGATACCGGACACCCTTGTCGGAACCGCCGTGTGTGTTTGGCTGGTACCAAACTCCCCCGTTGTCATACCGTCCCCCCTTGATTGCTTCGCCGTCGGAGCGACTGCGGATGCAATCCTATTTTGGAGGGTCTACTAACACCCTTTCGAAGGGTGGGTCGAGCGACGATTGCGCGATGCGTGAAATCGTTGCCGACCTGTCAAACGCGATCGCGCGGCGGCAGATTATCCACAGGGAAAACCGGACATATCCACAGGCGACGCGAGCACGGGCGTTTCAAACTGTCATGCCGGTGACCACGCAACCGCGCCGCTCAGCGCGACAGCACCTCACCCGCGGCGTCGATGAGCACGTCGACGACGATATGGGGCGCCGACCACATGGGCGAGTGATCCACGGCGTGCGGGCGGAGGGTCGCGCGCATGCGACCGGCCATGAAGCGCTGGGTCTCCGGATGGATCATGCGATCCCGCTCAGCGACGAGAAACCACGACGGCTTGGTGCGCCACGCCGGCGCCGGCGACGGCTCCTCGATGCACTTCACGGCGATCGGCCGCTGGACGGCCGCCAGGATGGTCGCCTGATCCGTCGAGGCCTCGTGCGCGACCGCGCGGCGAAACCCCTCTTCCGACATCCAGATGAAGCCATGCGAATCGGGCGCCAGACGGGGAGCGTTCGGATGCGGGTCGCCCCGGTAGAACACGTGCGCGACCGTTTCACCCTCATCGGGTGCCAGCGCCGCGATGAACACCAGCGCCCGGACCCGGTCGTCGGGCGTCGCAGCGATCACCGCGCCCGCGTAGGCGTGACCCGCCAGGATCACCGGTCCGTTGGTTCGCTCGAGCACCCGCCGGAGAGCCGCAACGTCATCCGCGAGTGACGTGAGCGGAATGGGCGCGGCCGTCACCCGCAGACCCTGCCGTCGCAACGGCTGGATGATGCTCTGCCAGCAGGAACCATCCGCCCAGGCGCCGTGAACCAGCACGACGGTGGCATTCTCGGGATAGGAGCGCATCCGAAGCTCGCGCTACTTCCGCCCGCGCGATACGCCGCTCGCGGCGAGGAACGCTCGCATGGCATCGGCGATCTCGACGATGGCGATCTCGACGATGAAAAAAGGATCGTTCTTCATGAGAGATCGGATGCGGATCCTTCGCCGCGACGGCAATGGGACCCGGACCGGATAAGGCGCCCCTGTCAAGGCCGCTGGATGCGTGCATGCGCGACGGACTTTGGGCACCGCCGACATCCGACTCGACAAATCTTGGCCTGGGCACATACTTTGCCTCCAGGCGAGACCCGAGCGCTGACTTAACGTTCCGCTGCCGATGTGCGCGGACCTGCGGGGAGGAGATTGGCGTCTTGTTCTTGACGATGATGGTCATTGGTCTCGTCGGACTGGTGATGATGGCGTTGCCTGCGCTTGGTGGTCGCCATTTGCCCCCCAGCCATGGACATGGGCTCGGGCACATCGGTGCGCACGGCGCCGGTCCCGGCGCAGTCGCGACCCACGCCCACCCGGCCGAGCTCCCCGCGCCCAGTCTGATCCCGCATCCGAGTGCGAGCCTTCTGTCCATCCCCACCGCGACCAGCGCCATCCGCAGGGTCATCCCGTCGCCCCGGGCCGCGTTCAGTCTGTTCGCGCTCTACGGTGCGTCCGGAAACGCGCTGGTCCACGCGGGACATCTCAGCCGGCACAGCGCCGCTCTGCTCGCGATCGGACCGGCCCTTCTGGTCGAGTGGTTCCTGGTTCGCCCGATCTGGAACCTGATGTTCCGCTTCAAGGCCGACGCAAGCTCTCCGCTCGAAACGCTGATCCTGGCCGAGGCGCAGGCCGTCGTGCCGTTTCGCAACGGCCGAGGGGTGGTCACCACCGTCCGCGACGGGCGCAGCATTCAGCTCAACGCGCGGCTGTGCGACCAACACGCGGCGATGCCGGTCGCCTTCGGACAACGACTGCGCATCGAAGACGTGGACGCTCGAAATGAACGCGTAACCGTCTCCGTGCTCCCCAATGACAGGGCAATCGACAACAACCAAACATGACGACGCGCCAGCGTCGTCATCACAAGGAGCCGTCATCTTGGAAACGTCATTGATTCTCGTTGGAGGCGTCGTCGCCGCCGTCCTCGTCCTCACCTCGGTCATCATCACCACGTTCCTGCGCAGCGTGGACGCCGGCGAGATCTTGCTGGCCAGCCGCGGCAGAAACCTCCACATCTACCGGGGGCCCTGCAAGGCCCTCATCGTACCGGTCATCACGCAAACGCGCTTCATCCCGGCGCAGGCCATCAACGTCGACATCGAGATCACCGATCAAACGGCCGACGTCGACAACAACGGCCGATCGGCGCCGGTGAAGGTCACCGTCAGGGCCTCGGCGATCGTCAGCGTCGGCGAGGACGAGGCCATGGTCAACACCGCCGCCAACAAGTTCTTCTCCAAGTCCAACGCCGAGCAGCTTTCGACGCTGACCGACGTGCTGTCCTCCGCCGGCCGCCGCGCCATCAACCTCCTCAAGCACGATCAGCTCTTCAGCGTTCGCTCGGTGGGCGTGGGCCCAGGCACCCCTGGCTTGGTCGTGGCGGCACCGACGGCGCTGGCCCTGACGCCCGCGGCGCGCGGCGAGGATGACGAGCTGGCCGTGATCATCAAGGACGCCTGCTCGCGCGAGCTGATGGACATCGGGCTGTCGTTCAACAGCCTCAACATCAAGGCCGTGTTGAGCGAGGTCGCCGAGGCGCGACGACGCGAGTCGGGCGCCCGCGCCAAGGCCGACGCCGACGTGGTCCAGGCTCAGGAGGAGCAACGCGCGCGCATCGCCCAGCTCGAGGCGGCCCAGAAGATCAACGATCAGGAGAAGGCGCTCAACATGCAGATCGCCTCCAACGGCGCCTCGATCGCCAAGGCCGAAGCCGAAAAGCAGGCCGCCGTGCGCCAGCAACGGGAGGCCGAGTTGAATGCGACCCAGATCACCCAGGCGCGCGCGGACGCCGAGCAGAACGTCATCAATCAGGAAGCGGAGGGTCGCGCGCAGGCCGCGCGCATTCGCGCCATCGCTCAGGCGGAGGCCGAAGCCATCCGCATCAAGGCGCAGGCACTGATGGAAGCCGGCGGCGCCTATCTCGACCTTCGTCGCCTCGAGATGGCGCCCGAGCTCACGGCGCAAGTGGCCAACGCCTTGGCCAACAGCCAGTTCGTCAACTTCGGCAGCAGCGGCGGTGCCGGCGGCGATCACGGCGCGGTGACCACCGGTTCGGATGACGTGCTGCGCGTGGTGCAGACCTTGATGGCGGCGCAGATCGTGACCGGGAGAGGCCTCGGCGACAACGGCGACGGCGGAGCCCGTCGCCCCGGCGGTCCCGGAGGTGTTCTTGCCGCAAACGGACCACCCCCGGCCCCCAACCGGCGCTGAAGGCGTCCGCTTCACCGCGACGTTCGAGAGGCCGGCACCTCTCGAGTCCGCGCCCTGGAGGTCACTTCGCTGAGATCGACTTCGGTACGTAGCTGAGGCGCAGCTCGCGGTTGCTCCTCTCGATCCCGAGCAGGCGCAGCGCTTCCCTTCGAACGTTCTCGCTGATCCAGTCGGGGTGAAGCTGTCGGATCTGCATCAACAAGAGGGTGTAGCGTCGCGACTCCTGCTCTGCCTGCTCGACCTCGCGGTCACGATGGTCGACCCACTGCCGGCGCCAGACCAGGTTCCCCGCGACGTAGTCGTGGAAGTGCCCGATGTCACGCGACGCTTCGTTTTCCTGCTTGCGCTTTGCCTTCTCGGAGCTCGTCAGGATATTGGGGATGCCGAAGGGCTTGTCGACAGGAATGGCCATTGACCCGCAAGAGCTTCTACCAGGTCATGCGCATGCCCGCCCAGGGCCTTTCGTTGACGTAGACTTGATCGCGTGACCAGCGCCGACGCCATTCGCCTCACCCGGCAGCACGTCGAGCGGCAGTTTCCCAAGGTCTGCGGAGCGTGTGGCCAGCGGTTCGAGTCGCTCATCGAATATCTGCGCCTGACCACGCACGTTGGTGATGTGGCTTCCCTGGATGCGCAGATGGGCGATTGGCGGCCGAAGAGGCCGGCGGGGACGCTGTCGCTGGCAAATTGTCGGTGTGGGACGACTCTGGCTGTCGGCTCGGATGGGATGGGCTTGTTCACCCTGTGGCGCCTGTTGCATTGGGCAAAGGGTGAGACCAAGCGCCGCGGCGTCACCCTCGAGTGCGTCCTCACGAGTGTGCGCGAAGAGATCGATCGAGAGGTTCTGGCCGAAGCGGCCGCGCGAGCGTCCGAATCACGGAAGGAATGACGAGCTCGAGCTGGACTGTTCGCGGGCGCTACAGGGAATGACCACCCACGGCGATTCGGCCATGCGGGGCCGCCGCGGCGATCCGGTCGATGGTGTGGTCGGTGAGCCGCGTCCCTCGGCTGGCCAGCAGCTCACCGTTGGCGTCACGCACGTCCGACGCGAGGACCATCCCCTCCGTCAATTCAGAGATCGGAAGCACCCGGTTCGCGTACTGGCGAAGGCCTGCGGTGATCGCGACCAGGCTCTCGGCGACGTCGAACAGCTGAAATTGAGCGGCTTCGGCGTGGGACAGCTCCGTGCTGACCTCCCCGGCGCTGCGCTCGTGCGGAAGGCCCATCGTCGGACGAAATCCCGTGGCCTCGAAGCTCGCCTTCACGGCCCCCATGACGATGTTGGCCGACTCGAGCAAGACGGCCCTCTCGGCCCGCTCGTCGGGCGAGCCTCCAAAGAGCTGGCGCGCGAACGATCGAAGGAATGCCGGCTCGACGCTCAGGTCGAGCGTCAGGGCCACCTGGTGGAGAGTGTCGAGCTGCACCATGGTGGCGATTCGCATGCCGTTGTCAGTCGACCACTCCGCGCGCGGGCGCAACGGCTCCTGAAAGAATTCGGTGAGCGCCTGGGCGACCGTCACGCGACAGCGTGACCACGCGGGCGCGCGGCGAATGACGTCGATCGCCTCGGCGGCGCCGGCGGCCTGGTCACTGCCTTGCCCGCTCGATTCGCCGGCCTCCGGCTGCGCGGGCTCTGGCTCGCGCTCGGTCGATGTTGGCGGCGCAGCGAGCGCGACGAGAGCCCGCTGTCGCGCCTCGATGAGCACCTCGACCTGCCGGGCGATCATCCGCAGCGCCTCGCGCTGACCTTCGTCGAGCACGTGGGGCACGGCGTCGACGGCGCAGACCGTCCCGAGCGGCAGCCCATCGCTGCCGTGAACCGGCATTCCCGCGTAGAACACGAGCCCGTTCGGGCCGGCGACGAGCGGATTGTCATGGAACCGGGGGTCGACGCGCGCGTCGGGCACCTCGAACACCCCTTCTTGAAGGATCGCGTGCGCGCAGAAGGCCAGCTCGCGCGGAGTCTCCATGACGTCGATCCCCACCCGCGCCTTGAACCACTGGCGATGCTCGTCGACCAAGCTGATGAGACCAACCGGGACGCCGCAGACCGCGGTTGCCTGCTCGGCCAGGAGCTGAAAGCGAGCGTCCAGCTCGGAGTCCAGGAGCTCGTACCTGCGAAGGCTCTCGAGACGCGACGCTTCGCTTGGATGAAGAGGCGCAGATATCATTGGTCGACACAACGGCACATCGCGCGAGACCTTGAAGCTCGGGAGGTAAGCCCTAGTGCGCGTCGTGGGGGGAGGCACCGGCGGCCGAGGCGAGCCCGCTTGGCGAGCGGTCTTCGAGCGGCGGGAGGAAGCCTCGCCGTGGTCCTGTCAGGCTTTTATACGCCGCGGTACGCTGTGGCGTATAAGAAGGTCGACGTCGGCTTCACGAGGCTACCGCTTCTCACGCAGACGGCGTGCGCGCACCTGAACTTCCGGCTGATGACGGGAGTCCGGGGGCTCAGCCCAGGTAGAAGTGCCTGCGGGCGGCCACGAACGTCTCGATCGACTCAGGCGCGACGCCTGTCACGCGCTCGACGCCGTCGGCCCTGCGGTCGTAACGGTTGTCTCGGTGCAGCTGGGCCATGGTGGCGACGTGCTGTTCGGTGTGGGCTCTCGGAGAGGACGCGTCGACCTGGAACTCGCGAAGCGCGACGTTCCGGGCGCGCTATCGCACGCTACTACCTGGAGGCCTTTCCCCCACGGCTTTTGCAGGGCGAGGCGCTTACGGCGAGTATTTCGCGGGGCAGGTCGCAGTTCCGGGAGCCTTCTGATTTGGGACGCGAGATGAGATCGCGGGTATGGGGCGGAGGGCGGTCAGGACTTTGGACACTCTGCTGCTCGGGCGGAGGTCGTCTGCCTCTCGGGGACTAGGTAGCCCAGCGGAAGCGCACGGGAATCGAACCCGCCGAGCGCACGCTTTCGCGGCGCCCCATCGGTTTTGAAGACCGAGCCGGACACCAGCGCCGGACGCACTTCCGCCGGAGGATTTACCACGGCACGCTCTGGTACTGTCGTGTTTCTCTGACTCGAGCGATTCATGACGAGGACCATCGATCGCATGCGGCTCCGGATCGTGCTGCTACTGGCCGTAGCGCTCGCGGACACCGCCGCCGCCAGCTGCGACACCGCCGACACCGGCGCTCCGCCCGATCGCGCGCGCCCGCTCGCCGGTCTTTCACCGCCCGAGCAGCGGCGCTTCTGCGACGAGTTCAACGGCCTCGCGGGCGGCTACGGTGCGCAGCTGAGCTGTCCCGACGGCAGCACGCCCGGCGCCGACGCCAATCAATCCGCCTGCGTGACGGCGGTGCAGAAGATCGGCGCGGCCTGTCCGAACCTCGTCGTCGGCGATGTCCTCGACTGCTTCGCGGACCTGTGCGCTCTCGCGACCGCCGACGCCTGCGCGCCGCTGCGTGCTTGCCTGCCGCTGGTCGCGCCGTGACGCCATGGCCATGGACGCGTCGCCGCCGAAGACCCTCTCGAGCCGGTTAGCCTGGCTCGCGGACCGCGTCGCGCGCGAGCCGGCGGGCGCGCGGGGCGATTGGCTCACGCGCTTCGTCGTGCTGCGCCTGCTCGGGCTCTGCTATCTGATGGCGTTCCTGACGCTGGCGAACCAGGGGCCGGCGTTGCTTGGGCCGCACGGCCTCTTGCCGGTGAATGGGTATCTCGACGCGGTGGCGGGCGCGCTCGGCTCGCGCGCCGCCGGGTTTCGCGCGCTGCCATCCGTCTTCTGGCTCGGCGCCGGCGACGGCGCGCTGCGCGCCGCGGGGTGGGTGGGCGCGGCGCTGGCGACGGCGGTGATGCTCGGCTACGCGAACGCGATCGTGCTCGCGGTCCTGTGCGCGCTGCAGATCTCGATCGTCAGCGTCGGTCAGACGTTCTACGGGTTCGGCTGGGAGATCCAGCTCGTCGAGACCGGGTTCCTGTGCATCTTCCTCTGTCCACTCCTCGACGCGCGGCCGTTCTCACGCCGGCCGCCCCCGCCGGTGGTGATCTGGCTGCTCCGCTGGCTGGCCATCCGCATCATGCTGGGCGCGGGGTTGATCAAGCTGCGCGGCGATCCGTGCTGGCGCGATCTCACCTGCCTCGACTTTCACTTCGAGACGCAACCGATCCCGAATCCGCTCACGCCGCTCTTTCACTTCTTGCCGCCGTGGGCGCACCGGGTGGGCGTGCTCTTCAACCACGTGGTCGAGCTCGTCGCGCCGCTGCTGGCGCTCGGCCCGCGCCGGGCGCGCATCGTGGCCGGACTGCTCATGACGGCGCTGCAGGTCGTGCTGATCCTCAGCGGCAACCTGGCGTTTCTCAACTGGCTCACGTTGGTCCCGATCGCGGCTTGCTTCGACGACCGCGTCTGGATCCGGATCCTGCCCGCGCGGCTCACCACGCGCGCCACCACCGCGCGCGGCCTCGCGACGCCGTCGCGCGCGCAGGGCCTGAGCGCGGGCGCCCTGACGCTGGCCATCGCGGCGCTCAGCTTGCCGCCGGTGTTGAACATGCTCTCGGGGACGCAGGTCATGAACACATCGTTCACGACGCTGCCGCTCGTCAACACCTACGGCGCGTTCGGCAGCGTGGGGCGCGTGCGGCAGCAGCTGGTGATCGAGGGCACGACCGACGAGGCGATCACGCCGGCGACGCGCTGGCTCGCCTATCAACCGCGCTGCCAGCCGGGCGATCCCGCGCGCCGCCCCTGCTGGATGAGCCCCTATCATCGCCGTCTCGATTGGCTCCTCTGGTTCGCCGCCATGGGCAGCCCGGGCCGGTATCCCTGGGCCGTGCACCTGGTCGCCAAGCTCCTGGATGGCGATCCGGGAATCTTGTCGCTGTTCGATGGCGATCCGTTCGCCGGCGCGCGCCCTCGCTACGTGCGCGTCGAGCTCTACCAGTATCGTTTCGCGCGTCCTGGCGCACCGGTGTGGTGGGAGCGCACGCGCCTCGGCCCGTGGTTGCCGCCTTTGTCGCGCGACGATCCCGGTTTGCAGTCGTTCTTGCAGCGCAAAAACTGGTTCGAGTGACCAGACCGGTCGCGCTATACTCGGCCGGTCATGGGCCGGACGTGGGTTATCGGGACGCTGGTGGCCGAGGTCGTGCTGGGGGCGGGCTGCGGCGGCAGCGCCTCGTCGAAGGGACCGCCGCTGACCGGCGCGGTCTCGGTGGCGATCGGCGCGGCGCACGCCTGCGCGGTCATGGACGACGGGACCGCACGTTGCTGGGGACTGGATGTCTTCGGCCAGGTCGGCGACGGCGGGAAGGACTACATCGTGCCGAGGCCGAGCGCGGTCATGGGTCTCACCGGCGTGCGATCAATCGCCGTCGGGCACGACTACACGTGCGCGCTCGGCGCGGACGGGGCCATCTCTTGCTGGGGCCTGAACCTGTCCGGCGAGATCGGCAACGGATGTGCCCTCTGTGGGGCGTCGGGAACTGCGGCGCAACAAGAGGAGGTCCTGATGCCGCTCGCGGTGACCGGTCTCGGCGGCCCGGCGGCTGCGCTGATCGCGAGCACCGACTACGCCGACGACATCGGCTACAGCTGTGCGGTGTTGCAGGCCGGGGGCGTGCAGTGCTGGGGCGCGAATGCTCTCGGTCTCGTCGATCGCTCCGACGTCATCGGTATCCCGCCGACCGCGGTTCCCGGCGTGACCAGTGCCGTCGCGGTGACCGCGGCGGAGAGCTCCGCGTGCGCCCTGCTGGCCGACGGGACGGTGGCGTGCTGGGGACTGGGGCCCCTCGGCCAGCCCGGCAAATCTGCGGAGGCGGATTCCGCGACGGCGGTTCCCGTGCCCGGCGTCAGTGGCGCGGTCGGCGTTGCCACCGGCGATTTTCACGCATGCGCCGTGCTGGCCGACGGCACGGTCGACTGCTGGGGCGGGAACACTTCTGGCTCGCTCGGCAACGGAACGATGACGGATTCACCGACGCCGGGGCCGGTGAGCGATCTCTCGGGCGCGGTCGCGATCGGGGCCGCCGGTTTTCAGACCTGCGCGCTGCTGGCCGACGGAACGGTGCGCTGCTGGGGGAACGACACGGCGAAGCTGACGCCCGTGCCGGTGCCGGGGCTCAGCGGCGCGATCTCGATCAGCGTTGGCAACGAGTCCGCTTGCGCGCGGGTCGCGGGCGGCGAGATCGAATGCTGGGGCGACAACAGCACCGGTCAGCTGGGCAACGGCGACGTCCCCGCTCCGGGCGCATCGTCGCCGCCGGTCACGACGCCGCGGCCGGTGATCGCCGGCGATTGACGTCGCGCTCTGGTGCTGGCCGACGCCGATCGTTTATGCTGACGGCGGTTCGTACCGAGCCGCCCACGCCATGCCGTTTTCGACCCGCGTTTTTTGCCGAGAGGGGACCGCCCCGACCTTGACCGAGCTCCTGGGGTGGCAGCGCCAGCACGGCACGCCCATCATGATCGTCGGCGGACCGGCCGCGACCGACTTGCTGTCGCCGGTCTGGACCGAAGCCGTCGTCTCGTATGATCCCGACGAAGAGCCGTTCACGCTGCGCTGCCATCACGCGAGCGATCCGGCCGGCGCCGAGCGGCTGCGCGCCGAGGTGAGCGACTTCCTCGCGGACATCGACGAGCTGCCCGAGAGCGCGGAGCGCGCGCGCGTGATCGACCACCTGACCAACACCCGCTTCGAGCTGGTGGTGGAGTTCCCGGAGGATGGTGTCGGGCCGCTCGGCTACGAGACCAACGGCTGGCTCATGAGCCTGTTCGTCGAACGAGCGGGCGGGATGGTCCAGTGCGACGGGATCGGCTTTTACGATGAGGACGATGAGATAATTCTCGGGCTCGGCTGAGCTCCGCGGTAAATCTAAGGGGCATGTCGTTCACGCACGAAAAGACGGTCATCATCAGCGAGGCGCACCTCGACTCCTTCGGGCACGTCAACAACGCGCGCTACTTCGAGCTGCTCGAGCAGGCGCGCTGGGACTTGATCACCGATCGCGGCTTCGGGATCGAGACCATCCGCGAGACGCGCACCGGGCCGACGATCCTGGAGATCAACATCCGCTTCCTGCGCGAGCTCCGGCCGCGCGACGTGGTGGTGATCCGGACAGAGATGATCTCTTACGAGCGCAAGATCGGAAAGCTGCGCCAGCAGATGGTCAAGGACGGGAACGTCGCGTGCGAGGCGGTCTTCACGATCGGCCTGTTCGATCTGGAGAAGCGCCGGCTGATCGAGCCGACGCCGGCCTGGGCGTACGCGGTCGGCCTGGAGCCGCCGCCCGGCAGCTGAGCAGCGCTACTCGTTGTCGATCTGCTGCCGCGCGCGTGTCGCCGGCGGCAAGGGTGCCGCCGTCCCCGGCGGTGCCGGGCCGGAGGTCGGAAGCAACGCGGCCGCAACCAGGAGAGCGAACATGCTCCTTTCGGCGCAACCGCGCGCACCGCGAATCGGCGCGCGCATCCTCGGCGGGCTACTCGCCCGAGATCGTGACCTTGTTCATCTTGATCGGCGTCTTCGGCCGATCGCGCGGGTCGCGCGGCGCCTTCGAGATCTGATCGACGATGTCCATTCCCTCGATCACCTTGGCGAACACCGGGTGCTTGGAGGGGCCGGGCGAGAACCAATCCAGGTACGGGTTGTCGACGACGTTGATGAACATCTGGCAGCTGCCGCTGTTGGGCCGGCCGGTATTGGCCATCGAGATGGTTCCGCGCGCGTTCGAGATCTTGGCGTCGGCGGGGTGCTCGTCCTGGATCGGTCCGTCGGGGCCGTCGCCGGTGCCGGCGCGCGCGCTGTTCGGATCCTTGCTGTGCGGGCATCCGAACTGGACCATGAACTTGTCGATGACGCGGTGGAAATGCAGCCCGTCATAGAAGCCGCTCTTCGCGAGCTTGATGAAGTTTCCGGCGGTGATCGGCATCTGGTCTGCGAGGAGCTCGATCTTGATGTCACCCATCGAGGTGCTGAGGAGCGCGGTCGGATTGGCCATGCGCGCCAGCTTAACACGCCGGACGGCCGTGGACCGTGATGGTAAGGTCAGGATCGATGGATCCGGATCGACTCAAGGCTCTCCTGCAAGCGGTCGAGGCGCGCCAGACGTCGGTGGACGAGGCGATGCGCGAGCTGCGCGAGGCGCCGCTTCACGCGGCCGGATTTGCGGCGATGGGATTCGCGCACGCGGATACCCACCGCCACCTGCGTACCGGTTTCCCGGAGGTGGTGCTGGGGCAGGGGAAGACGCCCGAGCAGATCGCGGCGATCTTGATCGAGCTCCGCCGCGGCGGCTCGACCGTCATGGCATCGCGCGTGTCGCCGGAGGCGGGCGCGCTCGTCATCGCCGCCGTGCCCGAGGCGCGCTACCTGCCGGTGCCGCGCGCCGTGGTCGTCGGTCCGATGCCCGCGCCGGATCGCGGGCGTGGTCTCATCGCCGTGCTCAGCGCGGGCACCGCCGATGTGCCGGTCGCCGAGGAGGCCGCGCTGACCGCGGAGCTGGCCGGCAATCGCGTCGAGCGCATCTTCGACGTCGGCGTCGCCGGGCTGCACCGGCTGCTGGTGTATCGCGAGAAGCTCGAGACCGCCGAGGTGATCGTGGTCGCGGCCGGCATGGAGGGCGCGCTGCCCAGCGTGGTCGGTGGCCTGTTCGCGCGGCCGGTGATCGCAGTGCCGACCAGCATCGGCTACGGCGCGAGCCTGGGCGGCATTGCGGCGCTGCTGTCGATGCTGAACTCGTGCGCGGCCGGCGTGGCGGTGGTCAACATCGACAATGGCTTCGGCGCCGGCCAGATGGCGGCGATGATCAACCGAAAGCGCGATCAGTGAAGCGCGCGGCGCCGTCCCCAGCGAATGGAGGCGCGCGCCGCGATCTGCGTGGCCAGCACCTGCACCTGGAGCCGACGTCGGGCATCGCCGGTGACATGGCGGTTGCCGCGCTGGTCGACGCCGGCGTGCCGCAATCCGTGGTGACGAAGGCGATCGCGAGCATGGGCGTCCCCGGCCTGCGCACGCGTTTCGAAAAACGCCAGCGAGGCGCCTTCGTGGGCCGAGGCTTCGTGGTCACGTACCCCGGAATGAACGCGAAAAGAGCCGTTCACGGGGACGTTGACGATCACGAACACGGTAGCGGTCACGTGCACGTGCACGTCAACGATCACGGTGGCGAACACGAACACGAACACGCTCACGCTCACGCGCACGAACACGCGCACGCTCACCGCGACTACGCAGAGATCCGTCGTCTCCTCCGCCGCGCGAAGCTCGACACGGAGGTCCGCGCGCTCGCCGCCGAGATCTTCGCCCGCATCGCCGACGTCGAGGCGTCGCTTCACGGCACCTCCGTCGACGCCGTGACCTTCCACGAGGTCGGGGCGTTCGATTCGATCGCCGACGTCGTCGGCGTCGCCGCCGCGATCGCGTGGCTGGCGCCCGGATCGATCGGCTCGGCCCCGCCGGTCGTCGGCACGGGCCACGCGCGCACCGCGCACGGCCGCGTGATGGTGCCCGCGCCCGCGACCGCCGAGTTGCTGCGCGGGATCCCGATCCTCGCCGAAGGGGAGGGCGAGCTGACCACGCCGACCGGCGCCGCGATCCTGGCCGCCACCGTCGACGCGTTCGGTCCGCCGCCGCCCATGCGCGTGCGCGCGATCGGCTACGGCGCCGGCACGCGCGAGCTTCACGATCGCCCCAACGTGCTGCGCGTCCTGGTCGGCGAGCCGCTCGGCCGCGTCGAGGAGACACCCTCCGGCGAGGTCACGATCGTCGAGGCCAACATCGACGACATGAGCCCCGAGCTGGTCGCGCCGCTGTTCGAAGCGGTGCTGGCGGCCGGCGCGGTCGACGTCTGGTCGACGCCGATCCTCATGAAGAAGGGGCGTCCCGCGATCACCGTCTCGGCGATGGCGGCGCCCGCGGCGGTGGCGGCGGTCGAGCGCGCGTTCTTCCGCTGCTCGACGACCATCGGCGTGCGCCGTTACGGCGTCGCGCGCACGGTGCTGGCGCGCTCGCTGGTCGACGTCGACACCGCGTACGGCCCGGTGCGCGTCAAGGTTGGCGCCGTCGGCGGCGAGGTGATCGGCGCGCAGCCCGAGTTCGAGGACTGCCGGCGCCGCGCCGTCGCGACCGGCGCCTCGGTGCGCGAGGTGATGAGCGCCGCCGCCGCCGCGAGCCGCGCGTTGCTCCCGGTCACGGCGCCCGTGCCCGCGAAATCCCGACGTCGGAGAGCCCGTCGCTCATGACCCAGGACGCCGCCCAGCAGCGCATCGACGAGGACCTGGCCAAGGTCGCTCAGGTGCTGGCGATCGGCACCGGCGCCAGCCAGCTGCAGGCGGTGGCCGAGCACGTGGCGCACGCGCTCGAGGCATCGTCGGTCACGATCCTCGCCGTGGTCGCCGACGTCGACAGCGTGTACATCGTCGCCGACAGCGACGAGACCGAGACCGGACGCGTGCGCCTGCCGCTGGCGCAGTACCCGCACATCCGCAACGCCTTCGAGACCGGCGACATGACGTCGACCGGCAGCGGTTTCGCCACGCCGCTCGCCGCCGAGACCACGGTGGTCTTTCCGATGATCGTCGGGCGCAAGCCGGTCGGCGCGCTACTCGTGCGCTTTCCCAACCTGCCGGTCAGCCGCATCCCCGTGGCGACGATGCGCGCCGGCAAGCTGGCCGCCGCGATCATCGGCATGGTGCTGCGCGGGGCGCGGGCGCTGGATCCGATCCGCGAGCGCACGCGCCAGATCACGCTGTCCGACTTTCAGCAGGAACGCCAGGTGCGCGCCATCGAGCGCTACCGCGCGTTCATCGACAGCGCCTCCGACGGCATCCTGGTGCTCGACGCCGGCGGGCGCGTTCTCTACCTCAATCGCGCCGCGCAGGAGGTGACCGGCTACGCGCGCGACGGCCTCGCGGGTCGGCCGCTGGCGCAGATCGTTCCGCTCGCGTACCGCGCGCAGCTCGCCGACGCGATCCGCCGCTCGATCCGCAACGAGCCGGTCGACAACTTCGACCTCGAGCTCGTGACCACCTCGGGCGACACCATCGTCGTGTCGGTCGCGTCGATCGGGATCCTGTCCGAGCAGGAGGCGGCGATCTTCGCCTTTCGCGACGTGACCATCGCGCGCGATCTCGAGCACGAGCTGCGCCGCACGACGGAGTTCCTGGAGCGCATCCTGAACTCGGCCGTCGACGGCATCATCGCCGCGGATCTGCGCGGCAACATCCTGCTCTTCAACCAGGGCGCGGAGCGCATCTGTGGTTACCGCGGCATCGACATCATCGGCAAGATGTCGGTCAAGGAGCTCTACGCGCCGGGCGTTGCGCAGGAAGTGATGCGCCTTATTCGCTCGGCCGAGCACGGCGGCGGCGGGCGGCTCGAGCCGGTGCGCCGCGACCTCCTCACGGCGGGCGGCGAGACCGTGCCGGTGTCGATCTCGGCGGCGCTGGTGTTCGACGACACCGGGCGCGAGATCGCCACGGTCGGCATCTTCTCCGATCTACGCGACCGCATACGCATGGAAGAGCGGCTGGCGTCGGCGCAGGAGCGGCTGGCGATGACCGAGAAGCAGACGGTGGCGATCGAGCTCGCCGGCGCGGCCGCGCACGAGCTGAACCAGCCGCTGACGTCGGTCATGGGCTACGCGCAGATGCTGGTGCGCAAGATGCCGCCGGGCGACGCGCACCTGCGCATCGTCGAGACGATCCTCAACGAAGCGGAACGCATGGCCGCGATCGTGCGCCAGCTCGGCAGCCTGACCCGCTACGAGACCAAGTCGTACGTTGGCGGCGCGCAGATCATCGACCTCGACCGTTCGGCCCAGGAGACGGATGCGGAGTCGCAAGAAAAGGCGCCGCGCGTGCCGCCGCCGCATGGAAAGCTTCCCGAGCGGCCAGGAACCGGGTAAAAGGGAGGACGTATGAAACCCGAACAGATGACCGAGGCTCTCGAGCAGGTCGCCACTCAGGTGGGGGTTCGCGTTCGCTACGAGACCATGACCGGCGCCGCCGCCGGCGCGGGTGGGCTGTGCAAGATCAAGGGGCAGTGGACGGTGATCATCGATCGCCGTACGCCGTCCGCTGACCGCGCCGCGATGCTCATCGAGGCGCTCGCCGAGTTCGATACCGACGCGCTCTTCCTGCCGCCGCGCTTGCGCGAGGCGCTGCAGGCAAAGCGCGCGCGCGCCACGGCCGAGGCTGGCGGCGACGCGGCCGCGGCACCGGCCGTCTGAGGTGCTCAGGCTCCGAGGCGCTTGAGCTTCTCGGCCAGCAGCGGGTCGTTCTCCAGCGCCTCTTGCAGCGCCGCGCGCACCCGCTCGCGAACGGCCGCCGGCGCGTCGGGGCCGACCTCGCGGGCCATCACCTGCTCGAGCATCTTGTCGACGGCTGCCCCCGGCGTCAGGCGGCCGGCGTCCAGATCCCCGGCGATGGCCGAGGTCGCAGGCCGCTCCGGCGGTCGAGCTGGCGCCGCCGGGGCCGCCGTCGGTGTGGGACCCGATGGCGGGCCCGCGGCTGCCAGCTTCTCCGCGAAGGCGCGCCCCGAGCTCTCGGTGCGCCCAACCGCCGCCGACGCGTCGGTCGCGCCGACCCCGGCCGATGAGCCGACGTTGGCGGCGCCTTCGGCGGCGCCCTCGGCCGCGCCGGCGGGCTCGTCCGGGCCAGCGCCGCTCGCGGCGTCGGGAGCTCCGATTCCCGGCCCCGAATTTGGTCCGCTGACTTTCATCGACGCCCTCGCGCGACCTTAGCACGACTCGGAAATGGGGGCGGCCGGCTCGGCCTCGGACCGCGGGCGGAGACTGGGAGCATCGTTGTCGGGTGCATGGGGGGCGTCCTGTCCGAATATCGGTCGGCCCGCGCAGGCGGTTGCGTCGGCGCCGGGTGCGTCAGTGTAGAATCCGCGACGGTGGGATTCTTCCGCGGCCTCGTCAATGGCTTCCTGGCCCCGTTTCGGGGCGGGCTCTACGTGGCGCGACAACGGCT
>Ga0265320_10001296_pt1 | contig 18249 bp, 16 predicted proteins | sample 4827metaG_FD_202087 | JGI IMG/M metagenome (GOLD analysis project Ga0265320, IMG submission 202087) | Rhizosphere microbial communities from Carex aquatilis grown in University of Washington, Seatle, WA, United States - 4-8-27 metaG | ecosystem: Host-associated > Plants > Roots > Rhizosphere >...
ACAGGGATTCCCAGGCTGACATGCGCCGCCTGCATGACAAGCAGAGACGCAGCTGCCGCCTGAGTTGCATGTCGAATTGGTCCCGCACGCGGTTCCGACCGGTAGGTTCCCTGCCTCGACACAAACCGAAACCCCTGTGGAACAAGAAATCACCCCAAACTTACAGGGATTCCCAGGCTGACATGCGCCGCCTGCATGACAAGCAGAGACGCAGCTGCCGCCTGAGTTGCATGTCGAATTGGTCCCGCACGCGGTTCCGACTGGTAGGTTCCCTGCCTCGACACAATCCGAAACCCCCGTGGAACAAGAAATCACCCCAAACTTACAGGGATTCCCAGGCCGACATGCGCTGCCCGCATGACAAGTAGGGACGCAACTTCCGCCTGAGTCACATACAGAACCGGTTGCGCACTCAGTTCCGGCGGGCAGATTTCCGGTCGCGACACAGGTTGCCCTTCCTCGCAAACAAGACACCTTCCCAAACTCGCAAGGGTTGGTCGGCTGACATGCTGTCCCCGCGGAACACCCACTATGAAGAGCGTTTGCCGTTGCCCCCACGCTGGGGTCCGCGCCTCCCTCCACCGTCCCTGCGTCGCCTGCGCAGCTTATGGTGCCCAATCCACTAAAAATCAATATGGAGAAGAGACCCAAAGACTGACATCGCGTCCTCATGTTAGCCACCCCATCCCTTCATTGTGTCCCGGCGTACCAGAAACTCACGATAGGCAGAAGGTACGCGGATGGTCAAGGTGTTGTGAGCCCGTTGGAGCCGGTGACGACGATTCCAGGGAGTCGGTGACGACGATTCCAGGTAGAGGGCGTAGAGTCGTTCTCGCCGTTTAGACCGGCGTCATCCAGAAGTTCTTTACCATCGCCACGAGCTCGCTGAGCGTGCCCCGCGAGAGCTCGTCATCCCCCTGCAACAGGATGGTTGCCCGGCAGAGCGGTCCAACCTCCTGGTCGGATTCAGCCAAAAACCGCGGCAAAGTCGGCGTGACACCCTAACTGGCGGTTTCAAACGGCCGACTTTGGCCGTCCTGTTCGGAGCCTCGAAATGGGAAACCCCGGGGTTGAATTCCCTACGCTCAAGGAAAGTCGGCGAAGTGAATCAACAACGTGTGGACGTCCTGCCGCTCTTGGGCCGCAGCCGTCATTGACGCACGCGCAAAGAAATCCACGATCTCTTGCCGGCGAGTCGCGGACAAGCCGCGCACGCGGGCGGCCGTGTTTCCCAGGCAGCCCGTAGCTGGGTTCTCAGCGACCGCCAAAGGGTGCTCCTACCTCCCATTCAGCGGGTCGGTTCTCAGCTCCCTGGCCGGTGACCTCGAGGGCTACGGCCAGACGAAGGGCTCGCTTCACTTCGATCCGGCCGACCCGCTGACCACGACCCTCGTGCGCAAGCTCATCAGGTCGCGAATTGCGGAGCGCTGACCCGGTGCGCTTCTGCAAGGGGTGCCGGGGCACCTTCCCCTACCCCGAGAGCGTCACTATCGACCGAAGGTTCCTTTGAGAAAGGAAATGGTCGGGAGCATCTGGGTCGCGGTGAACGTGGGGTCCTCGTGACCGGCGCCGGGCAGGATGACGAGCGTGGATCTCGCCCCTGCCGCAAGCAGGGCCTCATGAAGCCGCCGCGCCTGCCGGGGCGAGATGATCGGGTCGGCGTCGCCGTTGGCGATCATGAAGGCGGGCAGATTTCGGGCGGCGTGCAGATAGCAGGCGATGCTGAGCTCGCGCCCGGGTAGACGGTCCTCCGCCCCAAACCAGACCACGGCCGCCTGAACCGCGCTGGATACGTCGGCGTAGCGGGGCTGGGGACCGTCGAACACCGTACGCTGGTCCCCGGTGACGCCCAACATGGCGGCCATGTATCCGCCCGCCGAGTCGCCCCAGACCGCGAATCGCTCGGGATCCAGGTGACCACAGTGAGGAACCAGCCCGGAAGTCTTTGCGCGTCAATCAATCACTTTCGGCGGCGGACCTGCTCGTGGCCCGCGGGCGTTCTGGTCGAGACGACCGGGAAGCACCGCAACCGCTCCTTCGTGTACCTCGGCTACCTCGATCGACTTCGTGCTGGCACCGAGCTCGCCGGCGAGCGGTGGGGGCCAGCGACGTCAGGGATCGAGGGGCGTCGTGCTCCTGGGTGTCCGGAGCGGTAGCCTCCTGAGCACGGCCGCCAAGCTCGAAGCTCAGGGAGGCATCGAGGACAGGTGGCAGCCCGGAAGCACAGCGTTGGACGGCCCTGGGCAGGACCATCACGGTTCCCCGGGCGTGACTACCTTATCGGTATGAATTCAATCGTCTGGCTGGCTCTGACCGTGGTGTTCGTGGTGGTCGTCGTGTTGACCGGCCGAACCCCGCGGGGCGGCAAACCGGTGGCCCGGACGAGGTTGATGCACAGCGCCCGTACCGTGTTGCTGGGAGGCATCGTGGTTTGCGTGGGTATGGTGCTCTGGAGCATCTCGCACCGCTGACGGCACAGCGGAGGTCGCCCTTCGATCTCGATGAGGCTGGCCGGACCGACCCGTCCTTTTATGCCCGACGTCGGCGGGTGGGGCCGATCGTCGTTGCTCTTGCGCACACCGATCGTCGTCGGCGCCCTCCAGTTCTCGAGGTCTGCGGAGTCGAGTGCGTCGGCTGCGTCGGCAATGATCCGGACGGCCTCGGCAACGGTCGAGGCCTTGCCCCTCTTGAACGACCTCGGGCAGTTGCATGACCGTGGGAGACGCGATATCAGCATCGCTAAAGCCCAGGCCTCGCGCCCGGCCGTCGGCGAGCGGTGAAAGCACCACGCCGCAACGCCGGTATAGATATTCGGCTGCCGTGAGGCTGCGCTGAGCGCCATCCCTCCGCCGTTGGACTGCCCAACCAGGTACACCGCGTTTCCGACGGCGATGACACCAAGGTTCACGAGGTCGCTCACGATCTGCTGAAGGTAAGGGAGCTCATCCACCGTCCCGCCGAGCGCGGTGTACTCCGAACGCCACTCTCCCGAGTTGAGCTGGCCCGAAAAGTTGTCGCTCGTGGTAAGCCGTTGCCGTAAGCCACGACAAACCCGTCGGCATCAGCGAGGGTGTTGAAGGCGCCCTTGGTCGGCGCCCGCCAAGCACGGAGCCGCGACGGCTCGTCGACGACCTATGCGCCGCAATCCGAATGCCATGCTGCGGCGGCGCCCGGGCGCGGCCGAAGCCGAGCTCGCAAAGAAATGAGATAAGGTTGCATCAACGGAGATGTTCGCCCCCCCCCGCCGCGCGGTCATTCCGCTTCTTTCGTTGCTGGCAGCTGCTTGCGGCTCGGGGAGCGCGCAAGCTCCCGGAACCGGGGGGCTCGCGGGAGTCGGAGGAAGAACTGGAGCCGCGGGAACGGTCGGTGCTTCTTCCGCCACCGGCGGTAGCGGTGGCGCCGCGGTTCCGGGCAGCGGCGGTGTGGGTGGCGGCGGCGGGGAGGGGGATGCGGCCGGACAGGGCACCAGCGCCGGGGGCGACGGCGGGGAGACCACTCTCGGCTGCACGCCGCTGCTCCCCATCGGCCGCCGATTGTGGCGCCTGTCGTACAACCAGTTTGCGAGCGTGACCCAGGATCTGCTGGGCGCCGCGCCGCCGGCGCTCACCAGCGCGTCCAATGGCAACCTCCCGTCCTTGACGGGCGGACCGGACCTGTTGGTCACCTCCCAGGATCTCTTCGCTCTTTACGGCGGCGCCGAGTCGGTGGTCGCCCGGATCGCGCCCAGGGTCTCGCAGGTCGCCGCGTGCATGACCGGCGAGACGGACGACGCATGTGCGACGCGCTTCGCGCGGTCATTTGGGCTGCTCGCGCTCCGCCGGCCTCTCGCCGATGCCGAGGTGACCGATCTCTTGAAGGTCTACGCCGTGGGCGCCAACCAAGGCTTCGACCACGGCATCGGCTTGATGATCGAGGCGTTGATCCTGTCGCCCTCGTTCTTGTATCGGAGCGAGCTCGGGCCGAGCCCGGCGACGGCGGATGCGGTGACGGGCGCCTATCCCGACACGACCCTGACCCCGTACGAGGTCGCCACGCAGCTCGGGTTTCTCCTGCTCGGCACGACGCCGGACGCCGAACTGCTGGCGGCGGCGGCGGCGACTGGCGACGCGGGGCTCGCGACCAGGGCGGGGATCCTGGCGCAGCTCGACCGCCTGCTGGCGCTGCCGGCGACGCGCTCGAACCTGACGAACCTGGTCGGCACCTGGTTCGGGCTGGACGACGTGCTCAACAAGGGGGCGAAGGATCAGGTGCTGCTGTCGCCACTCGCGACCGCGGACCAGGACAGCACGGCCATCGTGGGGGAGTTGCTGAGCTCGGGCCGGCGCTTCATCGCTGACGTGCTGTGGACGAGCGCCGGCAAGGTCACCGATCTCCTCACCTCGCAGAAGGTGTTCGTCAACCAGCGGCTGGCGACTCTTTACGGTTTGCCCTTCACCGAGCCGCTGCCCGCCACGTTCGTCGCCTTGACGTGGCCGGTGGCGGAGCCACGCATCGGCATGTTGACCCAGCCGTCCTTCCTGTGGGCGGTGTCCGATCCCACCACGGGCGGCATCATCAATCGCGGCAGGCTGATACAAGACAACGTGTTCTGTCAGGAGCCCGTTCCCCAGGAAGTTCTTCTGACCTCGCCCGAGGCGTGGAAGGTCGATGCGACGGGCGACAGCGAGGTGACGCGGTCCGATGCGCGGCTTGCAAGCCCGCTGTGCTCCGATTGCCACGGGCAGCTCGATCCGTACGGCCGGATGCTGCAGAACTTCGACGCGGTCGGAAAGTTCACCACGACGGACGAGGTTGGCCGAAGCGTCGACCCGTCGGTCACGTTCGTGCCGCCTTCGCCGCTTGCGCCCGCATCGTTTTCCGGACCGCAGGCGTTTGCGGCGGCCCCGGCCACGATCGGGCTGCTGTCCGATTGCGCCGTGCTCAAGATGTCCGGTTACGCCATCGGCAAAGCGATTGCTCCCGGCAACATCTGCGAGGTCAACGCCCTGCGCGCGGCGTTCCGTCAGTCGGATGGAACCGCGTCGGCCCTGTTCAGGCAAATCCTGCTCGCGGATTTCGCGCGCGCCCGCGCCGGAGGCACGAGATGAGTGCGTATCGGATCGCCCGCCGCGCGTTTCTGCGGAGCTGCGGCGGCTCCATCGCCTTGCTGGCGCCGCTCTTGCGCGGGATCGAAGCCCGGGCGCAGGGGATGCCCGCTCCGCTCCGCTTCCTGGTCATCCAGCGCCCCTGTGGCAGCGACCTCGATCTGTGGCGCCCCACGGCGGCGGTGACGACCACCAGCTTCACGCTGCCGTCCAACAGCGCGCCGTTCGCGCCCTTGCAGTCGAAGTTGGCGATGATCGACGGCCTCAACCTGGTGTGCGCGTCATTGAACGGAGGCAGCGGCGGACAAAACAGCGCCGAGGGCGGGATGGTCGCGCTCATGACCGGCGTGCCCACCCTCGGCCAGATCGGCCAGCAGGATCACGCGGCGGGCGGTCCTTCGATCGACCAGCTTCTCCTGTCGCGCTCGCCGGTGCTCGGGGGCGCGGGATCCCCCATCGGCGGCCGGACCCCGTTCGGGTCGTTGCAGCTGGCGGCTGACATTCGCTCGGATCGGGACGAGGTGGCGCCGCGCGTGCTCTCCTACCTTTCCCCGACGGCGAACCCCGACATCGCTCTCGCCCGCCAGCCCCTCTACCCCGAGACCCAGCCGCTCAATGCCTTCAATCGTCTCTTCGGCGGCGCCCTGCCGGTAGGCAGCGATTCGGCCGCGTTGCTCGCCGAGAAGCTCAGCGTCCTCGACTACATGCGGAGCGATCTGACGCGCCTCCGGACGCTCATCCCGGCGTCCGAGAAGGTGAAGCTCGACGCCCACGCGGACGCCATCCAGGGTCTCGAGGCCGCCATCCGGGCGTCGTTGCCCCCCCAGGCCGTGTGCATCCGCCCGCCGCGCCCGCCCATGTTCGCGCAGACGGGAGTAGGGGCAAACGGCGCTCAGTTTCTGCCGACCGGCGTCTCTGCGCTCTCCGGCGTGGACTACTACATCCCAGGCGATCCCACGAGCCATCCCCATCAGGTGCTCGGGCGAACCCAGCTCGAGATCATCAAGGCTGCGTTTCTATGTGATCTCATCCGCGTGGGAACGTTCATGTGGGCAGCAGGTACCAGCAATGTCCTCTTTCCGACCTCCTTCGACGGCGCGATGCTACCCGGCTACGCCCCGCTGCTGGCCGCTCCCCACTATGCGGTACTCGGCCTGGAACCGGCGGACACCACCGGAAGGGCCATCCTCGCCTGGGGGGCCGCCATCGATCGCTTCTACAGCGACCAGACCTCGCAGGCCTTGCAAGCATTCGACGCCGCGACCGACCTCGATGGCAACACCTTGCTCGACAATACCGTCGTCGTGTACGTCAACGACGAATCCACCCGCTGGGACCACGGCCAGCTCAACATGCCATTGATCGTCCTTGGCGGGAAGAACACCCGGATCAAGGGCGGCACCTTCCTGAAGGTGACGGGCGGCTCGCTGCCGAAGCAGATCGATCTCGATACGACCGGCGGAACGGGTAACCGGCCCTTCAATGATTTCTGGTTGGCGCTGGCCCCCATCTTCGGTGTCACGCTGCCGTCGCTGGGGAGCGTGGCGCAATACACCGGCCCGTTGCCCGGCTTCGTGACCTGAGGTCGCGCCAGCGAGCCCGCCGCCACCCACGTCGTGCAGGCCGTCGTCCCTGGTCGTTCGCTTTCGTCAACGCGGCGAAATCCAAGATTGGCGTCTCGCGAGGGCTCCGCCTTTTTAACGACACTTTAACGAGGCAGGTGGGAGATTTCGATTCGTCCCCGACGCCGCACGGTTGATCAAAGCCTGCGACCGGGGCGAAGAGAGGGAAGGAGTACCATGTTCACGAAAGGCGAACTGTCCAGAGTGGGTAGCATGATCATCACGGCGCTCGCGCTCGGCTGGTCCACGGGTGCCAACGCGCAAGCGAGCGACCGTGGCACCTCACAGACGCGCATCGCGGCAGGCGCGAACGCGGCTCGAGACCGCGCCACCGAGCTCGCGAGGGCGGGAGGCTGGGCGTACAAGACTGGCCTCGTCGAGCGGGCCCAGCGCGAAGCAGCACGGGACGAACGGGAGAGAGCGCAAGCCGTCGCCTGGGCGCACGGGTGTCCGGCTCCTGCGGCGCCGTCGCCCGAGCAGGCGGCTGCGCTGGCGCGGTTGACTGAGCTGCGCCAGGCTGGCGGTTGGGCATACAAGACCGGCGCCGTCGCCCGTGCCGAGCGAGAGGTGCAGTCTCTGTCCGTGGGCGCCGAGGCGGAGCCCGTCGCCGCTTCGCCGGCGCAGTTGGCGGCGCGCGCGCGGCTGACGGAGCTACGCCAGGCCGGTGGCTGGGCGTTCAAGACGGGCGCCGTCGCCCGCGCCGAGCGTGAGGGGCAGGCGCTGGCCTCGCCGGCGCCGGCGCCGACGCCGATCTGCAAAGGCCGGGAAGCTCAGGCTCGGGCCACCATGACGTCCATGAGGTGAGCCCGACGGCCAGGGTCGCCGATTTTCTAAGGAATCATGGGGAGGATGCAGCCGGAGAGGTCGAAGAGCATGAACTCGAGCGCCTTCTCCTGCGCCGAGAGGTCGACGGTTCGGCAACCGGTGGGAAAGGGTAAGGTGGGCGAGGAGCTGTCGTTCATCATCCCTCCCGAGCCGGAGGTCACGTGCAGATCGCTGAACACCACCTTGCCGCAGCTCCCGGAGCCGTATGGCGTGGTGAAGGAGAAGTACTGCACCGTCTGTTGTTCGGTATTGTAGATCCAGCGCTGGGTCGGGGCGTTCACCCCGGTCAGGGTCCGCTTGGCGCCGTTCACCAGCAGGGTGCCCCCGGGCGGCGTCGACGCGCCGACGTTGAGCAGCCATGTGGCCAGTGCCACGCCCTTGGGGAACGTCTGGTCAATGGTGCCGGTGAGGGGGCTCGGGGGATCGCGGCGGTGGTTGAACGTCGCCGCCGTGGGCCAGGGGGCCGGGCCGTGCTCGATCCACCAGTTGTGCCAGTGCGATGCAAACACCCGGCCGCCGGCGTCGGCGAAGGTCTGCATGGCCTGCACCGCTGCCGCGCTCTTGTTGGTGGAGTTCTCCACTCCCTCGCAGGACAGCAAGATGATGTCGTACTTGTTGAGGTTGTCGACGCTGTCCCACCAGCCCAGGGAGCGGGTGAAGGTGGCGCCGCCATTGAGGGTGGGGTCGTAGCCGAGGGTCCCGTCGCCGGAGTTGTTGCCGGTGTTCATGCCGCCGGCATAGAGGTTGATGCGCCCCGCGCCTGTCTCAGGGGTGAACTCGCTGTCCGCAATCCCGATCTTGCGCAGCCAGCACTCGAGCGCATCGGCACCCCCGGTCGAGAGCGCGATCCGCGGGAGGTGACCCTCGCTCTGGTTGCGCGGCAGGCGGGTTTGGTCGGGGTCCGTGAACGCGGTCGTCACGCAGGGAGGGACATTCGAGATGGTGGTCTGGCGCCGCCATTTGCCGATCTGCACGACGATGGGAATGTTGTCGCCGACCGGCATGTCCGTGAGGGTGAACTGGCCGGCCTCGTCGCTCTGCACCTGCGTGACCGGATCGCCCGAGACCGACGAAGCACACGAGTCACAGGAGGGCCCGTCGTGAAAGTCGGCCAGCGGGGCATTGGGGACGAAGACCGTCGCGTTGTAGAGGGGGACTTTGCCCGCCGGATCGAGCACGGTGCCCATCACGGCCGTCGTCACGCCGGTCGGGCACCCCTGAACCATGCATCCTGGGCCCGCGCAGCTCGGTTGCCTGCAGCGGAGACCGGTGCAGGGACCTACCGTCCTTCCCCCCGACCCGTTGAGGATGATACCCCGGCCACCACTCGCGAAGCTTCCGCCCGCTCCGCTCCGACCGCTCGGGCCGGCGGAATCGAAGCGACAGTTCGATGCGACCCCGCCGGTGAGCAGGACCGGCAAGATGAGATACCAAGAGCGCATGATGGCCTCCGATTTTGGGGGGAAAGCGGAAGGGATAGCTGGGAGGAGGTGTCCGGATCCTGAGATGTCCTCATGTTCCTGACATACCCACCCCATGAGTAGTCTCGGCTCGCCCCCGGCGCTGCTCAATATTCCTTGGGGACTCGAGAGTTTCCGTCCTCCGGAGCCCGGCCGGGCGTGATCGCGTCCACACCCAGCGCGGTGACGTGGGCGCCACGACCGCCGCCGCTTCGATTGACCAGGCGCAGAACACGGCCTGGGCCACACGAGTCCGCGCGACGCGCTGGAGTGATCGGGGCCATCAGATCGGGCGAACAACGGTCGTCCGGGGATAGACTGTCCGGATGGTAGCGGGTGTTCCTGGGGAAGCCAGAAGAAAGGCGGGAAAGGCGGGTGGTCGCTACCCGCACGATCGGGGACCCGCGTGGGGCGGAGGTTGGCGCGGCCACTTGCGATTGGCGCTGGCGGTCGGCTATCTCGGCGCGGTCTGGATGGACGCGGCGGGCGTGCGGGCGGTGGGGCGCGCGCTCCCGGCCCCGGTGCGCTTCTTCACGCAGATCGCCGAGTTGTTTCCGCGCGCGGCCGAGGACGCCATCGAGTGGCGCGTGAAGGGCTGGCTCTGCGACCGGCGCCAGTTCGACGAGATCGACGTACGCCCGTTCTTTCCCATTCGCGCCAACGACAAGGAGAATCGATTCCATCGCGGGATGTTCTTCTATTCCCGCGAGGCTCGTGTCTTGCGGGAGCTCGACGCGTACATAGTGGCCTCACAGAATCGGTCTCGCCCCGGACAGCGAATCGGGGGCGTGATGATTCTCAGCCTGCGCATCCCGATCCCACCACCGGGAGTCGCCGACCCGCGCTACGAGCGAAAGCCCCTCTCGGCGTATCCCGCCACGCTCGCCAGACGGTACTGGTACGTGACGGGTTCCGCAGCTCGCGAGCAACGCTGCCAGGAGCGCTCGTGACCGGTGGCTCGGGGCGCCGACGCGCTCCCTCGGACACGGGGGGGACCGCCGCCCCACACGAGCGCGGCCAAGCAGGGCCCCGGCGCCCCGAGATCGGGTCGTCGCGACGGGCCGCGGACTGGCTCTTCGGTCCTCAGCCGGTCGAGCGGCTGGTCCTGCTGCGCATCGTGGTGCCGGTCGCCGTGCTCGCCTTCCTGTCGTCGCGGATGATTCACGCCGACGAGTGGCTGACTTCGAAGGGTTTCCATCCCCCGGATCTCGGGGGCGGTGACTGGCGACAGCCGCTCTACCTGCCCCCGGTGCCAAGCTGGGCGGCCTGGGCGATCGTGGCTGCGACCGCCATCGCCGGAATCAGCCTCGCCGTGGGCTTTCACCCGCGCAAGGCCGCGGGGGCCTTTGCGGCGCTCACCGTCTACCTGGTCCTGGCGGATCGCCTCGAGGCCTTCACGGTCTCCAAGGCTGCCCCGGTCCTGTCGCTGGCGCTCTCGGCGAGCCCGTGCGGCGTTCGTTTCGGCATCGATGCGTGGCGACGCAGCCGCCGGGCCTCGCCCGGCGCGCTCCCTCCGACCGAGCAGGTCTCAGGAGGAGCCGTCCGGTTCTTTCAGGCCTTCTTGCTGGTCATGTACTCGGGGTCGGGAATCGCGAAAGCACGGGGCGACTGGTTGTCGGGCGATGTCCTGTGGAGCCACCTCCATGACGACTACCAGACGGCGGTCGGGTGGCAGGTGATGAACGCGCTCCCCGCGGTGGGCTGGCGAATCCTCCAGGCGATCACGCTCGGCTTCGAACTCGGCGCGCCGCTCTGGTTCACCCTGCCGTGGACCCGCACGGCCGCGCTGGTGGTCGGACTTGGCATGCACCTGATGATCGCGCTCATGTTCGGGCCTGTGGTCTGGTTCGCGTTGCTCATGGGCGGGATGCTGATCGCCTGCTACGCGCCTCGGACCCTGCTCGTACGCGCCTTCGCCCGCCATTCCGAGTCGCGCCACGCGTAGGGCGATAAGGTCCGCAACGACCGAGCCCCAGTCCCCATTGGCGCCCATCGCTCTCTTTGACAAGGCCTGCCCGCCGGAGTCACTCGGAGAAGCCCGCCGCTACGCGACGGCGCGGGACCAACCGCGGTCGGGACGCTTCGCGACGATCAGGCCACGAAACGCGCGTCGACCCTCCTCACGGCATGAGCAAAACGGCGGTGTAGACTCTGCAAGATCATGGACAGACCCGCCGCTAAGGACATCCTCGCATGTCGCAGAGTGAGAACCGTGAAACCAATCGTTCATCTGATGGTTCCGACGCCGCCGTCGTAACGGGGCCTCTGGAGAAGACGGTAGCTCTCGTGACGGGCGCGAGCAGCGGCATCGGCGAGGCAACCGCACGGCGCTTGGCGGCCGAAGGTGCGACGGTCGCGCTGCTGGCCCGGCGCCGTGAGCGGCTGGAGACGCTTGCCGGGGAGATCCGCGCGCAAGGGGGGAACGCGCTCGTGCTCGAGGCGGATGTCACCGACAGGCGTCAAGCCGCGGCGGGGGTTGCGCGGGTGCTGGACGAGCTCGGGCGCCTCGACACCCTGGTCAACAACGCGGGCTCCATGATGCTCGGGCCGGCGCTCGACGCGACGATCGACGACTGGGATCGCATGATCGCGCTCAACGTGGAGGGCCTCCTCTACGTCACCCACGCGGCGCTGCCGCACCTCGTGCGCGCCGCCGCGGACTCGCCGCGCGGGGTCGCCGACCTGGTCAATATCAGCTCGACGGCGGGGCGGGTGGCCCGCCCGGGGAGCAGCGTCTACAACCTCACGAAGTTCGGGCTCCAAGGCTTCTCGGAGTCGCTGCGCCAAGAGGTGCTCGGGCGCCGTGTCCGCGTCGGTGTCGTCGAGCCGGGGGTCGTCGACACCGAGTTGGTCTCGCACCTCCCCGCGGACGTGCAGCGGGCCGCTCGTACCCAGTTCGAATCGGTCGAGAGGCTTCGGCCCGAGGACATCGCCGATGCCGTGGCTTACATGGTGACGCGGGACCGTCGCGTCGCGGTGAATGAAATCCTCGTGCGTGCCGCCGAGCAGACCTGGTGAGCCCGCCGTGGGCCCTGAAACGCAGGTGCGGTCGGGTGATCCTGTGAGACAGCGAAGGGAGCACCGCGGGTTCGATTGCGAGAATCGCCGATGAGGGCGAGCACGTCGTCGACCACGCTCTTGCTCGACAATGGAGCAGGTGGCGACAACGCTGTTGCCGGACAATGTCCCCGTTGTGGCTTTCGAGCATGAAGAGTCTACTATTGCCAGTTGGCCAACCGAAGTGGCCGGAGGTCGACATGGTTGGAACCTACTGGCGGACTTCACCGGCACTTGCATGCTGTGCGCTCCTCAGCAGTTGCTCAATGGGGTCTGGTGGCTCCATACCCATCGAAGGAACTGCCGACCAAACGACCCCAGGTTCGGCGGCGGACGCGGGCGGCATGACGCCGGGTGGGATGACCTCGGGTGCCACGAGCGTCCCGGGATCGGCCTCGGCTTCTAGCAGCCCCGGCTCGATGGCGACGGGTGTTGGGCCCGCGGTGCTCGGTCCCGGATCGATGGGTACGTTCAGCACGACGGCCGGGGCCGCTGGCGCCGTCGTCATGGCGTCGGGCCAGGACGTGCCGGTGGGAATCGCCGTCGACGGCGTGAACCTCTACTGGATGACCCTGGGAACGAACGCCACGAAGGACGGGAAGGCCCCCCTGGGTTGGACCGGCGGGCGGATCTTGAAGTGCCCGGTAGCGGGTTGTGGCGGCGATCCCGTGGCCCTGGCGTCCAACCTGGCCCAGGGGCCGAGCACGGCGGCGCCTGCTCCATTCACCTCGGACGGCGGGAGCGTCTACTGGAGCGACTGGAGCGACGGCCGCGGGCGCAGACTGGTCAAGTGCGGCGTCGCAGGCTGCGGCGATCAGCCGGTTGTGATCGGTTCCGAGGGTGCGCAGGGCCTGGCAGTCTTTCAGGGTAATTTCTACTGGACCGAGTTCTCGGCGACGCTCTATGCCTGTCCGATCGGAGGCTGCGGCTCGTCGGAAGTGACGATCTGGTCGGCGGGCTATTCTCCCTGCAACGTCGGGGTTGCCGTCGACGCGAGCGGGATCTATTGGGTCGCGCAAGCGCCAAACACGCTCTTCAGGTGTCCGCTCGCCGGGTGCGGTGGTGCTCCGACGGTCCTGATGGCGGGCTCGGCTGACGTGGCGGACGCCCGACAGGTCGCGCTCGACGCCAACAACGTCTACTTCACCGACGGTAATCCCGAGATTGGAATGGTCCTCGCGTGCGCGAAGTCAGGGTGCGGGACGGCGCCGACGGTGCTTGCGAGCGGGCTCGACGCGCCGATCGCCGTCGCCACCGACGGGATCAACGTATACTGGACGGAAGCGGGGCCTTACTTTACGGGCGGCGCGCCGGTGACCGGCACTGGACTGGTTCGAAAGTGCGCGGTCGGAGGCTGTGGGAATGCGCCGACCAACGTCGCGACCGGTCTCAACTGGCCCGGCGCGATCGCGCTCGATGATGCGAACGTCTACTGGACGGAAGGCGGCACCGCCGCCGGCGCCGGCAAGATCTGGAAGGCCCCCAAGTAGGGGGAAGCGCACACGACCACCGAGTAGGCCGACCGAACCGAATCGTCAGCCGAGATCCGACTCCAGTTCGTGCATCAGGGCTTGGATGACCTGCAGGTCGGCCTTCGCCAAGCGCCCTCGCGCGTCGCACCTGGCGAGCAACGACTCGGCCAGACGCCGGCCAAGGGCTGCCCGTGGTGCGATCGGTTCCAACGCCTGGGTCAGGGCAATCAGGGTGCGCACGCTGGCCGCGTCGTCGCGCGTGTTGGCGAACCGTATCCGCGGCTCGGAACGGGCGCATGTATCGCGGGTCCAGCGCTCTAACCAGCGAGCGAGCGCCGCCATTTTCGGGTAGTCGAGCTTCTCGGGCGTATCGTTGGGGGTGTGATAGTGCTGCCAGCGGCCGCAGGTGAGGAAGACAAAGGCGATCCCTGCCGACCAGAAGGCGGCGTAGTCGCTGAGGGGTGGCACTATCTCCGCGTCCAGGCGCCGCATCCACACGCCGGGCTCGGCATCGGCGATCTCATCCATGTGCGCGGCCGTGCCGGCTCACGCATCGAATGAGGTTACCTCGGCGGTGCGATCGATGCTCGGCAACGAGCGAGGGCGCTGGCGAGAGGAGGCGTTTCGAGACGCGGCTCGCGGCAGTCACACACCGAGCTGCGAGGGACTATCGGTCAGCGGCCATAGCCCGCGTGACTCCAGCTCGCCGAGCTCCTCGATCAGCTTGGCGCTGAAGGCCTCCAGATCCTCGGGCTTGCGGCTGGTGATCCAGTTGCCGTCTACAACCACCTGCTCGTCCTCGACATGGGCGCCGACCTGACGCAGGTCCTCCTGGATCGTCGGCCACGCGGTCAACCTGCGCCCCTTCACCAGGCCGGCCGTCATCAGCAACTGCGGCCCGTGGCAGACGGCCGCCAGGGGGCGCTTCGTCTGCTCGAAGGTCTGAACGAAGCTCACGAAGCGCTGATCGGCCCGCAGAGCGTCCGGAGAGTGCCCGCCAGGAATCAGCAGGCCTTCGTAGGCTTCGGCCCTGGCATCGCCGACGGCCAGCGTTGTCCGGGTCGTCACGCGTCCCTTGTAACCTCTCAGCTCCTGGCCGACCTTCGCGCCAATGACGTCGACGTGGTAGCCGGCAGCTTCCAGCCGCTGGCGGGGAACATCGAATTCCGAATCCTCGAACCCATCGGCGAGGAGACACGCGATCCTTCCGTGATTGCCTTCCCCGTGATTGCCCTTCCCGTGCTCGCTTTCCGAGCTCCGGTCATCTGTCGTTTCCATGTGGAGTCCTCCTGAGGCCTCCATTCCTACACGCATCGTGCCAGCCCAAGATCGAGCGCCAAAGCTCGGGGCCGGCGCCATTCCTCATCGTTCCCGCCCGGAGCGGCGGCAGGGGCCGCGGCGCAGAAAGGGCGGCACCGGTAACGGCGGGGGGCATCATGGGTATTGGTGGAAACGCCATCAGGCGAGCGGCACCTGGGCGACCACAGCCAGGGAGGAGGTCGGCCACCCAGCGCCAGCACGCGGCGGCGTCGCTGGCCGAATCAGACGGTGACGGTCCCGGTGACGGCGCTCGGGAGCCTCAATGAGCGTCGCCCGTTCCTCTGCGGGCGCCACCCGGCCCACCCGGGCCGCCCGGCTTGAAAGGAAGCTCCTTCTTCGTGAACCCCAAGGGAACGGCGAACAGGGCCGGCGCGATCTCCCCTCGCTTGATGGTCTTGATCTGCTCCTCCTCGCCCGGTTTGCCGTCCGCATCGAGCGGCACGCGCGAGATGGGGAGGCCCGGGGCCTTGTCGAACCTGAGGAAGGCTTCGCCGGCCCGTGTTGCGCCGCCTCCGCCGAGCCCCTTCACCATCTCCTCGCCGAATCTCGCCAGACCCGCAAAATCCTCACGCTTGACCACGCCTGCGCTCCACGGCGAAATGCAGTCCTCCTCGCGGGGCTTTCCATCCACCTTCACGCGATACATCTCGCACCTGAACCCGTTGACGGTCTTCTTCTGCCCGAGCGCTTCGAATACCCAATCGCTCTGCTTCTTGGAAACGGCGCCAGCCCCCAGGCCACCGCCGCCGCGGGTCATCAGCTCCTCCATCTTTTGACGCTGCTCGGGCGGCATGCTCTTCATCCGCTCTTGCATTTGCGCGCGAAAGCCCTCCATCTGTCCGCTCAGCCGCTTCATGTCCTCTTCGGTGATCTCCGTGTAGCTCTTGGTCGATTCGTCCAGGGTGACCATCCGCTTGGCCGCCGCGTCCAGCAGGATGACGGTCGCCCGCCCGCCGGGTTCAGGCGCGGGGTGATCGATTCGCAGGCGATCGCCGTCAGCACGGAGGGTCGAGGCAGGGCGCGTTCCCCGCTGGGTGGTGATGGTCACCGCTGCGTACACGGCTCTTGGGACGGGAGCGAGGGGCAGCAGGACACCCAAGGCGATGGCGACCCGAGACCCTCGGCGCGAGATCCGACGGACTCGCCCCGCTACCACCTGCGGCCCGGGCGCATGCACGACTTCCCCGACTTGGACAGCGAATCTTGGCATCGGCACATCATCGCATGCCTCGCCACGCTCCGGCGAGCCGACGAGCTCCCCATCGTCCGGACTGCGTTCCTTCGGGGGAAGCACCGGGGGACGACCGGCTGATCACCAACCCTCGGGCGCGTCGACGGCGTGCGCCCCTCCCGTCCACGCTCATGACCGCGGTGACACGACCCTTCGCGACCCGACAGGAGGATCAAGAACCGGCGGACGAGGCTGCCGCTGGAACGCCGTCACGGCGACACCCGGGGCTATCGAGACTTCGGGGTCTTCTGTGGGCTGAAAGAGCTCCAGCCGTCGGATTTTCTCTGCCCCGACTTCAGGCTTGCCGTCCGCAAGCCGGCCAATAGCTTCATCAGCGCGGCGGCTTCGACCGGCTTGATCAAGTGGTGATCGAACCCGGCGTCCGCACTCTTTCGCAGGTCGTCCTCCTGACTCCATCCGGTCAGCGCCACCAGGACCGTGTCTTTGCCCCACGCCTCGGCCCGGATGCTGCGGGCGGTGTCGTACCCGTTCATCTTCGGCATGCCGATGTCGCACAGCACGACGCCGGGCTGGAACGCCCGCGCCGCCTCGATGCCGGACTCCCCGTCATAGGCCGTGAGGACGTGGTTCCCCATCATCTCGCGAAGCTGGCCGAGCGAGTCGGCCGCGTCCATGTTGTCGTCCACGATGAGGATACGATGACCGCCGGTGGGATCACGTACACGGAGTTCGGTTTGACCGTCACCCCGTTCGTCGCCGCCACCACCGGCATCGCCGTTGAGCGCTGGAACATCTCCGCCAGCGTGCTCTCGTGATGCGGCGAAAGGTGCAGGATGACCACGAACGCCATCCCGGAATCCACCGGCGTCGCCGCCAAGAATCCCTGCAACGCCGCGATGCCGCCAGCCGATCCGCCGAGACCCACGATCGGCAGAATTCCATCGCTGGGCCGCGGGCCGCCGACGTTTCTTTCGTCGGCGAGCGACGGTCCGGGAGCGCCGGTGTTCATGGCCTGGGGGGAGGTTTCTTTCATGCTCGGTCCCGAAGTCAAAGCGCGGTCCTTGACCCTGCGACGGTTCTGCCATCTCGCCACTCCAACCAGACCCTCGAGGCAGGCGATACCTGCCCCGCCGGGCACTTGCTGGGCGCCTCCGCCCAGGTAGAACGGGTGGGATGAGGATGGCAAAGAAGATGGGAGCCGGCCCGGGGGGAACGGACCACGCGACCATCGCCTTCGTTCCCCCGCAGCTGGCCACCCTGGTCGACCGAGCGCCCGCTGGGGACGACTGGCTCCACGAGGTCAAGTTCGACGGGTATCGAATCGAGTGCCGCGTCGTGGGCCCGCGGGTGACGCTCTTCACCCGCACGGGCCAAGACTGGACCGACCGCTTCCAGCCCGTGGCCGATGCTGCGGCCGGGCTCGACGCGAGCGGCGCGCTCCTCGACGGTGAGATCGCCATCCTGAGGCCGGACGGGACCACCAGCTTTCAGGCGCTGCAGAATCACCTCGGGGGCGACGCCCCCGGGCAGCTGGTCTACTTCGCGTTCGATCTGCTCTTCCTCGGCGGTCGCGATCTGCGGCCGTTGCCCCTCGAGGAGCGCAAGGTGGCCCTGGCGCGCCTCCTCGGGTCCGACAGGCGGAGCGGGTCCGGCGGCGTGATCCGTTATACCGACCACGTTCTCGGGAACGGACCGGCCTTCTTCCAGAAGGCCCGCGCCGCGGGGCTCGAGGGCATCGTCTCGAAGCGCCGGAACGACCCGTACCATGGCGGCCGCGGTCCGGGCTGGGTCAAGACCAAGGCGCTGCGCCGGCAGGAGCTGGTGATCGGCGGGTTCACCGAGCCCGAGGGCGCGCGGGAGGGCATCGGTGCCCTCCTCGTGGGTTTCTACCGCGCCGACGCCCTCGTGCCGGCGGGAAAGGTCGGCACCGGGTTCTCCCAGAAGGTGGCGCTCGAGCTGCGGAGGCGGCTGGATGCCATCGTGACGGACCGCTCACCGTTCGCCAGTGCCATCCCTGGCGCAGGCCGGCAGATTCACTGGGTGAAGCCGCAGCTGGTGGCCGAGATCGCCTTCGGCGAGCTGACCCGGGACGGCAAGCTCAGACATCCCTCGTTTCAGGGCCTGCGCGCGGACAAGCCCGCACGCGAGGTGGTGCAGGAGGTCCCCGCGGCGCCAGTTCGGCCCCCGCGCTCGGGGTAGTCCTCGCTCCGTGCGCCG
>Ga0265320_10001297_pt1 | contig 18245 bp, 19 predicted proteins | sample 4827metaG_FD_202087 | JGI IMG/M metagenome (GOLD analysis project Ga0265320, IMG submission 202087) | Rhizosphere microbial communities from Carex aquatilis grown in University of Washington, Seatle, WA, United States - 4-8-27 metaG | ecosystem: Host-associated > Plants > Roots > Rhizosphere >...
TCATGCAGCCCCTCAGCTCGGCTGCCATGCGCAGGTCGGAAAGCGATGCGAGTCCCGCGAGCCTGAGCAGGTGCGCCATGCGGCACGGCGAAAAGCCGGCCGCCTCGATCGTCGCAAGGTCCCAGCCGCTTCCCTTCACGCGGAGGACGGCCTCGTCCTCCCCGAAGATATTCCTTTCCAGTGTCTTGACCGAGGTGTTGCCGCCGCCGTGGAGCACGAGCGAATCGTCCCTTCCCAGCAGCCTCGATGAATAGACCCGCTGGCCCAGATCCCCGGGAAATCCCGCTGCCTCAGCGCTGTTCCAGAGATTCTTCAAAGGTGGAATGCCGATTCACGACCGCCCGCGGCATTCGACAGAGGTGCCCTCACGGCGCCCCGTAGTCAAGCGCCCCACCCTTGCAGATCGGCGGGACCCGCATCATCGTTTCCGCGTCACCCCCTTTCACCCAATGAACATGCAATACCGGCAGCTCGGAAAATCAGGCCTCAAGGTGGGCGCCCTGTCCTACGGGGCATGGGTCACTTTCGGAAAGCAGATCGGCGATCCCGTCGCGAAGAGGCTCCTGCACGCGGCCTATGACGCCGGGATCAATTTCTTCGACAACGCCGAATCGTACGCGGACGGGCAGGCCGAGGTGGTGATGGGCTCCATCCTCAGGAAGTCCGGATGGCGCCGCAGCAGCTACTTGGTCTCCAGCAAGGTGTTCTTCGGCGCGGTGGGCGACCGGCCCAACGAGGACGGGCTCTCGCGCAAGCACATGGTCGAGGCCTGCCATGACGCCCTCCGGCGCCTCCAGGTCGACTACCTGGACCTCTATTACTGCCACCGCCCGGACCCGACGGTCCCGATCGAGGAGTCCTGCAGGGCCATGCACGACCTCATCGCGCAGGGGAAGGTCCTCTACTGGGGCACCAGCGAGTGGAGCGCGGCGCAGATCGAGGCGGCGCACGCGGTGTGCGACCGGCTCGGGCTTCACCACCCGGTGGTGGAGCAGCCCCAGTACAACCTTTTCCACCGCCTTCGCGTGGAGAAGGAGTACGCGCCACTCTACCGGAGCCCGGGGCTCGGGACCACGATCTGGTCGCCCCTCGCCTCGGGCCTGCTCACCGGAAAGTACAACAAGGGTGTTCCCAAGGGCACGCGCCTCGGCACCCCCGGGATGGAGTGGCTGAAGACCGAGATCCTGAAGAAGCCCGGGATCGATGAGAAGCTTGCCGCCGTTCCAAAGCTCGCGGCCGTGGCCAAGGGCCTCGGAACCAGCCTCCCGTGCCTCGCGATCGCCTGGTGCCTGAAGAACCCCAACGTCAGCACGGTCATCCTGGGGGCGTCCCGCGTCGAGCAGCTGACCGAGAACCTGGCGGCCCTCGACGTCCTGGAAAGGCTGACCCCGCAGGTCATGCGGGACCTGGACGCCGTCTCGGGGCCGCTGGCGGACTGAGAACATGCCGAGCCGCCCCCGGCGCCTGGCGAGGACCGCGGCCCTTCTCCTGTGCGCGCTCCTGTTCGCGTGCGAGAACCCGCGCGCCGCGAGATTGAAGGCGGACAAGGCGGACGTCGAGGCCGGGCTGCGGCGCTACTCGGCGCTCACGCTCGCGATGGACAGCGCAGGGATCGCGGCCATGTTCGCGCCCGACGGCGAGATGGTGAACCCGAAGCGGCCGCCCGTGCGGGGCCGCGCCGCGATCGAGAAGTTCCTATCCGGCTTCTCCGACTTCCACGTCGTGTCCAACGCCGACGAGGCGTCGAGCACCGTGGTTGACGGCGACACCGCGGAGCAGCTTGGGACCTACCGCCAGCGCGTTCGGTCTCCGGACGGACAGGAATTCGAGGCGACGGGCCGGTTTGAGATAGGCTGGGTGCGCGGCGCCTCGGGCGAGTGGCTGCTGTCCCAGGTTGCCACCTTCCCGTCAAAGTAGGACCGGCGGACCGGCGTCCTGCCCGGGCAATGGTGTTGCCTCAGGGTCCGCCGCGAGGCAAATCGGTGGGGTGACCCGCCCCACGAGCCTTCGCCGACTCCCCTCCCCCGGTCTGCTGCTGGCGCTGATTCTGCCGTCCTCCCTCGCCGCCCAGCACGTGCTCCTCGTGGACGACGGCGGAAAGTTCGCCCTTGTGCGCGCCGCGACCGGCACGAGCCCCTGCGTGGAAAAGGAGGGCAAGGTGGTGCCGACCAACGGCTACAAGTTCGCCCTGAAGGAGGTTCCCGAGTTCCTGCCCGTCTTCGTCACGGTGAGGAACGTGAACGTGCGCACGACCTACCTCACGTCGACGCACCAGGGAGGGCAGTTCAACAATGACTTCCACTTCGACGCGGAGTTCGAGACGGGCTACCACCTGAAGGACGTCTTCGTCGTCCTCGCGCTGGACACGGAGCAGGGGGGACGGGCCCTCTTCCTCTGGGAGGTCGGCGAGCTCGTCCCGAAAAAGGGAAGGAACGTCCACATCATCGTGCCGATGGATTCGGCAATTGGTTCCAGCAGGTACACATTCCATCTGTTCTCCGGCGGCGCCGAGGTGCTGCAATCCCTGGTCTCCTTCGGGGACCGCGAGGTGGCTCTCAACAGGATGGTCGCCGCGAGGATCAAGGACGTCCAAGAGGCCGGTCCGAAACTTTTCATGGGGCTCGGCCCGGAGTATCCCCCTGCCCTGAGGAAGCAGAACACCAAGGGGCAGGCGATGATCACCGTGCGCATCGGCGCCAACGGCGCTGTCTTCGATCCCGTGGTCAAGAGCGCTACGGACCCGGCCTTCGGCGAGGCGGCGCTCGCCGCGGTCAAGCTTTGGCGCTTCCTCCCAATGGTGAAGAACGGCTATCCGGTCGAGGCAAAGGCCGACGTGCCGGTTGTCTTCACCCCGCCCGGACCGCAAACGGACAAGACCTGACGGTTCCAGCGCCGCCCCGGGCGATCCACGGCCGCAACGGGATCGCGGGTGGCGGCTACCGCGCCCGGTGCGGCATCCTCACCGTTTCCCTCACGCGCCAGAACTCTGCCGAGCTGAGATTCTGCAGGATGTACTCGGCGCCGGCCTTTCGGAGCCTCTCCGTCCTGCCGCCGACACCCAGGAACGGGATGCCGAGCTCCCTGCAGGCCCGGAGATCCCAGAGGCCGTCGCCCACGTAGACGGCCTCGTCCAGCTTCCTGCCGGCCTTGGCCACGGCGCCGGCTATGATTTCGGCGCGGCTGTAGAACTCCGAGGATGTCACCATGGGAATGTCGTCGAACGGTATGCCGGCCGCCCCGAGCTTGAACGAAATGGTCTCCCGCCAGTCGCCGGTCGCAATGGCGACCGGCATCCCCTTCTCCTTCAGGTCCTTCAGCAGCGCCGATGCCCCGTCCATGGCTGAGAAGGAGGCGGGATTGCTCCCGTGGGCGTCCTTCAGGCGCCGCAGGTATCCCTGGCACACGGCGCGTTCCTTCGACTTCCTCTCGTCCGGGGCAAGGGCGCCGAGAGCCTGGTGGACAATGGCCTGGGCGGTGACCTCCTCGAGGCTGGCGAAGAAGGACTCAACCATCGCAAACCCGGCGACCTCCTCGAAGGCCGCCTCGAAGCTCTCCCGGTCCGTGGACTCGCCGCCAATCAGCGTGCCGTCTGCGTCGAAGACGATCATGACCCGGCTTCGGTCAGGGCTCGCGTGCCCCGCGGGGCGCCGCCTGGTCCGGCGGCCAGTCCGCCATCCGCCTTCCCGGCGGCCTCTTCATGAGCTCCGTCCGCGTAAAGCCGTACCTCTCATAAAGGCCGTGCGCGTCGCGCGTCCCCAGGATGCTCATCGAGCCGTTCACCCAGGGATGCTCCGTCACGCACGCCATCAGCCACTTTCCCAGCCCCCTTCCCCTATGGGCTTCGTCGATGAAGACGTCGCAGATCCATGCAAACGTCGCCTTGTCTGTCACAACCCTCGCGAAACCGATCTGACTGCCGCTGCCCTTTTCGTAGACGCCGAAGCAGAGGGAATTGCGGATCGATTCCTCGACGACCTCGCGCTTCCTGTCCCTGGCCCAATAGGTGTTGTTCAGGCCGCGGCACACAAAGTCGATGTCGAGCAATTCCGGCTCCGTGCTGATGAGGACTCCTTCGCGCTCGAATTTCATGGTCGTTCAGTCGCTGGAAATGGGTTGTGAAGATCGAATGCGTGAATTGCACCCGCGCGTCGACCCAATATGCGCGTCCTCCGGTGTCGCCCCCCCTCAGCAGCTCGTGCGACAAGACACCGGGGCGGCCGCAGTGCCGCGCTGCACGAGCCGCAGGTCGGAGCGGACACTCCAGCCCAGGCTCCGCCAGAACGCCCTGCCGGAGGAGTTGTCGGCAAAGAGAAACAGGTTGCACTTGGGAATGTCCTCCGACCGGAGCTTCTCGAGGCAGTCCTCCACCAGCTTCCGTCCGATGCCCCGGCGCCGCCATTTCCGGGCCACGGCAAGGTGGTGCAGGTATCCCCTCCGGCCGTCATGGCCGCACAGCACCGTGGCGATCACCCGTCCGCCTGACGTGGCGACCACGCTGAGACCGCGGTTCCTCCTGAGGAATCGCCCGATGGCCGCCCGGCCGTCCGACTCATTTAGGCCTATGCCCTCGGCGGCCTTCCAGAGCGCGTACACCTGCCTGTAATCGCCGATTCGAAGCGGGCGAAAGCGGATTGATGATCGAGTGGACATAATTGGCAATTGGAGCCTTCCCGAGGCTGCGAAAATGCGACCGCTCGGTCCAGCCTCGCTTTGACCGCACGACATGGCGGGCGCCGGCGAGTTCGCCCGGCCGCGGGGACCGGACTTTACACGGCGCACGCGCGCAACTAGCATCACCCCCTTCCGGTGCTTCTAGTCCCGCGCCGTCGCCGGCTACGGGCTCTTGACCTTCGTACCACAAGCCAACCCCCGGCCCACGCATCTTATGACGATGTACATCCCCCTGCCGCTCCGCTCGCTTCTCATACCGTTCATCGGCACTCTTCTTTCCGGCGCGTTTTCGACGACGCGCGCCGCGACCGAGCCGGGCTTCACGTTCAAGCGCGGCGTGAACATCTCCCACTGGCTCTCGCAGAACGAACGCACTCAGGCCTATGGCGCGCCCTGGTTCGGCGAACGCGACGTCGAGTGGATCTCCAGGCAGGGATTCGACCACATCCGCCTCCCCGTCGATTTCCGGCTCTGCCTTGCGGCCGACGGCTCGCTGGACGAGGCAAAGCTCAAGCCGATTGCCGACACTATCCTGTGGGCCCGGGCCCGCGGCCTCGGGGTCGTGCTCGACGCCCATTTCCTGCCGGGCGCCGATTTCAACTCGGTGGGCGGCGACAAGCGGGCGTACACGGACGCGGCGATCCAGGAGAAGGCGGCGCAGTGCTGGCGCCAGATGGCAAGGCACTTCGCCGGCGAGGGCCCGAATCTTCGGTTCGAGATCCTGAACGAGCCCGTTGCCGCTGAGAACAGGCAGCTCAATCCGTTCATGCACCGCATGCTCGCCGTCATCCGCGAGAGCAATCCGACGCGCATCGTTTACGTCACCTCGAATAAGTGGAGCAGCTTTCACACCGTTGGCGACGTCGTCCTGCCCGACGACCCGAACATCGCCCTGACGATCCATTTCTACGAGCCGATGGTGTTCACCCACCAACGGGCGCCCTGGGCCGGCTTCAAGAACACGCTTCCCCCCGTCACGTTTCCGGGGACGGTGCCGGACGTGACAGGTTTCACGCTCCCGAACGCCCACATGAACCTGCACGCGGGCGACGAAATCACGGTAGCCCAGATCCAGGCGACATTTGCCGGCGTGTCCGCCTGGCTCGCGGGTCATGCCCCGAAGATCGAGGTGTATCTCGGCGAGTTCGGAGTCTACGAGCCCGCCGACGCGGCCTCAAAGCGCCGCTGGATCGCAACGGTCCGCTCGGAGGCGGAAACCCGGGGCTGGGGCTGGGCCGTATGGGACTACAATGACAGCTTTGGCGTCCGCAGACATGACGGATCAGGCACGCCGGTTCTAGAGGGTTTGTTCTCGAGGTAGGCGCACGGTTTCGGGCGCGGCCCCTGGCGCAAGTTCAGACGCACCAAGCATCAAAAGGGTTCGTTGCGGATCCTGTGCGTCCCAGAGGGAGCGTTGCGATGAGGCTACGTTCCATTTGGCGTGGGTAAGCCAGCGCCTTCGGCGCGAGATTCTAAACCCTTAGCGAGCCACGGAACGCCCTGCCGCTATAATAAGACTGCGCACCATTGTGATACACGAAGACATGCCCGAAGCGGCGATCACCAAAGAGGGCACCGCCGAGTTCTCTAATATCACCAGGTGCCTTCACCCAGCTCGACGTCTTCGTATCGAAATTCCCAAGCTTCTGCAGTTCTCGATATTGTCCTTCCGTTAAAAGCTCAATGCCCATGGCAGCTGCCATATCGAGAGCGTTATTTTCGGGCTTAAATGCCTTCCTTGAATCCAGCCCTTCACGGTCGTAGCAAATACTTACGCGGCCTTTAGGACTTTCCGCCGAGCAATCAAAAAAAATGTATTCACCCGTCTTCTTGTCATGACCAACAACATCCGGCTCACCGCCAGTTCTTTCCATTTCATTGAGTGACCATAGTTTTCCGGTAGTAGCGTCCAGCTTTGCTTTTACTTTGGCCCATTCCAGACCTTCATGGCGGTTCATGTTTTTCTCAAAACGGACTTTTAGCGTCCTGAGCAGTTCTTCACGTTGCTCTGCTGACAACTCCTTGTTTGTTTTGACGCCTTTCATGAGGTTTCCTTCTTGATGCTTTGTCGTGTGAAGAGTTGACCCGATCAGCCCGCTTGTTTTCGAGATAAGGCGTGGAAGGGCGACGCCCTTCCACGTCCCAAATCTTGATAGGGCAATTGCCGGAAGGAAGACAAACCGAACAGCGGGGGCGTAATCTGGAATTTCCTCAAACGGTTATGAATATGGCCACGTATCGGAATACCATTGATGTGAATCCAGCGAAGAATGGATGAGGAGAAGTGCGATGGATAGAGCTGGAGCCGCGGGTCGGACCTCGGTCTTGCTTCGGATCGCATAGCGATCCTGCCCTCGGTCGGTCGGGTGACTGGAGGCTGGACGAGGTGGGCCCGAGAGGCGCCGTAGGGCTGGTGGGCAAAGGGAGCAAGTCGGCGCAGGCGGCGTTACGCCCGCATTAAGTTTCGACCGGCTGGCCTGTTCTTTACTAGACCTTTGCCGCCAGCCGACTTAGCTGCGCGTTTCTTTGCGGCGGTTATTCTGCCGCCCCTGCCTTTTTTTGCCATATGTTGAATCTAACGGGTTGGATCCATGACGTTTAGCTTCGAGGAGATGCTACCCTGCCTTCGGGCCCAATCCAAAGGGACTAACCCTACCACCCCATCACCAGGGGACTTGGCGATGGGCGGCCCAACTGGCCGGCGGACACGGACGCTCGACACTCCAAGGTTGCGGCGACCGGTTGCTTTCCGAGACGATCGGTGAGCCCGATGGCCTCCGGCACGACAGATCTTGACCCGCTGCGGCGCTTCTCCGACCGCGTCGAGGATTACGTCCGCTACCGCCCGGGCTATCCGGCGGGGGTCACCCAGTTTCTCGGAGCCAAGGCGGGGCTGGCAATAGGGAGCAATGTGGCCGACGTGGGAGCCGGGACCGGCATCTTCACCCGGATGCTCCTGGACACCGGCGCGATGGTGGCCGCGGTGGAACCCAACGACGCGATGCGAGGCGCGGCGGAGACCGAGTTCCGCGGTCGCGCGAATTTCAGGAGCGTGAAGGGTACGGCGGAGGCCACGGGGTTGCCGGGCGGTTCAATGTCCCTCATCACCTGCGCCCAGGCCTTTCACTGGTTCGAGCCGTCCGGGTCCCGCAAGGAGTTCAGGCGCATCCTGGCGCGAGATGGGTGGTGCTCCATGATCTGGAACACCGCAATCGTGGATGGATCGGACTTCGCCATCGGCTATGAGAGGCTCAAGGAGGAATTCGGAACCGACTTCAAGAGGGTGCGGCATGAGACCGTCGAGAAGACCGGCCGATTTGACGGATTCTTTGGACCCGGGAATTGGGAGCGGCAGGATTTCGGGAACTCGCAGACCCTTGACCTCAAGGGCCTGAGGGGGCGGCTGCTTTCGTCGTCGTACGCGCCGAAAGCGGGGCATCCCCGATTCAACGCAATGATCGCCGCCCTGACGGTCCTCTTTGACAGCTGCCAGAGGGCCGGCGCCGTCCGAATAGAGTACAAGACAGAGGTTTACGCCGGCCAGCTGACCTGAAGAAGCTCGGTCCCCGGCGCGCGGTCGCCACCCGCCGCGGTCCCCTCTTCCTTGGACTGGGCCCCGTTCCCTTCGCACCTGCGGCGCCCTCTCGGCCAAGAATCCAAAAACTGTAAAATGGCGGACCCCCCGTTTGGACGGCTGGCTATTCACTGGAACCGGCCCACATTGAGTTCACAGACCTTTCGCGACCGGCCCTCGTCAATCCGACAACATGAAGCACCGCCTTTGCGTTCTGCTCATACTGATGCAGGGTCCCGTTGTCGCCGGGCGGGTTCCTCAGGCGGAGTTTCCAAAGGGGCACGTTGATTCCGGGCCGAACTCGCCGTTCGAGGCCATGCCGGAGCCAAGCCCCCCGGCAGCCGGGGGAGAGGCCAAGCCGAGCCTGCCGGGCAACGTCGGGATATTCACGACCGACGTCGTCTTCCCGGCTCCATCGCGTCCCGCGGCCATGCCGGCTCCCGCTGGAGGGGCATTGAGCCGGGCCATTGTGCAGGAGTTCTCCTACAGCATGGGCGGCAACGCCGTGTCGAGCATGACACCCCGCCCGAGCGAGGGCTCCGTCACGATGCTGGAGCCGATCAGCGTGCTGGGCTCCAGGGAGCGGGAGACGGCCGAGGGGATCGACGCCATGGAGAGGTTGATGAAAGCCGAGGCATTTCATCCGGTCTCCGGAGGACGGCTGGCCTCATTTTCAATGGGACGAATCAACATCGAACTGGGCCTATGGAAGCATCAGAGCCTCATTTCCGAGGCACCCCATGTTGGGATACAAAGGCTCGTGATCGACCTGGTCCGCGTCAGGTGGTGAGGCTGCGCCGGAATGCGGCCCAGGGGCCTTCGCCTCAGTGCAGCTGGTCGTCCGCCAGCCCCACCTTGTGGATGATCACGGTCCAGCGCGGGTCCGACCTCAATTTATCGAGGAGATTGTCCCACTTCATCCAGCCGAGCCCGGGATCCTTCTGCCGAAACGCCCTGTCCAGCCACTCAAACGCCTGGTCCACCTCGCCTCTGAAGGCATGAACCTCGGCGATCTGGTACGCCGCAACGTTTGCGCTCGTGTCTGTCAACGTGGCCAAGGCGGCATCCGCCTCCGCCCTTCGTCCAAGAGCCCAGTAGATCTGGCCCAGCAGGAAATAGCGGGTCCACTCCGTCTTTTCGAGCAGCGCCTCCTTGAGCGCCTCCTCCAACCGTCCCTGATAGACGTAGGTCTGGCCCAGACCCGCGTGGCCCCACACGGCATCCGGCGAGAGCTCGAGGATCATCCTGAATTGCTCGAGGGCTTCGTCCAAGCGGCCCTTTGAGTGGAATATGAAGCCCATGTAGACCCGAGCCTCCGAGTCGACCGGATCCACCGCCTCAGCCCGGCGCGCGAGCTCGAGCGACTGGTCCAGGCGGCCGAGCTGGAAGAGAAGCTTTGCCTCGCTGCGGATCACGTCGACGTTGTCCGGCGCGCCCGCCTTGGCGCGCCCGATGGATTCGAGCGCACCGTTCCAGTCGAAACCGGCCATCTGGACGCCCATCTTCGCGAGCTCCGCCGCGGGAAGGCCGGGGTCGAGGGTCGTCGCGCGCTCGGCCGCATCCCTGGCGATCGCCAGATTCCTTGCGACTTCGTCGGCCGTCGGCGCATACCCGCTCAATAGGCCCGCCGCGATGGAGAGCTGGGTCCATCCGAGCACGAAACTGGGGTCGAGCTCCACCGCCTTCTTGAAGAGTTCGGTGCTGCGCCTAAATCCTTCCAGCGAGAAGTTGTGCAGCAGGTAATTGCCCTGAAGGTAAAGCTGATGGGCCTCGACGTTCCTTGTGCCGCCGCGCTCGGCCTCCCTTACCTGGGCCAGGATCTGCTCCTTGGTCACGCTGACGCCCAAGCGGTTGCGGAGCTGCTCAACGATGGTCTGCGCGAGCTCGGTCTGCACCGCAAAGACATCCTCAAGGTCTCGCGTGTAGCTCTCGGACCACAGCTGCTCGCCCGTCTCCGCCCGGCTTAGCCGGGCCGCAATGCGGACACTGCTGCCCGCGCGGCGCACGCTGCCCTCGACGAGGTTGGCAACGCCGAGCTTAGCCCCGATCTCCTGCGCCGTCGCATTCTTGCCCTTGAAGGAGAAGGCCGACGTGCGCGCCGCCACCCTTAGGCCCGGGATCTTCGAGAGCACGTTGAGGAGCTCCTCGCTGATGCCGTCTGAGAAATACTCGTTCCCCTTGTCGTCGCTCAGGTTTTCGAAGGCGAGGACGGCAACCGAATTCTGGCCCACCGATGGCTGCGACGGCGCCGGCGCGGCGGCCACCGGGGGCTTGGGGGCATCCGGGCCGCGACGGGATAGCGTAAGCCACGCAACCGCGGCGATCACCACGCTCAGCGCGATGAGAACCCGCCCGATCATGCCCTTGGGCTTTGACTGGGGGGGGCCCGCCGCCACGCCGCCCGAGGCAGACGCCTCAGTCGGACGGGCCGAGATTGCCGCTGCGAGCCCGCTGCGGTGGGACCACAGCTTCAAGAAGCGCGCAAGGTAATCCGGCGTCACGACTCCTCCCGGCACGGTCGTCCACTGGACCGACCTGAAGCGGTCCGGCACCAAGGCTTCAGCTTGCGAGGTTTCGTCGGTGACGACGGGAAGTATGAAGGGAACCCCCGACGCGATGCCGCGGGCGCGCTCGGCCGCGAGATCCCATTCGATGCGGAAGTAGCCCTCGTGGCGCGCCTGCGTGGACGACGAGATGATGGGGATGAACAGCAGGCACTCCTTGATTTGCTGGCGGATCTTGCTGTCCCAGGCGTCGCCGTGCTCAAGCCCCCCGTCGGCGTCGAACCATACCTCGACGCCGTGCGAGCGCAGGGCTTCGCTGATCCGTCGGGCCGCGTCTGCGTCCTGGGAGGCGTAGCTTAGAAAGACGGCCCCATGGGGGGTTCCGGTATGGGCACTGTCTGGCATGAAGCGGGAGCAGGGCCGAAGCTGGAGGGGTCGTGGGGTTCTGGCCAGAGCAAAGCCCAGGCTCCGATATCCCGGGTGCCCCGTTGCGCTCCAGATGTCGCATATGGGATCCGCATCTGTCCGAGAACCCACCCTTCAAAGTATCCTTGGCAACCTATCCCTTGCCCCCGCCGGGCGGGACGACTATCGGGGTGTACTTCGGCATGTCGGCGCTCGGAATAATCTGGGTTGTCGAGAGGAAGTTGGTTGCGGCCTGAGGATCGACCGCGCTCCAATTCTGCAGTATTCGGCTGACGTGATTGTACACGCCTTGATCGGATACTCCCGATGCATAGATGGCGGCAATCGCGGTCTCAGGTGACGCGCTCGCTGCGGCGCGAGACAGGCTGATGAGCGCCACCATGCGCTGCTTGGGCGACGATATGCTCTCGAGAGCCTGAAGCGCGCCCGCAGGATCTGATCCCCAGATCGCGTTTCCATATGAGAAGAGCACCGAGTCATCCGTCTGTATCGATGGCGGCAACGCGGCATACATGGAACGAATCGTCGTCCCGCCGTTTGGCGTCGAGGTGAGCTCGCCGAAAATCCCGCTGAACGCAAAGGCGCGCACCTGGTCGCTTGCCTGCTCCTTTGCGAAGGCAACCGCCCTGTCGACGTTCAGGACCGCAAGAAGGCCGCCGATGGCGCCCGCAGTGGGACCGGCCGCGGCGATGCCGACCGACGGCATCAGGTTCGCGAGTCCGTTGACGACTTCGGGCCTCGCCCACCGTCCGACCTGATAAACCGCGTTTCCGGGATCCTCAGCCCCATTTGCAATGGCGAGGAGCTCCGATGACGTCGCCTTTTCGCCGATGGCCTTGGTCACTCCCGGAAGCCAGATATCCTTGGAGCCCACGCGCATTATGAACTGCAGGGCGCCGCCGCGGTCGGCGGAAAGCCACTCGATCAGAACAGCTGCCCGCTGGGCCCGGGCGGCCACATCCTTCCAGTCGATATTTTGCGTCTCCCGAAGTCGCTCTTCATAGGATCGGCTTCTTGCCGAGTATGCCAGTGCGACTGGCGCCGCCGTTGCGGCAGTACTCCTCCTGGCGTCCTTTCGGTAATCCACCCCGGTCCCTGACCTGAATTCCTTTGTCAACAACCATGACCCCGCGAGTGCGCACAGAATGCACAAGAGGACTGTTCGCGATCCGTGCCCTACCTGCATGATGAGGGGTTCAAGCCCAAAGGAATCCTCTGAAACACTACGTCGCCGCTCCGGTCCCCGCAATCATTGACAGCTGTTCTGTCTGAAAAAGGGACGCTTCACAACCCGCCCAATTTCGGACGGCGAGAAGGACGCCTGTCAGCCGCTCAACCCTCGCGGGGCCCTCCCGTCGACTGCGGCACGAAGGCCATCGGACTCCGGCCTGAGCGGCGGGCCCCGCCCCGCCTCCTCAAACGCGCTTCACCCGCAGGCCGACGGCCTCGGCCGCGCGCTCAAGGATTTCGATGTCCTTTATTCCCCTGAACCCTGAGAACGCCGCGGCGATGAGCCGGCCGTCGGGTGCCAGGATCGGGACTCCCCCCTCCCAGCCGATAAGGTCCGGCCGCTGCAAGCCGAAGGTGGCCTCGTTGAGCTTCCCCGCATAGACAAGCTCCTCAAAGCGCCCGGTGTGGTAGCCGGTCCGCCACACCTGCAGCACCTTTCTCGTCGCGATCTGGTAGCATTTCTGCCCGATCTCCTTGTCGTCCCCGAATATGTGCCCCCGAAAGTCGCCGTCGGGCTCCACGACGACTGCAGCCGCGTTGCCGCGGTTCCATTGTACGTCCAGAGGATCCGTGATGTAGGACGGATAGAGGCGCACAACATCGGCAATCAGTCGTTCGGAGGCGGACTCAGGCATGACTCTGCGTGGAGACGAATCACCTCGATGTCGCCGGCGCAAGCCGAGACCAGGAGGTCACGGGGAGCCTAAACAACGAACAACGCCACACCAGCTCCAAACATGGCGACGATCGCAATAAGCACGGTGGCACGATTCAGGCCAGAACTCGGCTGACGCTTCATGAGCTTCGCGTCCGCCGCGACGAGGTAGATCCCGACCAGGAGAAATGGCGCCAGGAGGCCGTTGATGATCGCCGCCCAGTAAAGCATCTTGATCGGCGACAGTCTTAGAAAATCCATGACGATCCCGCAGGCGATCGAGATGACGAGCACGATATAGAATTCATGGGCTCCCTTATAGGGCTGGTCGAGTCCCTCGGACCAGTCGAAGGTCTCGGCAGCGGCATAGGCCGCCGAACCGGCGAGGGTTGGGATCGCGAGAGAGCCGACGCCAATCAGGCCAAGGGCGTATAGAAGCGCCGCGAATGGACCGGCAAGCGGCTGCAACGCCTCGGCTGCCTCCTTTGTCGTCGTGATCTGCGTGATGCCGTGCCGATGGAGGGTCGTGGCGCATCCGAGGATCACAAAGAACATCACCGCCTTGGAAAAGAAGGTCCCGATCCCGACGTCGATCTTGCGGGTCCATATCTCATTCGCGCTTGTCCCGTAACCCTTGACGATCATCCGGCGGCCCCTCGACTTTCCCTCCTCCACCTCCTGCGACGCCTGCCAAAAGAACAGATAGGGACTGATGGCCGTGCCCAAGATGGCGACGATGACGCCTCAGGTTCCGCGATCGGCCGGCCAGTGCGGCACAAGTGTATTGTGGAGAACGCCTGCCCAGTTGGGCCGCGTAAGGAAGGCGGTCACGACATAGGCTCCAAGGCTGAGGACCAGCCACATTAGGATCCGGGCGATCTGGTAGTAGCGGAATCTCACCGTGACGACGCCAATGGCGGTGCCGAATACGACAGCAAAGAGATGTGAATTCCAGCCGGTCAGGTACTCCGCCGCGCCGGCCATACCAGCCAGATCCGCCCCGACGTTGATCGTGTTGGCGGCTAGCAGGGCAATGACAAAGGCGATGCAAACAGGGCGTGGGATCTTCTTGCGCAGTCCGCTTGCCAACCCCTCACCGGTCACCATTCCGATCCGCGCACACATCATCTGCACCGCTCCCATGAGCGGCCAGGTGGCAAGCGACGTCCACAGCAGGCTCGTGCCGAGCTGCGCTCCGGCAATCGAGTAGGTGGCGATGGCGGACGGATCGTCTTCGGCGGCGCCAGTTATCACGCCGAGCCCCATGAGACGAAAGATCCGCACAAGGACGTTCCTTCGGGACGTTTCTGGATTGGGTGAGGGCATTCGTCGAGGCCGACTGGGGATCCTCCGCAAAGCGCCTGCATTGCCGAACAAAATGTACCATCCTCAATGGTCGGGCCTGACAACGGCTAGATTCGGGGAAATCGCTCTCGAGGAGGCTAGGATTCTACCGTCTCGCCGTCGGGAAACTGTTTCGATTCTTACCTAACCTCGTTGGCTTGGCTTCGTGCCGAACTCGAAACGCAAATCCCACGCCATGGACAACCATATGTTCAAGAACCCACCCTTCAGGAAACAAGAGCCGTCAAGCTCAATCTTAGCCGGAGCGAGCCGAAAGGGGGCGGCCTTTCGAGGTAGCTTGCCTCGCCAGCCAACAGGCCGCCAATCGCGAGCGCCATTCAGGAGCTATTCATAGAGCCCGCGAGTCCTGACATTCAGCGCTGCGGCTTGATTTCGGAGACCGCCTTGGAAGTCGGAGCGTCCATGGGAGGCAATTTGGAATTCGCTGCGTCCGGATGCGTGGTTCCCTCGAAAGCGTGCGGCAATGCCTTAACGAAGCCATTGCGCAGCCCGTTCACAATCATTCTAAGGGTCTTGACATCCATGCCCTGGGCGTCACCCGAGAACGGAATTCGGGTAGCCAGCTGCTTGGTGTCACTGTTCTCGAATAATTTTATCACCGCAACGACGACGCCCTTCCAAAGGCGCTCACCAAAATTCTTGTCCACATCGTCGCGATTCTTGAAGTCGACGCGGTTCAGGAACGGCTTCAGATATCCCTCATAATGTCCCTTCTGCATGGCCATCTGTCCAAATACGTCGAATTGTCCCCGCGAGACGTCGATGCCGACATAGGCCCTGAGTAAATCGTTTATTGCGGGCAAGGAGACCTTTCTCAATTCGACCGCGATCTCGAAGTGCGCCTGGTCGGAAAGGGGCTCCAATCTCGCATTCAGGCGAAGTTCCCCGTTTCCAATCGACCTGCCCGAAATGTCGATCTTCGCGGGGAAGACCTCGCCGTCCGCAGACGGGCGGTTGCGTAGGCCCGTGGCGATGACCTCCATATCCCTTACAGCGATGTCGATATGCGGTTCCATGGTCGTGTCGACATAGCGGATTATGCCGCCCCTTATCTCGAGATGGGCGATATTGATTGGGAAGATGTCGTTAATGACCTCCTGCCAACGGCGGTCCACGGTGAGCTGGCTCGATTCATCGGTAGGGCCGCGGAGAAATACCAGGCGCCCGTCGGTAATATAGATGTCGCTGACAAATCGTCTTCGGAATAGCTCCCGCCATGCGACCGAGAAGTCGATTGTCTTTGCGGCAAAGAACGGCTCCCGGACCTTTCCGTTGCTCCTTACGATTTCAATATCGTCAATACGGTATGCACCTCTCCAAACCTGCAGGTTGATGTCGCCCACATGGCCCGAATAGCCGGGTATTTGGCTGAGCCGGCGGTTGATCGCGCTGTGGACATAACCCGGAGCGAGCAGCCGTGCGACGACGGCTAGCGCAACAAGAGCCATAAGGATGTAAAGGACGGGCCTCGGCCACCGGAGCACGCGACGCTCTAGGGTGGCAGCGTGCGATTTGAATGACGCATTCATTCAACTACAGTGCACCGCCGGTGGCCACTGTTCCCTGCGAACAGGAAAAAAGACTACCCGACCACCCGGTATCTCAGCCGGCATTTTCGCTAGAATTGAGTCTAAACGTGTTCCAATACCCACCCCTTCATGGGCACTTGTGCCGGGTCAACGGGTCAGGCACTCGGCGGCATCAAGGTACATTTGCGCGACGATGGCCGCAACTTTGGGCGGAAAAGCGTGTTCTTGAAAGTAACACAAACCTCAAACCAGCATGAACTCAAACGCCCTTACAATCAGCTCAGTCCTCGCCGTCATCGCGGCCATTGCAATCCTGCCTGTGAGCCCGGCAGCCGCAGGCATTTCCCTTGTGGTGGTCGGGATCCTCGCGGTCTTCGTCGCCGATTACGGCCGCTCCATCAAGCCGCTCGCGATCAGGGCCGAAATCATACCGTTCAACTCCACCGGTCGCGTTCGGGACAGACTGAGCGCGGCGGCTTGATTCCCGCCGGCCCCGAAGGGGCCCCTGCGGCTCCGCGGACGAATTCGAGCTGCGCGTCCACCATGGCGAGGAGCAACTTGTTCCCGTGCGGGGGAGGAACCCGGAACTGCCCTAATTCGCAAGCGAGATCATGACCTTCCGATCATGAGACAGGACATGAAGAATCCGGCTGGCGGGATCCCATTTCATTGCGGCACCGTCGATTCGGACCGGGCTGCCGGCACCCAGCTTGAACATTTCCTCGGAGGACGGGTCGAATTTGTCGTATCGGATCTCGGCCTTTCCATACGCGATCGACCGTATGACCGATGACGACCTCAAGAGGTGATTCTGGTCATCCGGGGCGAGTTCGGGGGCCGAGGCCATGGCGCGGAGATAGTGGCGGACAAAATCACCGTATCCGTCCGTGAGCCAGTTGTCGTCCCGCGGGTATTGGTTCTTGCCGTCCGAGTCCACCCAGTATGAGGCCCAGGTGAGCCTCCGGACTGCCGCGTCCTTTGCAGACCAATCCCCGGTCTTTTCCGCATAGAGGAGCTCGACGGACGCATGGCGTGAGGTGTGGCTGTTCCCGGGAACGGCATACGCGGTCTGCTCGTTGATCACGACGACTCCCCATTTGTCCGCTTCGTGGTTCGCAAAAGTGCGGTAGCTCCAGTCGAGAATTCCCCGTGACTTTGCCCTCCACTCCGGGTCCCAGCCCGGATGCTCCAGGATATAGAGCGCGAGCGTGTCGGCGTTTATCTCGGTATCGGAGTAGTCCTTTGTGCTGACATCCTCAAAGAACGGGCCCCATCGATTGTTCTTCAGCGGGTAGGCCTTGAGCCATTCCGTCACCAGCCGGCCCGTGATGCGGTACTTGTCCGGCTGGCCCTCGTTCAATGCGGCCAGGCCTTCAAAGAGCCTCAGAGCCCCGGTCCAGTTTGTCGTGTAGGACGCCCGGTATAACAGATGGTCGCGGTCGTTGCGTTCCTCGGGTATCTGCCCGGTCAGGGAATTCACGCGGAAGGGCCAGGGCGAGTTTGCTTCATCCCCCGGCTTCACGTTCCGGACAAGCCTGTCCGCTATCCTTATGGCCCGTTCAAGGTAGCGGCGCTCCCCAGTCATCTTGTAGAGCATGACAAGCTCCGCGCCAAAACTCGCCGCCTTGTCCGGCTGGAGGAAGTTGGGGCCGGCCCTCATGTCGCCGTCATATCGGCCCGATTGGACGTCGAGGTCGTAGGGATAGGGAAGATCGCCCCAGAGTTGGCCCTCGGGGGCAATTCCGTGGATCATCCAATAGTCGGCGATAAGGCGCATGTTCGACGGCACCGCCGGGTCGCCGAGGTATCCGTAGAGGAGGTTCCAAGACGACAGGGCCATGCTGATCTGGTCCCCTCCCAGCCCCCGGGGATCGTCCTGATCCGCCTTCCAAACCTGATGCAGCAGATAGTAAGGGACACCGTTGGGGCAATTCCTCATCGCCACCCAGAAATTCCAGACCAACCTGATGACATGGTCGTAGGCCTGGGGCGGGCCATTGCCATACCACGGGACGATCCTGCCCGAGGCATCTGTTCTTATCTCGTGATAGCCTAGCCTCTCGGCAGCTGGGCTTTGGACTGCCAGGGGTGCTGCGAACACTGCCAACGCACATCGCATCGAAGCCCAGGGGGTCGCGGATGAAGAGTTCACATTGGAAGGGGACGGCCGCATCGCGCTGAAGGATTGATACGTAAACGGGGAGTCAGGTGCTTCACAAGCGGTCCCTTTTCAAACACCTGCTTCGCGATCCTTGAGGCGCGCCAGAGCTTTGACAACTCTCGCCTCCTAA
>Ga0265320_10001299_pt1 | contig 18226 bp, 19 predicted proteins | sample 4827metaG_FD_202087 | JGI IMG/M metagenome (GOLD analysis project Ga0265320, IMG submission 202087) | Rhizosphere microbial communities from Carex aquatilis grown in University of Washington, Seatle, WA, United States - 4-8-27 metaG | ecosystem: Host-associated > Plants > Roots > Rhizosphere >...
AGGCGGCCACGATCCAGTCGTCGACGATCCCCACCCCGCCGGGCATCGGCCGCGCTAGCCGGTAGAGGACCGACGGTGCGCCGCCCAGGCCGGCGTACGCCGCGACGGTCGGATCGTCGGCGTTGACGACCAGGGCCCCGTCGGGGTCGACCAGCTCGGCCAGGCGGCGCTTGACCCGGCGGTAGGCGGCCAGGCTGCCGTGACGATCGAGGTGGTCCGAGGTGACGTTGGTGTAGACGCCCACCATCGTCCCGCGCGACAGGGTCGGCAGCTGCAGCTCGGACAGCTCGACCACCACCCGATCGGCGCCGGTCAGCTCGGGCAGCCGTTCGACGAGCGGCCGGCCGATGTTGCCGCCGAGGACCACCCGGTGGCTGGGATCGGCCGCCAGGAGGTGGGCGATCAGGGCCGAGGTCGTCGTCTTGCCCTTTGTGCCCGTGACCCCGATCGTGGGTGCGGGGCAGAGGCGCAGGAAGAGGTCGACCTCGGACACGGTCGCCGGCGCGGCCCGATCGCCCGCGGCCCGGGCGGCGACGAGGGCCTGGAGCGCGGCCCGCAGGCGGGGCTCGGTCGTCGGGAAGTCGGGCGAGATGACCGGCGACGTGGTCACCAGGGCCATCCCGGCCAGCGCCTCGGACGGGTCCACCTGCGGACCGGCCAGCAGCCGGACCGGCCGATCTCCGAGAGCGGCGATCGCCTCGCCAAGCTCCGCGGCGGGACGCAGGTCGTAGGCCGTGACGACGGCTCCGGCGTCGGCCAGGAAGCGGGCCAGGGCGATCCCGCTGCGCGCCAGGCCGAGCACAGCGACCGGCTGGCCGGCGAGGGCGCCGGCCTGGATTCCCGCCAGGCTGAGCTGATCGAGGTCGACGGTCATCGCGATCATGCCAGCGCGTGGATCGAGGCCAGGAAGAGGGTCACCCCGATCAGGCCGGCCAGGGCCCCGACGATCCAGAAGCGGACAGTGATCTTCTCCTCGTCCCAGCCCGACAGCTCGAAGTGGTGGTGAATCGGGCTCATCTTGAAGATCCGCTTGCCGCCGGTCGCCTTGAAGTAGGCCACCTGGATGATTACCGAGCCGGTCTCCACGACAAAGACCAGCCCGATCAGGGGCAGCACGACAATCTGACCCGTGATCAGGGCAATCACGGCCAGGCACGCCCCCAATGACAGCGACCCCGAATCGCCCATCAGGACCTGCGCCGGGTGGACGTTGAACCACAGGTAGCCGACGGCCGCCCCGATGATGATCGCGCAGAGCAGGGCCAGGTTCGGCTGGTGGGGCACGTTGAGCAGGGCAATGATCATGTAGGCCACGAAGGCGAAGGCGGTGGTGCCCCCGGCCAGGCCGTCGAGCCCGTCGGTGATGTTGACCCCGTTGCTGGTGGCCACGATGGCAAAGGCCGCGAACACGATCCAGAGCGGCGCTCCGATCACGACGTCGCCCTCGAACGGGACCCGGATCGCGTCGATGTTGAAGTGGCGCTGGATGTACAGGGCGGCCAGGACGGCGACCACGATCTGCCAGATCAGCTTGTGCCGGGCCCGGATCCCGTCGCCGGTGCGCACGTTGAGGTAGTCGTCGAACGCGCCCAGGGCGGCGACGCCGAGCAGCGCCGCGAGCGGCGAGTAGGTGTCCGGCGTGTTCGTGCCGACGGCCCCCAGCAGGACCGCCACCGCCGCAACGACCAGCACGATCAGGATCCCGGCGCCGGTCGGGATGCCTTCCTTGAGGTAGTGGCTGGTGGGGCCCTCTTCGCGGATGTGCTTCCCGAAGCGGATCCGGCGGGCGAAGCGGATGTAGGGCGGCATCAGGACGACGACCAGCAGGAACGCGATCAGGAGGCCCTGGATCAGCTCGATCGTGCCGATCGTCATGGCTCGAGCTCGATCCGCAGCTCGTCGATCAGGCGGTCCAGGGCGATCCCGCGGGAGGCCTTGACCAGGATCACGTCGCCCGGCGCAAGGCGCGGCAGGAGGGCCTCGAGCGCCGCCTGGCGATCGGCGACCTCGATCACCCGGCCGGTCGCCATGCCCGCCTCGCGGGCACCTCGGCCGATCGGCTCCGCGCCGGCGCCGACGACGACCAGCAGCTCGGCAACCTGGGCCGCCCGGCGGCCGACATCGAGGTGACCGGCCTCGTGGCCGTCGCCCAGCTCGAGCATCTCGCCCAGGACCGCGACCCGCCGGCCGGGCAGGCCCGCCAGCACGGCCAGGGCCGCCCGCACCGAAGCCGGCGCGGCGTTGTAGCTGTCGTCGAGGATCGTCACATCGCCCAGACGAATCAGGTCGCCCCGATGCGCCGCGGGTGGCGGCACGGCAAGGCCCTCGGCGATCTCGTCGAGCTCGAGCCCGGCGACGCTGCCGACCGCGGCCGCGGCCAGGGCGTTGTGGACGGCGTGGCGGCCCAGGCCGGGCAGGGCGACCGGCTGGCGCCCGGCGGCCGTGCGCAAGGTGAAGCGCATCCCGTCGGCGCCGGCCGACTGGATCGAATCGGCGGTCACCTCGGCGCCCGGTCCGAAGCCGTAGGTCAGGACCCGGGCCGCCGTCCGGGCGGCCATCCGGGCCACTCGCTCGTCGTCGGCGTTGAGGATCGCCGTGCCGCTCGCGGGCAGCGCTTCGACCAGCTCCCCCTTGGCCTGCTCGATCGCCTCGATCGTCCCGATCCGCGACAGGTGGACCGGCTGGACGGCCGTCACTACGCCCACCTGGGGCCGGGCGATCCGGGCCAGGTCGGCGATCTCGCCGCCGACGTACATGCCCATCTCGAGGACCAGGGCCTGGTCGGCGCGCTCGAGGCGCAGGACAGTCAGCGGCAGGCCGATCTCGTTGTTCTCGTTGCCCCCGCTGCGCAGCGTCCGGAAGCGGACGGCCAGGACATCGGCGACCGCCTCCTTGGTCGAGGTCTTGGCGATGCTGCCGGTGATCCCCACGGTCAGTGGCTCGAAGCGGGCGCGCCAGCCGGCGGCGATCGCACCCAGCGCGTCGAGCGGCCGCCCGACGCGGATCACGCTGACCGAGCCGAGGCCCTCCGCGGGCAGGCCGGGCCGGCTGACGAGGACCGCGGCGGCGCCGTTGGCGACGGCCTCGGCCAGGTGCTCGTGGCCGTCGGTCCGCTCCCCGGGCAGGGCCACGAAGAGGTTGCCGGGGACGATCCGCCGGGAGTCGACGGCAGCGCCCCGGATCGGCCGGTCCGCATCGTGGACCAGGCGGCCGCCGGCCAGGCGGGCGATCTCGGCGGCGTCGAACGACTCAGTGCCAGCGGGCGGGCCGGACGGGTCGGTCACGGCGGCCAGTGTGGCATGCGCCGCGATCACGGATACGGGTTGGCCGACGGAGCGGGTCCGGTGGACGGCGGCGCGCCGGTCGGATTGAGGTCGAGCATCTTCATCGAGTCGGTCGCGATCCGCCGGAAGAGCTCGTACGACTCGACCGCCAGGGGCAGGTCGCCCTGGCGGATCACGAGCGGCTTGCCCTCGTGGATCTCGACGGCGATCACCAGCTGTGGCGCGTTCTTGCCGATGTAGCCCACGAACGTGTTGTTGTAGCGGGTTGCCAGCCAGCCGCCGTGGCCGTGGTTGGCGGTCGGGTCCCAGATCTGGGCAGTGCCCGTCTTGCCCCCGATCGTGTAGCCCTTGACCAGCGTCCCGGCGGCATACCAGGGCACGGTGTGGACGACATACGACATCAGGTTGGTCAGGGTGGCCGAGATCGTGGGCGAGATGACCTGCGCCCCGGGCGTCGCCGGCACCGGCTGGTTGCCGATCGCCGCGACGACGTGGGGCGTGATCAGGGTGCCGCCGTTGACCATCGTCGAATAGGCGCTGGCGAGCTGGACGAGGGTGACCGCCACGCCCTGCCCGAAGGCCGCGTTGGCCAGGTCGACCTGGTGCCAGGGCTGGATCGCCGGATCATGGACGGTGCCCCGGGCCTCGTCGGCCACGTCGATCCCGGTCGGCTGGCCGAAGCCCAGCTTGTCCCAGGTGGCCTTGAGGATCGAGGCCGCCGCGTTGGTCGTGGTGGCCAGGCCCAGGGCGACCCGGGCGGCGCCGACATTGCGCGAGAAGGCGAGCACCTTCTCGAAGGTGATCTTGCCCATCGGCCGCTTGTCCGAGTCGTAGATCCGGGCCGAGCCGTGGTCGAGCGACAGCGAGCCGCTGTCGTCGACGATGCTGGTCGGGGTGATCGTGCCCTGCTGGAGGGCGGCCAGGGCGGTCAGCATCTTGAACACCGAGCCTGGCTCGTACGGCACGCTGACCACCGGGTCCACGAACAGGCTGGACGGGGTCTGGGCGAAGCTGTTGGCGTCATACGAGGGGTAGCTGCCCTCGGCGTAGACCTGGCCCGTCTTCGGGTCGATCACGATCGCCGACACGGAGATCGCCCGGTCGGCGACCGACGCAGCCATCACCTCCTGCTCGAGGGCCAGCTGGAGGTTCTCGTCGATGGTCAGGCTGATGTCCTGGCCGGGCGTGCCCGGATCGACGACCTGGGCCGTGTCGATCAACGGCCGGCCGTTGATCGAGCGGGCGGCCAGGACGACCTTGGGCTGGCCGGCAAGGATGTTCTGGTAGAACTGCTCGACGCCGTACTGGCCGACACCGTCGCGGTTGACGAAGCCCAGCAGCTGCGCCGCCAGCGAGGTCTTGGGCGCGCCGCCGGCCTGGGGGTCGACCCGGGCGGCTTCGGTCGCCAGGTCGACACCACCCGTCGCGCCGTCGGCGCTGATCGCGGCCTGGAGCCGATCGGCCGTGGCCTGGTCGAGGCCATGGGCCAGGATCACGTACTGGCGGTCCGAGTTGATCTTCTGGCTGAAGGCCGCCGCGTCGACCGGGGCGAGGCCCAGGATCCCGATCAGGTCGTTCGCCAGCTGGGTGCGCTGTGCCGCATTCGTGCTGAGCAGGTTGGGATTGGCCTCGAGCATGAACTGGTCGACCGTGGTCGCCAGGACGACGGTCCCACTCCGGTCGTAGATCGTGCCCCGCCGGCTGGGGATGGACACCTGGGTCAGGGTCTGGTCCTGGGCCCGGGCCGCGAGCATCGGCTGCTGGGCGACTTGCCACCAGGCCAGCCGGGCGGTCAGCCCGGCGCCGGTCACGACGAAGACGAGCAGGACGACGAGCAGTCGCCGCCGGGAGTCGGTCCGTCCAAGCATCGATCGATCCGGTCTACCGGGCCGCGACGATGAGCGGGACGCCGAGCTGGTCGAGGCCCAGGTCGATCCCTTCCTTGCGGATCGCCGAGGCTCCGCCCAGGCGGTTCAGGTCACTGATCACCTGCTGGCGCTGGCCCTGGAGGGCGGCCTGCTCGTTGGTCAGCCGGTCGATGTCCACCGCGGTGGTCGAGACCTGGACGGTCTGGGCGAGTGAGAAGAAGCCGAGCACGAAGATGATGGCGATGGCCCCCAGCAGGATCCCCACCCGGTTCGTGCGCCGGCCGGCGCGGACCGCCGTTCGTGCCCGGCGCCGGGCGATCGCCGGCGCGGACTCGACCCGGGGCCGGGGCTGGACCGCGGGGCCGGTCCGGGGCAGGGCGACGGCGACAGCGGCGCTGCGCAACCCTGAGCGACCCAGGCGGCCGGCCTGGACCGCCATCAGTCGCCCACCGCGAAGCTCAGCGGCTGGCTGACCTGCTCCAGCTCATAGCGCCCCGTGGACGGCTCGCGCTCGTCCTGACCGGTCGCGTCGAGATCGATCTCGTGCTGGGTGCGCGGCTCGACCGGACGTTCGTGCAGCTCGTGCTGGCGCCGGCCGTACGAGCGGCGCCGGTGTGACTGGTGATGCTTGCTCACGGGACTCCTCCTTCCGGCTGACGATCAGGCCGCAAGTCGCTCGGCGGCCCGCAAGCGGGCACTCCGGGCGCGCGGATTGGCGGCGATCTCGGCCCCGCTGGGGGTCAGCGACGGGCGGGTCACGAGGCGCAGGCGGGGCGACCGTCCGCACACGCAGACGGGCAGGCTGGGCGGGCAGACGCAGCCCCGCCGCTCGGCCTGGAAGAGGCGCTTGACGATCCGGTCCTCGAGCGAGTGGTAGCTCAGGACGACCAGCCGGCCGCCCGGCCGGAGCAGGTCGACGGCCGCGGCAAGCGCCGCCTGGAGGGCGTCGAGCTCGGCGTTGACCGCGATCCGGAGCGCCTGGAAGACGCGCGTCGCGGGGTGGATCCGACGCCGGCCGGGGGGCCCGCCGGGGGCGATCCGGACGATCAGCTCGGACAGGGCCTCGGCGCTGTCGATCGGGCTCAACGCCCGCTGGGCCACGATGGCCCGGGCAATCCGGGGAGCCTGGGGCTCCTCGCCGTAGCGCCGGAAGAGGGCCGTCAGCTCGACGGCGTCGAGGCTGGCCAGCAGCTCGGCAGCCGATACGCCCTGGCTCGGATCGAAGCGCATGTCGAGGGGCCCGCCGGTCCGGATCCCGAAGCCACGCTCGGCGTCGGCCAGCTGGTAGCTCGACAGGCCAAGGTCGAAGAGGAAGCCGTCGACGAGCCCGAAGCCGGCCGCCGGGGCCACCTCGGCCAGCTCCCGGAAGTTGGCCTGGCGCAGGACCAGGCGATCGCCGAAGGCGGGCTGGAGGCGTGCGGCGACCCGGGCAATCGCCGCCGGATCGGCGTCGAGGCCGAGCAGCCGGCCGTCGGGCGCCGACGCCGTGAGGATCCGCTGGGCATGTCCGCCACCGCCCAGGGTCGCGTCGACCTGGAGGCTGCCGGGCGCGGGGGCCAGCATTGCCAGGACCTCGTCGAGCATGACCGGCAGATGGCCAGCCGGCGGCTCGCCTCCGGCTGCCTGGCTGGAGCCCGAGGGATCCGGGACGCGCGCGGAACCGGCGGCGGGCTTCAAATCCCGAGCCCGCTCAGGTGTTCGGCCATCGCCTCGGGCGCGTCCATCGCCTGGCGGTAGGCATCCCAGCGCTCCGGCGACCAGATCTCGGCGTGATCACGGGCGCCGACGACGACTGCGTCGCTGGTCAGGCCGGCGGCCTCGCGCAGGCTGGCCGGCACGACGATCCGGCCCTGGCGGTCGGGCTCGACCTCGTAGGCGCTGGCGAAGAGCGTCCGGCTGAAGGTGCGGGCGTTGGCATCGCCGATCGGCAGGCTGCCGACCTTGTCGGCCAGCTGATCCCACTCGGAGCGCGGGAAGATCGCCAGGCAGGCGTCGAGCCAGCGGGCTACGTATGCGCCGCCCTCGAGCTGGACGCGGAACTTCGCGGGGACCGCGATTCGTCCCTTGTCGTCCACCGAGTGCCGGTACTCGCCGGTGAACACCGTTCGGGTTTCCCTGTCGTCTGCGCTGCGAAGGGCCGGATGCCGCGAGGGGTGTCCCCAGGAATGGGACTGTTCCCCACTTGACACCACTTTGTGCCACTTCGGCGTACTATAGCGCCCGGCGGGCATCCGTCAATGCAGGTTTCGACACGAAGGGCGACACGGCGGCCAGTACTTTCCGCTCGTTGAAGGCCGTGTCGAGCCGGTGCTAGGGTCAACTCCAGGCGGGTCGCATGGCCGGCCGGAGCAGAGGGTGGAGGGACGGCGAGCTCAGATGGCGATCCAGCTGCCCATGGCGCCGCCCGAGGCCGTCCTCGAGGCTGAGCCCTCCCACCTGGCCAAGGCGCGCATCCGGCGCTGCACCTACCGCCGCCTGATCGCGGTCACGGCCGGGGACGAGCGGATCTACGAGGTCGAGTGCCTCTTTCCGGAGCGCAAGGTGCCGATCCCCTTGGGCGACCTGGAATCGGCCACGCCGGTCTGCAACGCCTGCACGGCGCCCCACATCTTCCGGCCCGACGAGGACTGACGGCCGGCCCCCCGGCAACGTATCGGTAGAGCGCCAGCGAGGCGCCCTGTAAGCCGAGTTCTGTCCCGCGATCACTCGCGGGGACGGTCATCCATCTCGACCGGCGGTTACCCGCCGGCTCATGCGGCCGACCCGAGGGCTGGGCAGCGCACCTCTCCCCCGCACCGGTTGCCCGGCGACGGGTTGCGCCCTCCTATTTGGCCTTGCTCCGGGTAGAGTTTGCCGCGTTTCACCCCGCCGGCCGAAGCCGGCGGACTCGTCTCTGTGGCACTGGTCCTCGCCTCGCGGCGGGCGGGCGTTACCCGCTACCCTGCGCTGGGGAGCTCGGACTTTCCTCGAGGCGAGCCCCGAAGGACCCGCCGCGCGACCATCCGGACGCCTCGCTGGCCCGGGTATCCTACGCCCCGCCCAGGGCCACGGCCCATCAGCCGGATACAGCCCCGCTCAGGCCCGGTCGGGCCGCCGGACGACGACCGGCGGACCACCCGCCCGGACCCGGTCGATGGCCTCGTTGGCGAGGGCGTCGGCGGCCGAATTCTGGGCCCGCGGGACGTGGTTGGCGGTCCACCGCCTGAATCGGGCCAGCGACGCCCGGACCTCGGTGTACAGCGGCGCGATCTTGAGGTCCTTGACCCGCCAGCGGCCGTTGACCTGCTCGACGATCAGCTTCGAGTCGAGGAGCAGGTCGACCTCGGTCGCGCCCAGCTCGAGGGCCAGGGCCAGGGCCCGCACCACGCCCACATACTCGGCGACGTTGTTGGTCCGGATGCCCAGGTATTCGCTGATCGTCGCCAGCGGCCGGGCCAGCGGGTCCCGCGCGCCGGGCTGTGTCGCGTCGATCAGGACCGCGCCCGAGGAGGCCGGTCCGGGGTTGCCCTTGGCCGCGCCGTCGGTCCGGATGATCAGGCGCAGGCCAGGCGGGACGTCGTCCGGCAGCCCGTCGAACAGGCCGCTCAGGCTTGACGCTCGACGATCGCGGCCGAGACCTCGAGGATCGCCCGAGTGACCTCGATCCCGCGCGGGCAGGCATCGGTGCAGTTGAAGATCGTCCGGCAGCGCCAGACCCCGTCCTGGTCGGCCAGGATCTCCAGGCGCTCTTCCGCACCCTCGTCGCGCGAGTCGAAGATGAAGCGGTGGGCCTGGACGATCGCGGCCGGCCCGACATATTCGGGCTGGGCCCAGAACGACGGGCATGACGAGGTGCAGGCCGCGCACAGGATGCATTTGGTGGTGTCGTCGTAGCGGGCACGGTCCTCGGGCGACTGGCGCCGCTCGCGGGTCGGCGGCAGGGCATCGGTGATCAGGAATGGCTGGACGCTGCGGTACTTGGCGAAGAAGCCGTCCATGTCGACGACCAGGTCCTTGACCACCGGCAGGCCGGGCAGCGGCGCGACGCTGATCCGCCGCCGGCCGAGCTGCTCCACCCGGATCTTGCAGGCCAGCCGGTTGCGGCCGTTGATCAGCATCGCATCGGACCCGCACACGCCGTGGGCACACGAGCGGCGGAACGTGAGCGAGCCGTCGACCTCGTACTTGACCTTGTGGAGGAGGTCCAGGACGCGGTCCATCGGCTCGGCCTCGACCGAGTAGGCGACCCAGTGGGGACCGGCGTCTCGCTCGGGGTCGTAGCGCAGGACCCGGAGGTCAACCTGCATGGCTGGCTCGAACCGTGATCGGCGGCGGTGGAATTGTCATCAGTACGTTCGGGGCTTCGGCTCGAAGCGGGTGATCGTGACCGGCTTGTAGGCCAGGCGCGGCCCGCCCTCGGCCCGGTAGGCCAGGGTGTGTTGCAGGAAGTTGACGTCATCCCGGTTGGGGTAGTCCTCGCGGGCATGGGCGCCGCGGCTCTCCTTGCGGGCGAGGGCCGAGACGACGGTCGTCTCGGCGCAGTCGAGCAGGTAGCCCACCTCGCGCGCCTCGAGCAGGTCGGTGTTGAAGACCGAGCCCTTGTCGTCGACGTGGACCCGGCCGTAGCGCTCCTTCAGCTCGCGCACCCGGGGCAGGGCGGCCGCCAGGAGGGCCTCGGTCCGGTACACGCCCACGTTGTCCATCATCACGTCGGCCAGGTCGGTCCGGATCCGGGCGGCATTCTCCCCCGTCGGCCGATCGGAGATCGCGCGCAGCTCGGCGCGGACCGGTTCGATCGCATCGGGGGCCAGGTCGGGCAGCTCGACGCCGCGCACGTCGCGGGCCATCTGGCGGCCGGCCCGCCGCCCGAAGACGAGCAAGTCGACCAGCGAGTTCGTGCCCAGCCGGTTGGCGCCGTGGACGCTGACGCAGGCGCACTCGCCGGCGGCATACAGGCCGGGCACGATCGTGCGCTGGGCGTCGTGGATCACCCGGGCATGGAGGTCGGTCGGGATGCCGCCCATCGCGTAGTGGGCGGTGGGCTGGATCGGGACCGGCTCGCTGATCGGCTCGACGCCCTGGTAGATCCGGGCGAAGTCGGTGATGTCGGGCAGCTTCTCTTCGATCACCTTCCGGCCGAGGTGGGTCACGTCGAGGTGGACGTAGTCCTTGCCGCCGATCCCCCGCCCTTCCCGGATCTCCATGTAGATCGCCCGGCTGACCATGTCCCGCGGGGCAAGCTCCATCAGGGTCGGGGCATAGCGCTCCATGAACCGCTCGCCGGAATCGTTGCGCAGGTAGCCGCCCTCGCCCCGGGCCGCTTCGGACAGCAGGATCCCGATGCCCACGATCCCCGTCGGATGGAACTGGTAGAACTCCATGTCCTGGAGGGGCACGCCGTGGCGGTAGGCCAGGGCCGCCCCATCGCCGGTCAGCGACCAGGCATTGGAGGTGATCCGGAACATCCGGCCGAAGCCGCCGGTCGCGAGGAGGACCGCCTTGGCCCGCAGGGCGAGCAGCTCGCCGTCGGCGATCCGGTAGGCGACGACGCCCGCAGCCCGGCCGCCGGCCCCCGCGTCGCCACCGTCGAAGAGCAGGTCGACGACGTGGTACTCGTCGAAGAACTGGACGCCGGCCTTGATGCACTGCTGGTAGAGGGTCTGCAGGATCATGTGCCCGGTCCGGTCGGCGGCGAAGCACGAGCGCCGAACAGGCCCTTCGCCGTAATTCCGGGTGTGCCCCCCGAAGCGGCGCTGGTCGATCTTGCCATCCGGCGTCCGGTTGAACGGCAGGCCCATGTGCTCGAGCTCGATGACCGTCTCGATCGCCTCCCGGGCGAGGACCTCGGCGGCATCCTGGTCGGTCAGGTAGTCACCACCCTTGACCGTGTCGAACATGTGCCATTCCCAGTGGTCTTCCTCGTGGTTGCCGAGGGCGGCGCACACCCCGCCCTGGGCCGCGCCGGTGTGCGAGCGGGTCGGGTAGAGCTTGCTCAGGACGGCGGTCGGGACGCCTGCCTGGGCCAGCTCCAGGGCGGCCCACAACCCGGCGCCGCCGGCGCCGACGATCAGGGCATCGAAGTCGTGGTCCATCGCCTCCCCTATGCCGGCGGCTGGGGCAGGGTCGCAACCACGATCGTGCCGAAAGCGAACAGGCTCAAGCCGAGCAGGTAGAAGAAGGCCATCACGGCGGTCCGCGAGCGGCCCTTGAGGTAGTCGCCGACGACGATCCGGATGCCCAGCACGGCGTGGATGATCACCACGGTCAGGAACAGCCAGTCGTTCGCCCGCCAGAAGAGGCTGCTCCAGCGGACGTTGGCGATGAACGCGGCGGTCTGGTCCTTCGGGTCGTACAGCACGTGCAGGATCAGGAAGTGGCTGAGCGACAGGACGAACAGGGCCAGGCCGGTCAGCCGCATCAGGTACCAGATCGTCCGCTCCGAGCCCTGCCGGGTGGGCCGGACGCTGCCGGAACGCGAGTAGCGCTGGGTCATCTCGCCTACCCGCCGAAGATCGGCTTGAGGATCACGAAGGCCACCGGCAGCCCCACGATCGCGAACAGGGCCCAGTTCAGATACCACAGCTGGCGGTGGTAGCGGGTGAAGACGGGCCAGAAGTCCATCACGATGATCCGCAGGCCGTTGAGGGCGTGGTACAGGAGCGCGGCTCCGAGGAGCGTCTCGCCCATCCGCCCGATCGGGCTGGCGTAGATCTGGAGCACGGTGTCGTAGGCGCTCGGGTTGGCCCCCGACAGGAAGATGTCGATCACGTGGAAGATCACGAACACCCAGATCGCGACGCCCGAGATCCGGTGGAATGCCCAGGCCAGCATCCCTTCTCGGCCGCGATAGCGGATCAGCACGGGTCCTCCAGGACGAAATCGACGCAGCGCTCCAGGGACGGCAGCCGGCACGACCCGGCGGCAGGTCCTCGGGCGGCCATTCTAGACCGAACGCGGACCCCGGCCGACCGCGCGCGGTGACCGGCCCGCGCGGCGGCGCGGTACCATCCCCTTCCCAACCGCCGAACCCGGCAGCCGATCACGGCAGGCGGGCCGCCGCAGGAGTCCCAGCCCCTTGAAGATCCAGGAAGCCGACGCCAAGTCGCTGCTCCTCGAGCAGGGCCTGCCGGTGCCCGCCTGGGAGGTCGTCCGCTCGGCTGACGACGCCCGGGCCGCGGCCGAGCGGGCCTTCGCCGCTGGGGCGGACCTGGTCGTGGTCAAGGCCCAGGTCCTGGTCGGCGGCCGGGGCAAGGCGGGCGGCGTCAAGGTGGCCGCGGACGCCGACGCGGCCGAAGCCGCGGCCCGGGCGATCCTGGCCCTCGAGATCAAGGGCATCCCGGTCCGCAAGCTCCTCGTGGGGCCGGCCGCCGACATCGTCCGCGAGTACTACCTCGGCGCGATCCTCGACCGGGTCAGCCGGCGGATCGTGGTCATGGCCTCGGCCGAGGGCGGGGTCGAGATCGAGGAAGTGGCCCGGGTCAATCCCGGGGCGATCCACCGCCTGGCCGCCCATCCCCATCTCGGCCTCCTCGACTGGCAGGCCCGCGAGCTGGCCTTCGCGATCGGCCTGGGCGGCGCCCACCTGCGCGACTTCGTGCGGATCGCCACCGGCCTGGTGGCCACGATGCTGGCCAACGACGCCGACCTGGTCGAGGTCAACCCCCTGGCCCTGGTCCGCGAGACGGCGGCCGACGGGACCAGCGTCGAGCGCCTGGCCTGCCTCGACGCCAAGATCACCCTCGACGATTCGGCCCTCTTCCGTCATCCCGGGCTGGAGGCCCTGCGCGACCTCGACGAAGAGGATCCCGCCGACCGCCAGGCGCGCGAGGACGGCATCAACTTCATCAAGCTCGACGGCTCGATCGGCTGCATGGTCAATGGCGCCGGGCTGGCAATGACCACGATGGACCTGGTCAAGCGGGCCGGCGGCGAGCCCGCCAACTTCCTGGACATCGGTGGCGGGGCACGCGCCGACAAGGTGGCCGCGGCGATGCGCCTGATCCTGGCCGACCCGCAGGTCAGCGCGATCCTGGTCAACATCTTCGGCGGGATCACCCGCGGCGACGAGGTCGCCCGGGGCCTGATCGAGGCTCGCGCGGTCCAGACCCGCGACGTGCCGATGGTCGTCCGGATCGTGGGCACCAACGCCGCCGAAGCGGCCGCGCTGCTCGAAGCCAACCACTTCGCCACTGCGGCCAGCCTCGACGATGCCGCGGCCCAGGCCGTCGCTGCGGCTCGATCCGCCGCGGCCGCTGCCGACGGCCCGGGTGCGGGCCGATGAGCATCCTCGTCGGGCGCGAGACGCGCCTGGTCGTCCAGGGGATCACCGGGCGGGAGGGCGAGTTCCACTCCCGGGCGATGCTCGAATACGGGACCAACCTGGTCGCCGGGGTGACCCCCAACAAGGGCGGCCAGCGGGTCCTCGACGGCCGGGTCCCGGTCTTCGATACCGTCGCCGCGGCGGTCCGCGAGACGGGTGCCAACACGAGCTGCATCTACGTCCCGGCATCCGGCGCGCCGGATGCGATCGAGGAGGCGGCTGCGGCCGGGATCGCCACGATCTTCTGCATCACCGAGGGAATCCCGGCCCTGGACATGCTCAAGGCGGTCGAGCTGGCGCGCGCCGCCGGAGCCCGCCTGATCGGCCCGAACTGCCCCGGCGCGACATCGCCCGGGCGGGCCAAGGTCGGGATCATCCCAGGCTCTGTCCACCGGGAAGGCGGGGCCGGAGTCGTGTCCCGCTCGGGGACCCTGACTTACGAGGCAGTCCAGGCGATGAGCGACGCCGGGATCGGCCAGTCGACCTGCGTCGGGATCGGCGGCGATCCGATCATCGGGACGACCTTCCTCGACGTGCTCCAGTTGTTCGCCGCGGATCCCGAGACCGATGCGATCGTGCTCATCGGCGAGATCGGCGGCTCGGCCGAGGAAGAGGCCGCGGCGTGGGCCGCCGAGCACCTCCGGGGCGTGCCGATGGCCGCCTTCATCGCCGGACGGACAGCGCCCGAGGGTCGCCGGATGGGCCATGCCGGGGCGATCATCTCGGGCGGCTCGGGCACGGCCGCCGACAAGATCGCCGCCCTCGAGGCAGCGGGCATCCGGGTCGCGGGCTCGCCGACCGAGATCCCCCAGCTCCTGCGCGCCGCCGGCTACCGGGGCTGATCGCCAGCCGATGCGGCGGACCGAGATCGAGTTCCTGTACGACTATGACCGCTGGGCTACGGGCCAGGTCCTCGACGCGTCGCTGGGCCTGAGCGCCGCGAGCTGGCAGGCCGACTCGGTGATCGGCGAGCGGGGCATCGGCGGGATCCTCGTCCACGCCCTGGGCGCCCATGAGCGCTGGCGGATCGGCTTCGAGGGCGGTCGCCGGCCGGCCGTGATGCGCGAGGACGCGCCGCTGCCCGCGCCCGACGAGCTGCGCGAGGCGTGGGAAACCGAGTGGGCGCTCGTCTGGGAGTTCATCACCGGGCTCGACGAGGCCCGCCTCGACCAGCTCCACGGCGAGGCGCCGCTGTGGCAGGGGCTCCTCCAGCTGGTCAACCACGGCACCCAGCATCGCAGTGAGGCGGCGGTGATCCTGACCGCCGCGGGTGCCTCGCCGGGCGATCTCGACATCGTGCGCTACAACTTCGAGCGCCTCCACGAGGTGCTCGATTGAACGCCGCGGCGCACGCGATGATGGACCTGGTGGCCGGCGAGCAGCAGGAGATCCTCGTCGCGATCGGCACCGACGACCTGGCCGGCCTGAGCGACCGGCGGCGCTTCGCCGCGCACCTCAACCTGGGTGCCGGTCTTGACCCGACCTGGCTCGACCTGTTCAGCGAGGCGGCCCGCTCGGTGACCGGGACCGACGAGCCGCAGGACTTCCTCGACGCCCGGCGCGAGCTGGACTCGGTCGGCGCGGGCGGGCCCGGAGGCCGCACCGGGGAGCAGCCCGAGCGCACCATCGAGCGCGTCGATCCGCGCTGGGTCGAGGCGATCGCCCGCCTCGACGACAGCCAGATCGACCGGGTTGCCGGCCGCTGGATCGACCTCCTCGACGAGGAGCTGGGCGACCTGCCGCGCGAGGAGAAGCCCTGGATCCGGCAGCTGGCCGGCGAGCTGGTGGCGTTCTGCCGATCCGCTCAGCGCGCCCCGGACATCCTGTTCGCCTGGGCCCTCTGAGCGCCGCGCCGATCCTGCGCCTGGCCGGCGTGGGGGTGCGCCGGGAAGGCCGCTGGATCCTCGACCGGATCGACTGGGCCGTCGACGCCGGCCAGCGCTGGGCCGTCGTGGGCCCCAACGGCTCGGGCAAGACGACCGTGGTCCGCGTCGCCAGCACCTACCTGTGGCCCAGCCGCGGCAGCGTGACCGTCCTGGGCGAGACGATCGGCCGGACGGACGCTCGCGAGCTGCGCCGCCGGATCGGCTACGTCAGCTCGGCCCTGGCCCCCGAGATCGATCCAGCCCTGCCCGCGATCGACGTCGTGATTTCCGCCCGCCACGCCGCGCTGGCACCGTGGTGGAGCCGCTTCGAAGCCGAGGATCGTGATCGCGCAGCGGCCGGCCTGGCCCGCCTGGGACTGGCCGGCTTCGAGGCGCGGACGTTTGGCAGCCTGTCGTCGGGGGAGGCCGGCCGGGTCCTGATCGCCCGGACGTTGATGACCGAGCCCGAGCTGCTCCTCCTCGACGAGCCGGCCGCGGGCCTCGACCTGGGCGCGCGCGAGGACCTCCTCGGCCGCTTGACGACGCTCGCCCAGGGCCCCATCCCGGCGATCGTGCTGGTCACCCACCACCTCGAGGAGATCCCGGCCGGCTTCGACCGGGCCCTGATCCTGCGGGCGGGCCAGGTCCTCGCCGGCGGCCCGATCGCGGGCGTCCTCACTTCGGCCAACCTGGGCGCGGCCTTCGGCCTGCCCCTCGAGGTCGAGGCCCGCGCCGGCCGTTACGCCGCGCGGGCCGCCGCTCCGTAGCCCGCGTTTCAGGCCGGAATCAGTAGCCGAGCGCGGCCCACGAGGGGCCGCCGGGCGCCTCGATCAGCTCGACCAGGACGCCGCCGCACGAGCGCGGATGGAGGAAGGCCACCGGGCCCTCGGCACCCTTGCGCGGGGCCGAGTCGATCAGCTCGATCCCGTCGATCGCCAGTCGGGTCAGGCTCTCGGCCAGGTTCGCGACCTCGAGGCAGACGTGGTGGAAGCCCTCGCCCTTGGTCGCCAGGAAGCGGGCGACCCCGGTCGTGGTGTCGGTCGGCTCGACCAGCTCGATCTTCGACGCGCCGACGGGCAGGAAAGCGATCCGGACCCGGTCGTGGGCGATCTCCTGGACGACCTCCAGCTCCAGCCCGAGGATCTCCCGGTAGAAGGCCAGCGACGCCGACAGGTCGCGCACGACGACCGCGACATGATGGATCCGGCCAATCCGGTGGAGCTGGGCGGGCAGGACTGGGGATTCCGTCATCCGGGTTCTCCTCGAAGGTCCGGCGCAGTCGGCCGGCTCGCAGCGCTCAGATCGTGATCAGCTCGCGGTGCTCGCCCCACACGGCCCGCAGGCGGTCGCTGATCTCGCCGACTGTGGCATAGGCCTTGACCGCCTCGATCATCGGCGGCAACAGGTTGTCCGACCCACGGGCCGCTTCCTCGAGCCGGGCCAGGGCGGCCGTCCAGGCGGCCGGATCGCGTTCGGCCCGCACTCGCCGCAGGCCCTCGACCTGGCGACGCTCCCCTTCCGGGTCGATCTTCTGGGTCGGCGGCGTGCTGCCCCGTTCGTCGCGGAACTTGTTGACCCCCACGACGACCTGGTCACCGCGCTCGATGGCCGATTGGACCTGGTAGGCGGCCTCCTGGATCTGGTGCTGCTGGAAGCCGCCTTCGAGCGCGGCCAGCGTGCCGCCCAGGGCTTCGATCTCGGCCAGGTAGTCGAGCGCGGCCCGCTCGAGGTCGTCGGTCAGCGACTCGACGTAGTAGCTGCCGCCGAGCGGGTCGGGGGTCTCGGTCACGCCGGCCTCGTTGGCCAGGATCTGCTGGGTCCGCAGCGCCAGCCGCGCCGCCTCGGCGGTCGGCAGGGCGAGCGCCTCGTCGCGGGCGTTGGTGTGCAGGCTCTGGGCACCGCCCAGGATCGCGGCCAGGGCCTGGACGGTCGTCCGCACGACGTTGTTATCGATCGACTGGGCAGTCAGGCTGCTGCCTGCGGTCTGGACGTGGAAGCGGCACATCTGGGAGCGCGGGTTGTTGCTGCCGAAGCGGTCGCGGACGATTCGGGCCCACATCCGGCGGGCGGCCCGGAACTTGGCGACCTCCTCGAACAGCTCGCTCCACGAGGCGAAGAAGAAGCTGAGCCGGCCGGCGAAGTCGTCGACGTCGAGGCCCCGCGCGATCGCGGCCTCGACGTAGGCGATCGCATCGGCCAGGGTGAAGGCCAGCTCCTGGGCGGCGGTCGCCCCGGCCTCGCGCATGTGGTAGCCCGAGATGCTGATCGTGTTCCAGCGCGGCAGCTCGCGCGAGCTGAACTCGAAGATGTCGGTGACCAGGCGCATCGACGGGCGGGGCGGGTAGATCCAGGTGCCCCGGGCGATGTACTCCTTGAGGATGTCGTTCTGGGTCGTGCCGCTCAGCGCCGAGCGCGGCGCGCCCTGGCGCTCGGCCGCGGCGACGTACAGCGCGAGCAGGATGGCCGCGGTCGCATTGATCGTCATCGACGTGCTGACCCGCTCGAGGGGAATGGCCTGGAAGAGGGTCTCCATGTCGGCCAGGCTGCTGATCGGGACGCCCACCCGGCCGACCTCGCCGATCGCCTCGGGCGCGTCGGAGTCGTAGCCCATCTGGGTAGGCAGGTCGAAGGCCACCGACAGGCCGGTCTGGCCCTGCTCGAGGAGGTAGCGGAAGCGCTCGTTGGTCTCGGCGGCGGTCGCGAAGCCGGCGTATTGGCGCATCGTCCAGAAGCGGCCCCGGTACATCGTCGGCTGGACGCCGCGGGTGAACGGGAACTCGCCGGGCCGGCCGAGGTCGCGCTCCTCGTCGAGGCCGGCCAGGTCGGCCGGTGTGTACAGGTCGCGGATCTCTGTCCCGGAGCTGGTCAGGAACGCCTCACGGCGCTCGGGCGTGCCCTTGCTGGCAGCGG
>Ga0265320_10001301_pt1 | contig 18225 bp, 10 predicted proteins | sample 4827metaG_FD_202087 | JGI IMG/M metagenome (GOLD analysis project Ga0265320, IMG submission 202087) | Rhizosphere microbial communities from Carex aquatilis grown in University of Washington, Seatle, WA, United States - 4-8-27 metaG | ecosystem: Host-associated > Plants > Roots > Rhizosphere >...
GCGGCCTGCTCTTCGCCGCCATCGCGATGAGCCTCGCGGCGCCGGGGTTTTTCCAGATCAGCATCGCGCTGCTCTGGGTGGCCGCCTTCGCCTCCTCCACGCAGGACATCTGCGCCGACGGCATCTACCTGACCGCGCTGGACAAGCCCAGCCAGGCGCGGCTCGCCGGCTTCCAGAGCATGTGCTGGACGCTTGGCAAGGTGATTGCGGCCGGCCTGCTGATCTCGGTGCTCGACGGCCAGAGGCTGGCGCACGGCTGGTCCAACCAGACCATGTGGCGGTATGTCATGCTGACCTGCGGCGTGATGATGTTCGTGCTGTGGGCCTATCACATTTTCTTCCTGCCGGTCGGCAGTATTTCCGAGCGGCCGCACAGCACCAAGCAGGTGTTGGAGGACTTTGTCGGCACCGCGGCCACCTTTTTCCACAAACGCGCCTTCTGGGGCATGATCGCCTTCGTTTTCCTCTACCGCCTCGGCGAGGGTCTGATCATGATGGAAGGCCAGCTCTTCCTCCAGTCCGCGCAAGCCCAAGGCGGGGTCGGCCTGACTGCCGGCCAGGTGAGCAACATCGACGCCGTCTACGCGACCCTGGCCTTCATTGCCGGCGGGCTGCTCGGCGGCGCGTTCGCCGGCAAGCTGGGCCTGCACCGCTCGCTGTGGATCCTGGGCCTGTCGCTGAACGTGCCGCACTTCACTTTCGTCTACCTCAGCCATTTCGCCGCCGCGGGCCACGGCCTGTCCTACGGGACCATCGTGACGATGGTGAGTATCGAGAAATTCGGCTACGGCTTCGGCATGGTCGGCAACATGCTCTACATGATGCAGCAACTGGCCCCGGGGCGCAGCAGCATGACGCACTATGCCTTCGCCAACTCCCTGATGAACCTCGTGCTCGTGCCGACGGCCATGGTCTCCGGTCCGCTGGCCGAATGGCTGGGCTTCTCCACCTTCTTCTTCGTGGTCATGTTTGCCTCCGTCCCTTCCGTGCTGGCGGCCTGGTGTGCGCCTTTCCCGCAAAAGGATGACGATCATGGCACGGTGGAAGGCTCGGCCACGGCGCTGGTGACGGTGGATGATCCCACGCGGCTGTCCGCCGTGGAACAATCCATCCAGCGAATTGCCGGCCGCGCCTCGATTTTTGCGATGCTCAACATCCTCACGATCCTGACCATCGACGCCAAGATCCTCGGCTCGCTGCAGGGTGTGGCGCGCGGCACGGGCCAGACCCAGTTCGCGTTGTTGCTCGGCGTGGTCGCGTTGAAGGGCTTTTTCTCGTGGCGCACCTTTGCCCTCGCGGGTGAAGCCGCCGCGGCCGCCCGCCCGACTGCCGAGAAGAACTACCTCGGCAACGCCCGCGGCGCCAAGATTGCGACGCTGATCTGCGCCGCCGTCACGCTTGCCATTCTGGTTTTTGCCGCGCGGATGGCGTTTTGAGGCGGTATGTGCGATCGGTGTTTTGCCCGACTGCTTTGCTTTATTGGAGGTGGGGCGCCCTCGCCCCGCTTCTGAGCCTTGCTTCGCGGGGTGAGGGCACCCCGCCTCCAATCGTCCCGCCTTTGCATTTGCGAGCGTGTCAACTTTGGTGTTTGTTCACCGGTTCGCTTCGCGTCTTCCTCTATTTATGCTCCCCTCACCCCGTTGCTTTGTCCTCGGCCTGATTGTCGCCGCCAACGCTTTCCTCAATGCCTCCGCGGCCCCGGCTGAATCGCTCACGCTGAACGACCGCGGGTACCTTGAGATGCCGGGCCTGAACGTCATGCTCGCCAACGACTACTATCCCGAGGGCCATCAGGGTGGCGTCGGCATCATTCTGAACGGCCAGCGCACTGCCACCAACGGCGACCTGCGCCTTGAGCCCACGCCCGGCCAGTGGCAGCCCACGCCGAAGACCGGCAAGCGCACCGTGGACAATGAACTCCAGGAAATCCGCGTGCACCTGCAGTATCCTGACGAGAAAAACAACCGGCAGGGCCTGAACCCCGTCGACTATCCCGACCTGAACCTCGGCTACACGGTACATGTTGTTGCCGCCGGTGGCTCCGCCTTCCGGATCGTTGTGGATCTGGACGCGCCTCTGCCGGCCGCGTGGGTGGGCAAGGTCGGTTTTAATCTCGAACTTTTCCCGGGCAGCCTTTTCGGCAAAGCCTATTCCTTCGGCGACCAGTTTGGCAGCTTCCCACGGCAGGCCAACGGTCCGGGCGCCATGACCGACGGCGACTACGAAGTTGAACCGCTGGGCCATGGCCGGCACCTCACTGTCGCGCCCGAGTCCGATCGCCAGCGCATGACGATCGAGGCGGTGCAGGGCGGCGAACTCACCCTGCTCGATGGCCGCGCCCAACATAACAACGGCTGGTTTGTGGTGCGTGCTACCGTTTCAGCTGGCGCCACGAAAAACGCCCTTGAGTGGCTGGTCACGCCGCATGCGATTCCCGGCTGGAAGGCCGAGCCGGTCATCCAGATTTCGCAAGTCGGCTATCACCCGAAATCACCGAAGGTGGCGGTCATCGAACTCGATCCGCGCGACGCCGACGTGAAACCGGTCTCGCTCTACCGCATTGCCGCGACCGGCGGACTTGAAAAAGTCCTCGAGCAACCCGCGAAAGATTGGGGTTCCTTCCTGCGCTCGCATTACCTGCAGTTTGATTTCACCCCGGTGGAACTGCCCGGTCTCTATGTGGTGGGTTACGGCGATCTGCGCACCGCCGCCTTTCCGATCGACGCACAGGTTTTTGCCCGGAACGTCTGGCAGCCTACGCTCGAATATTTCCTGCCGGTGCAAATGTGCCACATGCGCGTGATTGACAACTACCGGGTCTGGCACGGCGTCTGCCATCTTGACGACGCGCTGATGTCCCCCATCAACCACAACCACTTTGACGGCTACATCCAGGGGCCGTCCACGCTCACCAAATTCCAACCGGGCGAGCATGTGCCCGGGCTCGACCGCGGCGGCTGGCATGATGCCGGCGACTACGACCTGCGTGTCGAGTCGCAGGCGGACACCGTGCATGGTCTCGCCCTCGCATGGGAACTGTTTCATCCGACTCTCGACGACACGACGGTTGATCAGGCCCGCCAAACCGTCGAAATCCACCGGCCCGACGGCAAACCCGACATCCTCCAGCAGATCGAGCACGGTGTGCTGTCCATTGTCGGCGGCTACAAATCGATGGGCCGGCTCTATCGCGGCATCCAGGACGCCTCTCTGCACCAATACACGCATCTCGGTGATGCACACGACATGACGGACAATCTGGTTTTCCACGACGATGCCAAGGGTACGGCGATGAAGGTGCTCGCGGATGCGGCCGTGCACGGCGCGCAGGCCGAGCCAAAGATCGGCGACCTGCCTCCGCTCGGTTCGCCGGGCTCGGCTGACGATCGCTGGGTTTTCACCGAGGAAAACCCGGACCGCGAACTGGGCACCGCTGGTGCGCTGGCTGCGGCGTCACGCGCGCTCAAGGGGTTCAACGATCCGCTGGCGGACGACTGCCGGCGCATCGCGGTGGAATTGTGGACCAAGGCCGGCAAACCGCGCTTTGCGCTTTCACGACTGGAGCCGGCCATCGAGCTTTTGCAGACCACCGGGGAGAAACAATACGCCGACGCCATCGTGACCCTCGCGGATGCCCTCCTCATCGGCGGCAATCATCCCGATGCTGAGGACGACCCGGCCACGGCCCGCAGTCACCGCGCCGCCTGGCTCGGCGCCCGTTCGCTATCGCTCATCAAGGATGCCGCCTACACCGCCAAAATCAGGACCGTGCTACAGGCCTATCGCAAACAGGTAGACGTGCTCGGTAAGGCAACGCCCTACGGCGTGCCCTACCAGCCGGCCATCTGGGGCGCGGGCTGGCAGATTCAGCGTTTCGGCGTGGAGCAATATTTCCTGCACGTCGGCGCCCCGGATATTTTTCCAGCAACCTACCTGCTCCATTCCCTCGACTTTATCCTCGGCTGCCATCCGGGCGCCAACACCGCGTCGTTCGTCTCCGGCGTTGGCGCCAAATCGATGACCACTGCGTACGGTAACAACCGCGCTGACTGGTCGTATATCCCCGGCGGCATCGCGTCCGGCACTGCGCTCATCCGGCCGGATTATCCCGAACTGCTCGACTGGCCCTTCCTCTGGCAGCAGGGCGAATACTGCCTTGGTTATCCCACGTCAGACTACATCTTCCTCGTGCTGGCAGCGGAGCAGGTGCTGAAGGAGTGAACGGGGGAGGACCTTGGCTGGTTGTTGTTGGGCTCTTTCTCGTTTCTCAACGTATCCAGATATAGGGCTCAGCACCCAGTATGATAGCGCCGCCAGCGAGTAGACCGATTCCGTAAAGACGGAGAGCTGATTTTCCCAACTTGGGATTGTCTGTGAGTATGATAGCTGGGGCCTCTTCTTTTCGAAAGCCAAGATAGCAGTTCCTTGCGCCCAAGACTACCGCCGCGATTCCTGCGAGTATAGAGGTCATCGTCGTTTATGGGTGTGCTCAGCTAGTGTACGGTCAGAATTTTTCGTTTCCTAATATAGGAGCCTGTTTACAAGTAATTCTGGGCTCAAGCCTGCAAACAATCTCTGTCTCGCTTGTAAATAAGCTCCTACAGGTCGAGCCCTGCCGGCGCGCCCAGCGGTCGCGCCCCACCTTTAAACGCCAGCGGCAAATTTATTCCTTTTCGTTTCGTGTGTTTCGTGTGTTTCGTGGTGAACTAAAACTTCATGCCTGCCGCGCCCTCGCCCAACGCCTTTCGCCGGTACATCTGGCCGCTTTTTCTGCGGCACCGCTGGCTGCTGATCGGCGCGCTGTTGCTCAACGGCATCCATGGCGCCGCCATCGCCCTGCAAAACCTCGTGCCGAAATGGCTGTTCGCCGAGGTGCTGGAAAAACCCGGCCTGACCACCACCGAGCGCTGGCAACGGCTCGGCTGGCTGATTGCGGGCTTCCTCGTGGTGTCGCTCATCGCGCGCATGGCGGCCTGGCACGCGGGCTATCGGTTGTTCACCTGGGTGCGCGAGCGCGTGGTGTTCGCCCTGCGCGGCCAGTTTTTCCGGCACGTCAGCCACCTCTGCCTGCGCTTCCACGGCGAGCATCCGTCGGGTGAGCTGTTCAGCTACCTCTTCGGCACGCCGCTGAACAACGTCATGCAGTTCTTCCAGCACACGTCGATGAACGTGCCGGGGGCCGTCATCACCGTGCTGATGACCCTCGGGATGTTCTGGCGGTGGGACTGGCTGGTGGCGTTGGTGCTGATGACCACGTCCTTCGCCAGCGTGGCGCTGATGATCCGCGCCCGCGAAAAGATGCAGAAGATCAACCGCGATTTCCAATCGGCCGAGGGCGACATCAGCGGCCGGGTCGCCGACGTGCTGCGCGGCAACAAGGCCGTGAAGCTCTATGCGATGGAGGACCAGGTGGCGGAGGATTTCGACCGGCAGGCGCTGGTCATCGGCCGCAAGTCCTACGAACGCGATGTGCTCAGCCACATCGAGTACATGAAGCAGGAGACCTTCGGCTACTTTTGCTATGCGGCCTTGCTGGCGGCGTGCACTTGGCGTTATCTCGGCGGGCACATCGACCTCGGCACTGTGGCCGCGTGCCTGGCGTCGTTCATCGGGCTCAATTATCCTATTCAGGTGATGTTCCAGGCGTTCAGCCTGTGGGGCGGCGCCGAGGCCTCGATCAACCGCATCGGCGTGGTGTTGGATACGCCCAGTACGACACCCGACCCGGAGGGCACCGCGCTGCCCATCCCCGCGGAAGCTGAAATTGTTTTTGAAAAGGTGAATTTCTCCTATGTGGCAGGGCAGCCGGTGCTGCGCGATCTGTCGCTCACGATTCCGCACGGGCAGTGTCTCGCCCTTGTCGGTCCGTCCGGCGCGGGCAAGACCACGCTCGCGCAGCTCCTCCTCCGGCTCTACGACCCGCAGACCGGGACGGTGCGCCTCGGCGGCGTGGACCTGCGGAAATTTGAGGCCGGCGATCTGCGCAAGCAGTTCGGCGTCGTCCCGCAGGATCCATTTATTTTCCGGACAACCATGCGCGACAACGTCCGGGTCGCCCGGCCCGACGCCACCGATGCCGCCATCCGCCATGCCTGCGAACTGGCCAACGCGTGGGAATTCATCGCCAAGCTGCCCGGCGGGCTCGCCTCGCGCGTGGGCGAAGGCGGCTCGTCGCTTTCCGGCGGCCAGCGCCAGCGGCTTGCCATCGCCCGCGCCCTGCTGGCCGAGCCGCAGTGTTTCATCTTCGATGAAGCCACCAGCGCGCTCGACACGCTCAGCGAGCAGCTGATCCAGGAGGCCATCGAAAAAAATCTCGGTGGGCGCACGGTCATCTTCATCGCCCACCGGCTGGCCACGGTGAAGAATTGTGAGCGGCTGCTGGTGATTGCGGACGGACGCATCGCCCAGGACGGCACTTACGCCGAACTCGTGAGCCAGCCCGGGTTGTTCCAAGATCTGGTGCACGGCCAGTCGCTGCGGGAGTAGTGCGGTGTCGCGAGCAAGTTCGCTCCCACAGAATACATTATTGGAGGCGGGACTGATAGTCCCGCCTCCAATTTTTAAAGGCTCCGAGGTTTATTCCCTGTGCGTCTGATACCGCGGAGTTTGCTCCGGGGTTCTTTACGGTAGGGGCGCTTGCCCTCAAGCGCCCGGGCTGTTGAGGGCAACAGCCCCTACCATCTACGCACGCAGCTTGCTGCACAGGCTGACCGGCCTTTAACTCCGCCCATGGACATCTACGCCAAAGCCCGTGAGCTGATCGATGCCGCCCACACCGCCGATCCCAAGCACGCGCCGGATGGCCGGCCGGCGGAGCTGGTCTATGCCGAGCGGATGGAGGCGTGGGTCGCGCGGCTTGTGCCCGAGACCACACCCTTATTGCGGCTCGCGGCGCGCTGTCAGCACCTGGAACGCTGGATTGTGCCGCGCACCACCTTCCCCGAGGGCAAGGCTGGCTATCTCACATGGCGTCGCTCGCTCTACGTGAAACAGGCGGCCCGCGCCAAGGAGTTTTTGCGGCAGGCCGGCGTGCCCGTGCCCGAAGCCGATGAAGTCGCCACGTGGGTGGCCAAGACCGGCCTTAAAACCAATCCCGGCACACAAGCGCTGGAGGATGCCGCCTGTCTGGTATTTTTGGAAAACGAAATCGCGGCATTCGCTGTGCAGCACGCCGAGTATCCGGCCGAGAAATTCGTGGATATTATAAAAAAGACGTGGCGCAAGATGAGCCCGCCGGCACAGCAGGCCGCGCTGGGCCTGAAGCTGCCGCCGGCGATTGCCGCGCTCGTGCGCTCGGCCCTCGCTTAGCCGGGATCGTTCAGCGGATTTGAACCACGGATTGCCCGGATAAACACGGATTAGAACCCGGAAGTCATCGAATCATTTTCACAGGAGATAACGGAGGGAACAGAAATTTCTATCCCAAGCTCGCTCTCCGTTTGCTCTGTTTCCTCCTGTAAGCCCGTTAGGCCGGATGTCTGAATGTTCATTCGTGTTTATCCGTGAACGCCGTGGTTCAAAGGCCTGGTTCCGGTTTAGGATGCTCGCTTGCCGTGCCGCATCGGACCGACTCTAATGGAACGTCGTGGCTTCCTCTTCCCGTAACTCGCGGGCTCTCCGCTGGCGCTGGCTGCTGCCGGTGGCGGCGCTGATCGCGGCGTTCCATTTCCTGTCCTTCGGCAGCCCGGCGCTGGACCGCGCTTTTTTTGACACGGCCAGCCGGCATCCGTTTCGGGCTCCGCCGCTGCCCGGCAACTCGGCCCTGGTGCTGGTCAATGACGACACCATGAAACTGCTGGGGCGGGAGCCCTACTCGCAACGCTGGCCATTTCCGCGCACCTATTTCGCGGCGCTGCTGGCCGCACTGGATCGCGCCGGGGCGGAGCGGATCGTGGTGGATTTCACCTTTCTCGAACAGGCCGAGTCGGCGGACCAGGACGCGCTGCTCGCGGCGGTGGCCAGCGGTTCGCCCAAGGTGGTGCTGGCACGCACGAAGACCCAGGCTCCGGTCTTCTGGCCCGCCACCTTTGTGCACGAACATGCCGCGCTGTTTCCGCAAGCCCGCACCGGGCTCGTGGATTTTCCCGCCGATGAAGACGGAGTGGCCCGCGCCTACGACGTTCCCGGTTCCCTGGCCGCCGGCGCCTACGCAAAACCCGTGACCACGACCGGCGGCCTTCTGCGCTGGCATGGCGGGTTGAAGCAGATTGAGGCGCTCGGCGTGCCGGTGGTGTCGGCAGGACATTTTTTTGTGGCGGGATTGCCCGTCGTGGACCGGCTGAGCCAGCAGGTGCCGGATTTTTCACCGGAACTCACCGCCAAGGCCCTGCAGGCCGAGCCGGCGCTGACGGGGGCCGCCGTCGATTTGGTGCGCGGCCGGGTGGTTTTCGTCGGAGCGAACGCCAGCGGCACTTTTGACCTGAAACCCCTGACAGTCGGCAAGCTTGAACCCGGGTTGCTGCTCCATTGGACCGCGTGGACAAACCTGGTCGACGGCGGTTTTGTCACGGCGTTGCCGCGCTGGAGCGCCCTGCTTGTGGCCGCCGCCGCCGGGCTGTTGCTCCTGGGTGCGGCCGGACGCTGGCCGGGACTCACGGCTCCCGCCGCACTGGCCATCGGCCTGGTGGTCTTGCTGCTGCCCTCCACCTATGCGGCGATATCCTTCGGCTGGTATTTTCCCCCGGCAACGCCGGTTCTGGCGGTGATGCTGACCTTGCTTGGCATCGTGGCGGAAAACTTCTGGACCGAACAGGCGCGCAAGCGCGAGATTCAGGCGATGTTCGGTGCCTATGTGGATCCCGGGGTGGTGGCACTGCTGGTGCGTGACCCGGATTCCATCCGGCTCGGTGGCGAGCGGCGTGAGGCCACGGTGTTTTTTTCCGATCTCGCCGGGTTCACCGATCTCTCCGAGAAACTCAAGGATCAGCCCGAGTTAATGGTGGAGATCGTCAACACCTACCTCGAGGAAACCAGCGAGTGTCTGCTCAACCACGGAGCCTACGTGGACAAATACATCGGTGACGCGGTCATGGCGGTTTTTGGCGTGCCGCTGCCGCTGCCTGATCATGCGCTGGCGGCCTGCCGGGCCGCGCTGGGGGCGCAAAAATTAATCGCCGGCATCAACGCCCGCTATGCCGGTCCCACCGGCATCCGGCTTGCGGTCCGGATCGGGCTCAACACCGGCGAGATGATCGTCGGCAATCTCGGCTCCTCGCGCAAAAAAAACTACACGGTGATGGGCGACGCCGTGAATCTCGCCTCGCGGCTCGAGGGGGCCAACAAGGCGTTCGGCACCGGCATCTTGATTGGCGAGGAGACCGCCCGGCGCGTGCAAGGCATTCTCGCCACCCGGCCGCTGGCTCGCTTGCGCGTGAAGGGCAAGCACGAGGCCATCGAGGTGCACACGTTGCTCGGCCCGCCGGAGGAACTGTCGGCCACCGAGCGGGCTTTTCTCGCGGCCTACCGTGCCGGCTACGAGGCGTATGTGAACGGTCGTTTCTCCGAGGCGGCGGAAGCCCTGAGCCGGGCCGGGGCCATCATGCCTGACGACTTGACCACCGGCCGGTTGCGGGAGGAATGTGTCCGGTATTCGCAAATTTCGCCGCCCGCCGGCTGGGAACCCGTTTTAACCCTGGAATCAAAATGAAAATGAATCTTTCGTCCGCCGCCCGGCTTGCCGTGCTGCTCGGATTGCTGGGCACCTCGGCTGTGCTGGCATTTGAGGCCGGACACGCCGCCTACACCAAGCGCGTTGAAACAAATCTGCTGACCGAGCCGCGCCCCCTGGCGCCGCTGGCCGGCAAACTTGGCTACCGGAGAAAGGTCACGATCAATGAAGTCCGGGGCGGGTGGTTGCGCGTCAGCGACGGTCCGGCCGGCGGCTGGGTCTTTGCCGGCAACCTCGCCGAGAAGCAGCCCGATGAAATCAAGGGAGCCGACGGCCTGCCCCTGTCGGCCAGCCAGACAACCGCCACCGCGGCCGCCCGCCCGCTCACCCCGGCCGCCAACGACTACGCCGTCCGGCGCAACCTGGGTGAAGCCCGCCGGGATCTCGACTGGCTTCAGGCCCAATGCAAGGCCCTCACGCCGGAGGAAGTGAACGCCTACCTGCAGGCGCAGAAAAAGGGGGAATTCCAATGAAGCCCCGCACTCTGCTTATCGGCGTCGCCGCGCTGGGTCTGGCCACAAGCGCGCTCGGCCAGTTGGATTTTGGCAGGCTCGGCGACCTGGCCGGCAAATTAAAGGACAATGCGAAGGACCTTGGCAAAGTGGTCAAGGGAGCGACCGGGATCGGCCCGGAGGAGGAAAAGGTGATCGGCGATTCCGTGGCATTGGAAATCGCGGGAAAATACGGCGGGCTCGTGCGCACGCCGGCGGTCATGCAACGCGTCAATCTCGTCGGCCGCGCCCTCGCCCGTTATTCCGACCGCCCGGAACTGAACTGGCGCTTCGCGGTGCTGGATTCCGACTCGGTCAACGCCTTCTCCGCGCCCGATGGCTACGTTTTCATCACACGGGGTCTCTATGCCCTGGCGGGAAATGACGACGCGCTCGCAGGAATCCTTGGCCACGAAATCGCCCACATCACCGGGCGGCATGCGCTCAAGATCGTCGCCCGGGGAGAATTCCTGACGGGCGCGACCAACCTGGTGGCCGCGAGCAACAGCAAGGTGGGCAACATCAACGCGCAGCTCCAGCAGTTCGATGCCGGCATCGATAAGATCGCGACCACCCTGTTTGAAAAGGGTTTCGATCCCTCGACGGAATACGAGGCCGACCGGAACGGCCACGATCTCGCCAAGCAAACCGGCTACGCGCCCGGGGGATTGCGCAGCGTGCTGGCGCAATTGCAGCAGCGAGGCGGCGATCCCAAGAAAACCTTTTCCACCCATCCGCCGTTGAATGAGCGGATCAAGCGCCTGCCGGACGAACCGGCGCCAAAAACGTAATCTTCCGGCGCCCGGCCGCCTGCTTTCCACGATGCAAAAGATCAACCTAGAGGAAAAGCTGGGAAAATTCTCCGAACACTGGAGCCCGAAGATCATCGCCGAGCTGAATGGCCAGCACGTGAAGCTCGTCAAGTCACTCGGCGAATTTCCGTGGCACCACCATGAGCACGAAGATGAATTGTTTTTCGTCGTGCGCGGATGGTTTCGGCTGGAGTTCCGCGATCACTCCGTCGTCTTGCGGGAGGGCGAAATGATCGTGGTGCCACGCGGCGTGGAACACCGGCCGGTGGCGGAGGAAGAGGTGTGCCTGCTGCTCTTCGAGCCGGCTTCGACCGTGAACACCGGCAGCGCCGGCGGCGATTTCACCGTGATCCGGCCCGGGTGGATTTAGGTGGAAATCGAACCGGCCCGCTCCGTGACGCACCGCGAGGTTCAGGAGCCGGGCCTGATGCCGCGGTTTTCCTCCAGCAACCGCTCGACCATCCGGGTAAACTGCTCGATATTGTAGGGTTTCGGCACCACGCCTTGGAAGCCGTAGTTGCGGAAGTTGGCCATCACCGGATCGCTGGAATAACCGCTTGAGACAATGGCAAGGATCTCCGGGTCCTTTTTTCTCAACTGCTCGATGGTTTCCCGGCCACCCAACCCCTGCGGGACGGTCAGATCAAGAATGACCAGGTCGTAGGGCCGGCCGGCGTTCCGGGCGTTGTCAAATTCCCGCAACGCGGCTTCGCCATCGACCACGCTCGTCGCCTCGAGTCCCATCCGCCGGAGCACGAGCGCCCCCAGGTGGCGGATGCTCTCCTCGTCATCCATCAGGAGCACCCGCACGGGTCCGGCGGGGCCTTTGGTCGCTGGTTGAACCGCCGGCGGCGGGGCCGCGGGTTCGGCCGCGGGCAGCCAGATCCGGAACGTGGTGCCTTTGCCCTGTGCTGACTGGACTTCGATATGCCCCTGGTGCTTTTTCACGATGGAGTGGACCGTAGCCAGGCCAAGACCGCCGGCTTTTTTGGTGCTGAAATAGGGATCGAAAATTCTGGGCAGTTGCTCCGCCTTGATGCCTTCGCCGGTGTCGGTCATGGAAAGCCGGACATAGCGACCGGCCGCAAGTCCGGCCTTGGCTCCAGCGTCAATTTCGTCGTTGGCCAGCAACACCCGAATCTCGCCGCCGTGTGGCATGGCCTGCATGGCGTTGCGCATGAGGTTTTGAATCACCTGGGTAATCTGTCCGCGATCCGCGTTGACGCTCCAAAGGCCGGGAGGCACCTCGTATTCGCAACGGACGCTGGAACCATGAAGAATCAGTTCCGTCGCCTCCTGGATCAGGCCAGGCAATGAAATTGTCTCGCGCAGTGGATCGCCGCCCTTGGCAAAGGTCAGCAATTGCTGGGTCAGGTCGCGGGCGCGGCGCCCCCCGCGCTCGATTTCCCGGAGACAATCGCCGACGAGTGTCATGGCCGATTTGTCGAGCATCGCGATCGAGGTGTAGCCCATGATGCCGGTCAGCACGTTGTTGAAATCATGCGCGATGCCGCCGGCCAGCTCCCCGAGTGATTCCAGCCGCGCGGCGCGCTGCACCTCGATTTCCAGCCGGGCCTGGTGCTCCAGTTGCGCGCGGATCTGCTCGGTCTGGCGGCGGACCTGCCGGCGCAATACCGCGATCCAGCCCAAGCCGAGCAGGGTGCAGCCGCCAAGAATCGCCACAACGACAAGGGCCCGCTGCACCGTCCACAGGCGTGGCTCTTGGTATACCACTATGTCGTCGGGCGAGCGGAGCAGCAGCTGGAATCCCCGCATCTGGCGGGAATCGTCGAACTCAAGCCGATAGATGCCGGTCAGTTCCAAACCCGTGCCCAAGGTGAAATCGAGCGGGGTCGCTTTGGGCAAGCGCTCCAAATCGGCCTCGAACATGGTGTTGCCCGCCTGCATGGTCAGCCGGATGCGCCCCAGTCGGTCAAGCTTGTCCACCAGGATGCCGCGCACCTGAACCAGCCTTGAATCGTTGCCCAAGGATAGCAGCGCGGGATCCTTGATTGCCATTGGCCCCGGGGCCGGCCCGGGGCCGATCTTGCGGTAGATGGCTTCACGCAAGACCGTGCGCACACCCGCCCGGCCGAGAATTCCCACCGCTTCAATCTTGTCCCCGGGCGCCACGGCCGCTTTTTCGTGGCTGAGCATCAGCACGGCAGCGTCCCCGTCCTGCACATATACCGCGCCGCCGTGCACGGCGTGGAGGACCACTCCACTGATGCGCACCCGGGTCATTTCCTGCCTCGCGCTGAGCTGGTCCAAATCCCGGATCGAGCGGAGCGGCAGATTGTAGAAATCCGCCGGCGCATCTTCGTCCAGGGAGATATCCTGCAGGAACGGCACGCGTAAGGTGAGACCGTTGATGTAGCCATCGGCGTCTGCGGTAGTTTCGCAGACGCCGCTCACGCGGATGAGGGCGCCGGGATTGGCGACAAAGTTGACTGGATTTTGCAGATGCCCGGTGAAGTCGCCTTCCGGAGTTGTTACATGAATCCAGCGCCAATCGCCTTCGGAAACGGTGTCCCGGAGGAATCCGCGCAACTCCACCCACTGTCCCTCCTCCTTGCCGGTCATCGCTTGTTCAAGGGTGATCGGCCGCGCCGCCGGATGGCTCAGCGAACCCAGATCCGTAAAGTCGACCATTTGGACCGCCGGAGCAAACTGGCCGGCTTCGGTCACGCCTTTGATCCGAAAGTATTTGTCGAATCGAATCGGCCCGGTTTTGGCCCGATCAAAATAGACTCGGACGCCACCGGTGACGTCCTGCAGATAGAAGAACCCGAAGTCTCCCTCGGGGATCGCCCAGATAACCACTCCTCTGAGGTCGACCGGCTGTTTCTTCGCCGCTTCTTCGGCGCTGAGCGCGCGGATTTGTGCCACGGAAGTCAGTACCGGGTTCGCTGCAACCTTGGGGGAAATCGCGACCCCTTGAACCGGGCGATAGAGGCCGGGATCGATTACCCACTGGCCGCTGGATATATCCACCTCTCCCGCTGCTTCCACCTCGGACCCAACCGGCAAGCGCTGCTTTTGAATCGAACGGATATCAACCTGCCCGGTCTCGTCGCGAACGGTCATGACATTTCCGATGCGGTGTGCGACGACCTGTCCATGCACCTTCACCTTTGCGCCCAGTGTTTTCTGGGAAAGCTCGCTGATGGGGGTTGCGGGTAGGTCGAATCGCTCGCTGTTCTGGAGGGTGCCCAGCACCTGCAGGCCGTTTTGGCGTCCCACCCAGATTTCAATGGTGGTGTTTGTCTGGGTTGGGTCGAATTTCCTGGAGTAAAGCCCCGTGACGCGCACGAAGCTGCCTCGCCAATCGGGCACGCTTTTCGGGTTGTCCGGTTTGACCCAACAAATGACCGGGCGATTCTCGACAATCAGAATCAGGCGGACGTGGTCCGGCCCGTTCGTCTGCTGGCTGTCGACATATCCTTCTGCTGTCACGATGCGGGCGTGAAACGCGGTCAGGTCGTTGATCCGGCCGCGGGTGTCGAGCGGGAGGATGGGTGCATCTTCTTCCAAGACGCGGATGGTCACTTCTTTCGCACTCAGTCCATTGTTTGGGGTTATCTTTCCTTCAATCTGCACCCGTTCCCCGGTCCGGAGGGGCGGCGGATCGCTCGCCAGCTGCAGGTACGTCCCGACGCCATTTTGTTCGATCCACACCATGCTGAATTCGGGGTCGAAATAGCTGATCCGTCCTTCGATTCGCACCGGCTGTGCGCGGGTTTTTTCCACCGCAGGCAGAGTCCAGATTTCCGTTATGTCGGTAATGGTCGGTCGGGGTGGCGGCCCGGCCTCCCCTGCAAGCAGGCAGGCGCCCGGCCACAGCAGCACGGCCGCCAATGCCGTTACAGGCCCCGTTGTCTTTACCAAGCATCTTAAAATGCCGTTTTTGCTGGTTTGGAACCGCGGCCTCTTTCCTGTTGAAACCGCGGGTTTGCTTGCTTTCTCCCTGCCGTTGCAGGTTTGCGGTTGCGAATTCACGGGGATACTGGTTCTGCAGCCTACCGCTTCTGCCGTGGCCCGCAAGAGTTGTTTCCTGCCGGCCCGGTCTCCCCTCTTCGCTCTGTCGTTGCACCACACTGTTCGCGCCGCTTTCCTTTTGCCGTGAAAAACAGTTCCCGTTCCTGCAGTGTATCGCCCGCGTTTTTCGGTCGATCGGCTCCCGGGTCCTGACCTTTTTCGCCAGCCTGCCTCCATGGAAAATTTCGTTCGCTCTCCGTTGGGCGCATGGCGCTGGATCCCGACGCTTTATTTCTGCCAGGGCGTTCCCTACGTGGTTGTGATGACCGTCTCGGTTGTGATGTACAAGAACCTCAAGGTCTCCAACACCGACATCGCGTTCTACACGGGCTGGCTGTATCTGCCCTGGGTCATAAAGCCGCTCTGGTCGCCACTGGTGGATCTGTACGGGACCAAGCGCTTTTGGATTGTCGGTCTGCAGTTTGTGGTCGGGGCTGCGCTGGCCCTGGTGGCCCTGACGGTGCCGGGGCCAGTCTTTTTCCGCGCCACTCTCGCCGTCTTCTGGCTGCTGGCGTTCAGCTCGGCGACTCATGATATCGCAGCCGATGGCTTCTACCTGCTCGCGCTGCCCCCGCACCAGCAGGCCGCGTTCGTCGGCGTGCGCAGCACGTTTTACCGGCTGGCCACCATTGCGGGCCAGGGCGGCCTGGTTTATCTGGCCGGGGTCTTGCAAGAGGCCACCGGCGATGTGGCGCGGGCGTGGGCGTGGGTCTTCGTGCTGGTTGCGCTCCTTTTTGTGCTGCTGGGCCTTTATCACTGGATGTTTCTCCCCCGGCCGGCCGGCGATCACGCCGTCACGCGCGCCCCGCAATTGCTGGCGGGATCGTTTGCCGTCTTTGCCGCGTTCTTTCGGAAAAAGCACATCGGGGTGATTCTGGCCTTCCTGCTTCTCTACCGTTTCGCGGAAGCCCAGTTGCTCAAGCTGGTCACGCCCTTCCTGCTGGATGCGCGAAACGTCGGCGGATTGGGTCTGACGACGCAGCAGGTGGGCCTCACGTACGGCACCATTGGCGTTACCGCCCTCATGCTTGGCGGCCTGGCCGGTGGTTATGTGATTTCCCGTTACGGACTGAAGCGGCTGCTCTGGCCGATGATTCTGGCCATGTATGTGCCCAATGTCGTTTTCATCCTTCTGGCGCTGACGCAGCCGGGGGATCTTTTCGTCATCGGCGGGGCGCTGGCGCTTGAGCAATTCGGCTACGGCTTCGGCTTCACCGCCTACCTGCTTTACATGATGCTGGTCGCCGAAGGTGAACACCGGACGGCTCATTACGCCATCTGCACGGGTTTCATGGCGCTGGGCATGATGCTGCCCGGCATGGCGGCCGGCTGGATTCAGGACCACCTCGGCTACGTGAATTTTTTCCTTTGGATCTGCGTGGCGACCATTCCTTCGTTCGCCGCCACCGCGCTGGTCAGGGTCGATGACTCTTTTGGGAAGAAAGCACCTGCTGGCGCACGCACGCAATGAACGTGTCCCATTGGAAGGCCGGGCCGGGGTCCGTCTTGTTTTCCTGAATGTGAAAGTGGCCGAGGATGCCCTCGTAATGCGCCAGTTCCTTGTCCGGTAGCTTTCGGGTGATCAGCCGGCCGGCCAAATCGTGCGGATAATCGCACTTGATCCGGGGGAAGATGCGGCAGAGCGCCACGGTGAGCCTGGCGAGTGCTTCGTATTGTTCCGGCGTGAAATCGTATTGAATGAGTTCCTTGCCCTGCACCACATCCCGCACTGCCGCCGGGCGGGCTGGCCGGCCGGTGAAGTTTTTCTTGTGGATTCCCGGATCGCCGGTCTTGGCGGGTACCCTGAGTTGGGTTTGTCCCTGCGCGTCGCGGTGATACCATTCAGTAAGCAGCCTTGTTTCCCCGCGCGGATAGGCGCCCACGTTTGCCATCTCGATGCCGATGGAGCGTTCGTTCGACGTCGTGGCGTGCAAGGCACGCTCCTCCAAATCCAGGGTCTGGTAGACCGTCCCGTCCAGATCGAGCAGGAAGTGCACACTCAGGCCGCGTTGCTGCAGCACCTCGAAGCAGATTTTGCTGAGGCCGGCGCCGTCGTAGTGCAGCACAAACTGGTCGACAACGCGCTGCAGCGCGCCCAAGTCGCCCCGGCTTGCGCCGGCCAGCGCCTCGCGCCGGCCGAACGGCTTCGTCGCAACGAAAGCGGGCGCGGCGGGGTGGGAACGCACCGGTTTGCCGGCGGCCGGAGGCACGACCGGGTGCTCGAACTGATAAGCATTGTAGCCACCCGGATCCATCCAGGTGATGATGCGTGTGCCGGTGTGAAAGGGCTGGCCGGCCACGATGATCTCGTCGCCCTGCCGGGCCACCGGCACTGGTGGAACCGGCGGCGCGGGTTTTGGCGGCGCGGGCGGCAACGCAGGGGCCGGGGATTTCGCCGGGGGCGGTATCGTACGGCAGCCGGCCACGCTGAACCCGCCGAGAACAGCGATCGCGCCGCAGACGGCAAGGCCGCTATTTCGAAACGACAAGCGGGAAGCCATGCTGGCGCAGCGCACGATGCAGCGCGCGGATGTGGGCATGATCGCGGGTTTCGACGGTGCACACGGCATTGACCGCGGAGATGTCGGGGCCGCTGAAGGCGCGATCATGCTCGATGTCCTTGAAGCTGGCGCCGGACTCGGCGATGACCCGGGACAGCGCCGCCAGCCCGCCCGGGCGGTCGCTGATGACGACGGTGAAGCGCGTCATGCGGCCGTCATGCACGAGGCCTTTTTCAATCACGCGGCTGAGAATCGCCGGGTCGATGTTGCCGCCGCAGACCACGAGCACCACTTTCTTGCCGCGTAATTCGGGCAGCAGTCCGGCCATCATGGCGGCAAGCGGTGTGGCGGCCGCGCCTTCGACGACGGATTTTTCCAGTTCGACCATGCGAAGGATGGCGAGGGCGATCCAGTCCTCGGTCACGCGCACAACCCGGTCAACGTGTCGCCGGGCGAGGGCAAAGGCGTTGGCGCCGACGGTGAGTGTGGCGAGGCCATCGGCCAGGGTCGGCCGGCGCGGAACCATGACGGGTTTGTTCGCCCGCAGGGCCGCGGTGAAATTGCCCGTGGCGGTGCTTTCCACCCCGATGATCCTGACGCGTCGCCGCTGGGCTTTCACGGCGAGGGAGACGCCGGCGATCAGCCCGCCGCCGCCCACCGGGCAGACGATGGCGTCAACCTCCGGCACTTGTTCCAGCACCTCGAGGCCCAGCGTC
>Ga0265320_10001303_pt1 | contig 18215 bp, 8 predicted proteins | sample 4827metaG_FD_202087 | JGI IMG/M metagenome (GOLD analysis project Ga0265320, IMG submission 202087) | Rhizosphere microbial communities from Carex aquatilis grown in University of Washington, Seatle, WA, United States - 4-8-27 metaG | ecosystem: Host-associated > Plants > Roots > Rhizosphere >...
ACTCGCACGGCGGGGCTCGAGGGAGTGAAGGCCAGCGCCGGACTGCTGGCCGACCTCGATTTCACCGGGAACCTGGACCTGGTCGTGGTGCAGCCGGGCGGGGCCGGCCTCGGCCTCTACCGCAATCTCGGCAATTTCTATTTCGACGGCAACTGGAACGACTCCGGACTGGAAAGGGCGATCCCTCACGCCACGCAGGTAATGACGGGTGACTGGAACAACGAAGGCTTGCCGGGGGTGTTTGTCGCCCGCGCGGACGCCCCACCGGCGTTTTTTGCGAAGCGTCGCGCCGCGGCGTTCGCGGCGAGCAACGCGACTCAAGCATGGCCCGCCGGAACGGCAATGGAACTGGGCGACCTCGACAACGATCTGCGCCTGGAGGCGGTAATCGCAACGGCCACCACGCTCGAAATCGTCAATCGCGATCCAAACCGAAGGTTGAGCCTGCCGCTCAACGGCTTCCCGGTCTCGGGGCTGCTGCTGGCAGACTACGACAATGACGGCTGGCTCGACCTCTTCGCCTATGGCAACGGCGGCGTGCGGGTCTGGCGCAACGCCGGCCACGCCGGCTTCACCGACGTGACGAAGGAACTCGGGCTGGACCGCGTCGGCCCGGTGGACGGGATGGTCGCCGCCGATTTCGACGGCGATGGCGACACCGATTTGGTGATGAGCTCGGAGGCCGGGCTTCGCTTCTGGCGGAATGACGGCGGCAACCGGAACCTGCAGTTGAAACTTCGCCTTGCCGGCAACCGCTCCAACGGCAGCTCGCTTGGTGTCCGCGTCGAATTGCTGGCGGGCGACTGGCGCACCAGCCGCACGGTCCGGCGGATTCCGCTGGAGATCGGCGTCGGCCAGCACAGGCAGCTCGACGCGCTCAAGGTGCACTGGTTCGACCTCTCCACGGCGCAGGTCGACGTGCCGATCGGGCACGACGTGTATACGGTGACCGAGCCGACGCTCCCGAGCGGCTCCTGTCCGAATTTGTACGTCTGGGACGGGAACGAATTCAAATTCGTGACGGACATTCTCGGCGCGGCCCCGCTCGGGCTGCCGGTGAGCGAAAAGCGTTTCGTGGCCGCCGATCCGGAGGAACTGCTGGCGCTCGGCGACAAAACAAAGTTCCCGCCGCGGAATGGCGCCTACGAGGTCCGCATCACCGAGGAATTGCGCGAAGCGCTTTACTTGGACGAGGTCCGGCTCATTGCCATCGACCACCCGCGCGACACCGTCGTCTTCCCGACGAGCAAGATGCACGCCGGCCCACCGTTTCCACCGCATGAGCTCTGGACGCTGCGGCCGCTCGCCACGCCCCGGCAGGCGGTCCGCAGCGACGGTCTCGACGTCACGTCGGCGCTGGCCCGGGTCGACAACCAGATGGTCTCGCCGGTGCAGCTGCGCCGGCCGCAACTGCGCGGGCTGGCCGAGCCGTTTTCGATCACGCTCGATTTCGGCACGCTACCGGTACAGCGTCCGCTGGTGCTCGCGCTGACCGGTTGGATCCGGTTCGGCGGCGGGATGGCGAACATCGCCGGGTCGATCGATCCGACGCTCCCGTTCCCCTTCCCCGTGCTCGAAGCGGAGCTGGCGGACGGAACCTGGCAGAAAGTCGACGTCGACGTCGGGACACCGGCCGGCAAGATCAAAACCATCCTCGTCGATCTGGAGAACAAGCTGCCCGCCGGGACACAACGGCTCCGGGTATCCATGGCCTTCGAGATGTACTGGGACTGCGCGCTGCTCTGCGAAAAGACTGGCGCGGTGGACACTCGCCGCCACGACCTCCAACCCAATCGCACCGATTTGCGCTGGCGCGGATACGGCCGCTACGCCGATCTGCCGCCCTCGCTTCCGCTCACGCCGATCTATGCGGAAGTCTCGCCGACGCCACCATGGGACCGGACACCCGGCGGCTGGTTCACCCGGTACGGCGTGGTTGATGATCTCGTGGCGCGGCGCGACGACCGCTTGGCGCTGCTCGCCGCCGGCGACGAATTGGCGCTGTCGTTCGACGCCGCACAGCTACTGCCACCGCCGCCGGGCATGACGCGCGACTTCTTCCTTCACGTGGTCGGATGGGACAAGGACGCCGACTTTCACGTGGAGCAGGGCTGGCAGCTCGGGCCAATGCCGTTTCAGGGAATGGACGACCAGGCCTACGGACACGAGCCCAGGCCCGGTCGGATCGACGATTCCTGGATCAAGACATACAACACCCGTTGGGTCGGCCCGGTCGTGGTGAGCCCGGGCGGCAAGGTGCGCCAGACTCCCTGAAGCATTATGCGAGCCACGACACGTCTGCACGGTTTCGGTCGGTTGCGGCCTGGGATTCGCACCCGCGCGGTGCTGGCCGGGGTGCTAGCGGCGCTCGCCTTCGGCGGCTCCGGGGCCAAGGCCGCGGTCGATCCAGCTCCGGCATCCACCGGCGGCATCGAGGAGCAGCCGCTCGCCCCGCGATCCGGCCCGCGTGGCAAGACTCTCTTCACGATCATCGCCCCCGAGGACAGCGGCATGCGCACCGAGAACAAATACGATGACCCGGAAATGTGGGGCCGGCGTTCGCGGGAATTCGATCTCGGGGGAGTCGGCACCGGCGTCGCCATCGGCGACTACGACAACGACGGCCGGCCGGATATTTTTGTCGTGAGCAAAACCGAGAGCTGCCGCCTCTTTCGCAACCTCGGTAACTGGAAGTTCGAGGATGTCACGGAAAAGGCCGGGGTCGCCGACCACGGCGCGGCCGCCCGGATCTGGAAACAGGGCGCGACGTTCGTCGACGTGAACAATGACGGGCTGCTGGACATCTACGTCTGCCGGTTCAACGCGCCGAACCTGCTCTACATCAACCAGGGCGACGGCACGTTCAAGGAAGAGGCGCACGCCTACGGGCTCGACGTGAACGACGCCAGCGTCATGGCCTACTTTTGCGACTACGATCGCGACGGCTGGCTGGATGTCTTCATCCAGACCAATGTGCTTGATGCGGCGACTCATCCGGAGGGCCAGCGGGATTATCTCTTCCACAACAACCGCAACGGCACGTTCACCAACGTAACGGACCGCGCCGGGGTCGCCCCGGGGCCGACGCACGGGAACTCAGCGGTTTGGTGGGACTTCGACGGCGACGGCTGGCCGGACCTGTATGTCGCGAACGACTTCGCGGTTCCCGATGCGCTTTACCGCAACAACCACGACGGCACCTTCACGGATGTCATCGCCCGCGTGATGCCGCATGCGCCCTATTCGTCGATGGGCTCGGATCTCGGCGACGTGAACAACGACGGCCGGCTCGGCCTGTTGGTCGCGGACATGGCGGAACCCGAGCACGTCGAAGACCAGCGGGCGATGGCGGAATCACGGGCGCGCATGCGCGTTCCCGAGGAAGGCTCGACCGAAATCCGCCAGTTTCCCACCAGCGCCCTCTATCTGAACACCGGGACGGGACGGTGCCTGGAGGCGGCGCACCTCGCCGGGCTCGATGCGACCGGCTGGACTTGGTCGCCGCTCTGGGAAGACCTGGACGACGACGGGCGGTCCGACCTGTTTGTCACAAATGGGATGTATCGGGAAATCCACAACCAGGACCTGATTGCGCGCCGGAGCATGGCCGATAGCGTGCTCGCCGGCGGACAGATCGTGCGGAACAGCCCGGCATTCGCCGAGACGCACCTTGCTTTTCGCAACCTGGGCGGCCTGCGCTTCGAAAACGTTTCGAGCGCCTGGGGGCTGGACCAGAAGGGGGTGAGCTTCGGGGCGGCCTTCGGCGACCTCGACGGCGACGGCGATCTGGACCTGGTGTACACCAATTACCAGACGGGGGCGACGCTGCTGCGCAACGACAGCGACACCGGGCACCGGATCATCTGTGCGCTGCGCGGCACCCGGTCCAACCGGTTTGGCGTCGGGGCGAAGGTGACGCTCGAAAGCGCAGCGGGCATCCAGGTCCGGACCATAACACTCGGGCGTGGATTCATGTCTAGCAGCGAACCGATCGTTCATTTCGGCCTTGGTGAGGATGCGGTGATCCGGCGGCTTGCGGTATCGTGGCCGAGCGGCGCGGTGCAGACGTTTGAGAACCTTCCAGCTGATAGACGGTTCACGATCACCGAGCCCTCGGCGCTGCAGCCGGCGGCACCACCGCCGGCGACCGGACCGGAACCCCAATTCGCGGAAACGAGCCGGACCGCCCATCTCTCCTGGACAGCGGCCGAGGACGCCTATGACGAGTTTCTCGATCAGCGGCTGCTCCCGGCGGGGCTCAACCGCCGTGGACCAGCGATCGCCGTGGGCGACCTCGACGGCAGCGGACACGACGGCGTTTGCCTCGGAGGGACCACGCGAGAGGCCCGGCGGGTTCTCCTACCGCAGGGCGCCGAGATTTGGGCGCCCCTGGTTTCGCCAGCGCTGGTCGCGCTACCCGACGTTGATGACGGACCGCTGCTGCTGTTCGACGCCACCGGCGAAGGCCGGGCGGACCTGCTCGTGACGGCCGGCGGAGTCAGTCAGCCCGCCGGCGCGCCCGAGTACCAGCCACGCCTGTTCCTGAATGACGGGCACGGACACTTCCAGCCGGCGCCCGATGGCACGCTCCCGCCGCTGTCCATCAGCGCCAGCGCGGCCTGCGCCGCCGACTTCGACCACAACGGGCGGCTCGGCCTGTTCATCGGAGGGCGGGTCTTGCCCGGACGTTACCCGGCGACGCCCCAGAGCGCGCTGCTGGCAAATCACGGGGGAAAGTTCATGGACGTCACCGATGCCGTGGCACCTATGCTGCGCAACGTCGGCATGGTCACGGCGGCACTCTGGAGCGACGTCGATGGTGACGGCTGGCCGGACCTTCTACTGACGCTCGAATGGGGCGAGGTGAAGTATTTCCACAATGCCGGCGGGAAGAGGTTCGAGGACTGGACGGAGAGGGCGGGCTTCGCCTCGGCGGGAACGGGCTGGTGGCGGTCGATTGCGACGGCGGATTTCAACGGCGATGGACGCCCCGACTACGTGGTGGGAAATGTGGGGCTGAACACCCAATACCACGCCGATCCGGAATATCCTGCGTTGCTCTTCTCCGGTGATTTTGCCGGTCGCGGCTCCAACGAGATCGTCGAGGCGCACTATGAGAAAGGCCTGCTGTACCCATGGCGCAGCCGCTCGGATCTCGGCGCCGCGATTCCCTCCGTGCTGCGGCGCTACCGATGGAACAACGATTACGCCCGTGCGACGCTGCCCGAGATTCTGGGCGCCGACCGGCTGGCCGCAGCGACGCGCCTGGCGGCCACGGAACTGCGCAGTGGCGTGTTCCTCAGCCAGCCGGACGGCCGGTATCGTTTTGAGCCCTTGCCGCGCCTCGCCCAGATCTCTCCGGCCAATGGCCTTGTCGCCGGCGATTTCGACGGCGATGGTTACGCGGATATCTACGTCGTGCAGAACTCATACGCACCGGCGCCGGCGATCGGCCGGATCGACGGCGGTTTGAGCCAGTTGCTACGCGGAGACGGCCACGGCCATTTCACACCGGTACCGCCGATCGAGAGCGGGCTGGTGGTGCCCGGAGACGCCAAGGCGCTGGCGATACTTGACCTCGATGGCGACGGCTGGCCGGATTTTCTGGCTTCGCGGAACGGCGAAGCGACGCTGGCGTTTCACAACCGGGGCGTCGCGGGCCGGCATTCCCTTCGCGTTAACCTTCAGGGGCCGCCCGGCAATCCGCAAGCGCTGGGCGCGCGCGTTACGGCTGAGTACACCGACGGCTCAACGCAAACCAGTGAAGTCTGCGCCGGTTCGGGCTACTACAGCCAGTCGAGTGCGGCGCAGTTCTTCGGCTCCACGGACCGGAACCCGCTGCGACGTGTGCGCGTCAGGTGGCCGTCCGGCGCGACAACGAAGAGCGCCGATTGGGACGACCGCATTCCGACGACCCTCCGACTGATCGCGCCGGAACATTGAGCCGCCGGAAACGGGCGGAGGACTACCCAAGACGAATCCGCGGCTGGCTCTCGCGTGTTGCCGGCAATTCCAGCCAAAGCCGAACCACCATTCGCCCCTCCGTTTTGTCAATCCGCCACACTTTGCTGGTAATCCGGATATCCAACTGCCAGCAGGAGCATATTCAGATGTCCTGCCTAGTAGACCGAATCCCAGGGTCAAATGGTGCTGAGCAAGCAGAGACAATCATCCAGGGCCCGGAGGCATCAGTTTCGCTACTGAGCAATATAAGCTGGTCCGGTGCGCACGGGCCCGTTGCGGTCGCCCGGTTCGGCCGCCCAAGATTTTTGCAATTATGAAACCGACTATAACGGATGGTGGATTTAAGGCTTACGAATGTCTCGTGCTACTCGTATTGCTCGCGGTGACATTGGCGGCATGCAAGCCGAAGTCATACGAGCCGGCGAGCGACGTTGTACGGCCGCCATCCTTTTCCGTTACCCCGCCGATCCCTGCCGGCGCCGATGACCTTTTCGAGGATGTCACAGCCAAGGCCGGGGTCGATTTCGTCCAGCAGTTTTGCGACGAACGCATCGCCAACATCATCGAATCCAACGGCTCCGGGATCGTCGTCTTCGACTACGACAACGACGGGTTCATGGACCTCTATTTCGTCAATCCGGGACCGATGAAGGGAGTGACGCACGAGGTGCCGGGAACCAAGCGCCAGCCGAATCGGCTCTACCATAACAATAGAGATGGCACGTTCACCGACGTGACGGACAAGGCCGGAGTGGGCGGCCAAGGATTCGGAATTGCGGCCGCGGCAGCCGATTACGATGGCGACGGATGGACAGACCTTTATGTCGTCAACGCCGGCAAGAACATCCTCTACCACAATAATCGAGACGGCACGTTCACCGACGTGACGGACAAGGCCGGAGTGGGCGATATGGGGACAGGCATCGGCGCCACCTGGATCGACACCGACAACCGCGGCAAGCTCGACCTTTTCGTGGCCAACTACCTGCGTTTCGATCCGAACTACAAGCTCTACTACAACCCGATCAGCTACCCGGGTCCGCTGGCCTACAAGCCTGAGCGCGACGTGCTGTATCACAATAACGGCGACGGTACCTTCACGGACGTCAGCGAGTCGTCGGGCATCTCCGCCCTGGATCCTCATCGGACCATGTCCGTTCACGCGTTGGACTACAACCGGGACGGTCATCAGGATCTTTATATCTGCAATGACGCGACTCCGAATATGCTGCTCATCAACGACGGCCACGGGCATTTCCACGACGAAGCCATGCAGCACGGCGTCGCGTTCAACGCCTTGGGCGAGGCCGCGGGATCGATGACCGCGGCTTTCGGCGACTGCAGCGGCGACGGTATCCAGGACATCATGGTCTCGCGCTTGGGCTATGGCTCATTGTACGTAGGTTCGGAGAAGGGCGATTTCCAAGATCGGATGATGGCCTCGGGGCTCGGCGCATTGACCGCGCAGTATGTCGGCTGGGGATGCAACTTCATCGATTTCGACAATGCCGGAAAACTGGACATCTTCATCGCCAATGGAGATGCCTTCCGGATGGTGGGCTGGCAGAGCCTACTGCTGGAGAATGATGGCAAGGGCAATTTCCGCAATGCGGTGGAAAAGGGCGGCGCCTACTTCCGAACTCCGGTCCGGGCGCGCCCGAGCGTCGTGCTCGATTACGACAACGACGGACGGATGGACCTGCTGGTGGGCCTGATGGGCGATCGGCCGGTCCTGCTTCACAACCGCGACCGGTCCGGCAATCACTGGATCACGCTTTCCCTGCGCGGGACCAAGAGCAATCCAGCCGGTTGGGGAGCACTCATCGAGTTGACCGCCGAAGGGAAGACCTACGTCCAGGAAAACCAGTGCCCGTCGGGCTTCCTGAGCCAGGGGGATCCGCGGACCCACTTCGGGCTTGGTCAGGCGCCGATCGTGCAGCGGATCCAAATCAAGTGGCCCAGCGGCAAGGTCCAGACGCTGACCGATGTCCGGGTCGACCAGATCCTTCAAGTGACCGAGCCCTAAATGATGAATGCGCGCAAAAGCCTATTGCTAGGAGCCGCGGTCGTCTTGTCGCTGGCCGGTTGCCACCCGGCACCGCCCGACGGCTCCATCGTCCTGACGCAAACGCCCGTGGGCGTCCCACCGCCTCAAGCCACCACGGTGATGGATGTGCGGTATCCGCCGGGAAGCCGGGTCGTCCTGCTGGTCCCTCCCTATGGCCCGGACTCGGTCCGCGAACTTTCCCGCGGATTGGTCGCCGCCGGTGACCCCTGCGTGTCATGGAACGGTCGTTACGTCTACTTTACCGGCAAGAGTGCAGAGAATGCCGACTGGCAAATCTACCAGGTCGAGGCGGGCGGGGGTCAGCCCCAACGCGTCACCGAGCAGCCGGGCGGAGCGATGGATCCCGCGGTCGCAGCCCATGAAGAGCTGGTCTTCAGCTCTCCTGTTCCCAAGGCAGGCCAACTTTGGAACACCCACGAACCGGCCGCCCTTTACGGGAAACTGCCGGACCAGGCACCCCACCGCCTGACCTTTAGTCCGTCGAGCGCGGTCGGCGCCACCGTCCTGCACGATGGTCGGATTCTCTTTGTGACCGCCAAGCCCGACGACAACCGCCACGGACCGACGCACCTCTGCCTCTTCACGATCAACAATGACGGAACCGAAGTCGCTGCGTACGCCGGCCAGGATGACGGGGCCGACTTCGTCCGCCGGCCCCGCGAGCTGCGCGACGGCCGGATCGCTTTCCTCGCCGCCCGTGCCGAGGGACCGGAGGCCACTGCTTGGGCGGAAGGCGTGAGATCGGCCGCTCCGTTCGCCACCCGCGGCAATCTGTTTCCTTTCCCAACCGACAGTTGCCGCTCGGTCGAGGCGCTGTCGGAGAACGAACTGCTGGCCTGTATCGAGACGCCTGGCACGGTCGGTCGGTCGATGACAGTCAACGCCGCAGTCTATCGTTTCGCGGCCGACGCCACCGCGCTCGACAAGCCACTCTTCGCCCAACCGCAATGGAACAGCATCGAAGCCACCCCGATCATCGCGCGGACCGAACCCGCGGGGCACACCTCCGCCGTGATGCCAACAGCGACACGCGGTACGGCGTTCTGCCTCAATGTCAATGACAGCATCGCCTCGGCCGCCGACCGAAATCCGGCTCCGGCCTCTGCGCTCCGGGTCTTCGCCCTAACCGGCTCCGGACAACAGTGCGACTTGGGGAAAGTTCCAGTGGCTTCCGACGGATCTGTGCTCGTGTATCTTCCTGCCGGCATGCCGCTGGGCTTTGACACCCTCGATGGCCAAGGAAAACTGCTCCGCCATCAACCGGCGTTTGTCTGGCTGCAACCGGGCGAAAACCGCGCCTGCGTCGGTTGCCACGAGTCACGCAACCACTCGCCCCAAAACCTTCGTCCGTTGGCCGCGCAGCTCGAACCTTCGCGGTTGGACCTTGCCGATCCATCACCCGCTCCCCGGGCCGTCATGCCATGAATTCCAAAAAACTCATTCTGGTTGCGACATCACTGATCCTTGTGGGTGCAGGGGCCGCCGTGGGCGGACGGTTCGGCTTGCGCGCTCATGAACGCTTGAGGTCGGGACGGCCCGATCTGGACTTCGTCTCCTGTAATCACTGTCACGGAGTAAGCTTGGAAAAACTGCCGTGGGCGCAAAGCCGTCCGCACTACAACGCGCCCGGTGGGATCGCGATTTCCCGGGACGGGAAACGGTTGTTCATCGCCTTGGACGACATGGACGAAATCGCCGAGGCGGATGTGACGTCGCTTGCCGTGACCCGCCGGGCGAAAGTCCCGGGAGGGCCGTTCGGACTGGCGCTGGATGCGACGGGCCAGCGGTTGTTTGTGGCCTGTCCGAATCAGGATCGGGTCGCGGTGCTCGATACGATTAACCTCAAGGAGCAGGCCAGCGTGGAGGTGGGCATTCGGCCGACCGGAATCGCATATTGCCAGACTCCGGACGGAGAACGATTGATTGTGACCAATTCCGGCAGCGATGACATTTCCGTGCTCTCGGTCTCGCCGTTGAGCGAGTTGATTCGGCCGGCCGCGGGCCGTGAACCATACGCGGTCGCGGTCTCGAGCGACGGTCGACAGGTCTACGTTGCCAATCGAATGGCGGTCCGCGACCAGATGCTCGCTCCGCCCGCCTCAGAAGTGACGGTCCTTGACCCGGCCAACGGCCATATTCTCGACCGGAAACAGCTCAAGTCGGCCCACTTGGCCGAAGGCATCACCACGGTGCCCGTGCGGGGGTGGACCCTGAATTCATTGGTCCGGGTGCGCAATCTGGTCCCGATCACCCAGGTAAAGGATGGCTGGGTCATGTCCAGTGGCGTGGCGATCTCCGGAAAGGATGGTGCGGTGACGCAGATTCCGTTGGACGAGGCGAACGCCTACTTTTCCGATCCCTCGGGCATCGTGGCCAGCCCCGACGGCAAGCGGGCCTACGTGGCAGCTGGCGGGGCGGACGTCGTGACGGTCCTCGACCTTGACCGGCTCGCCGCGTGGCTGGCGCAGGCCGATGCGTCGGCGCGGGACGATGCGATCGCGAACCTGGCGCTGTCCTATCACTACGTGGTCGCCCGGATTCCGACCGGCTGCAACCCCCGGCAGCTCGCGCTGTCTCCGGATGGTCGCCGGTTATTCGTGGCCGAACGACTCGACGACCGCGTGCTCGTTGTGGATACAACCACCCTCAAGCTGATCGGCCGGATCGAGCTGGGTGACGGGGGAAAGAACGACCCCATCCGCCAAGGCGAGCGGGTTTTCACCCGGGCGCGCTACACCTTCCAAGGGCAATTCTCCTGCCGCTCGTGTCACCCGGACGGCCACGTGGACGGACTTGCCTACGATTTTGACGGCAGCGGGGTGGGCGACAATCTGTTGGACAACCGCAGCCTGGCCGGCGTGGCCGGAACTGCCCCGTTCAAATGGAGCGGGAAGAATCCGACCCTGCAGTATCAGTGCGGCGTGCGGTTTGCGCGGGTGCTGATGCGAACCGACCCCATCCCGTCAGCACAGTTAGACGAACTGGCAACGTTCATCGAGCACCTTCCTCCGACCCGTACGATCCCGTGGAGCCGAGTGGGTCAGCCGCTCACGCCGGCACAAGAAAGCGGCCGCAAGCTCTTCTTCGCGAAGCAGCAGACCAACGGCACACCGATTCCCTTGGCGCTGCAATGCCAGACCTGCCACCGGCCCCCGCTGTTCACGGATCGACTGCTCCGATCGGTGGGAACCAAAGCGCCCCGCGATGCGTCGGGGATGTTTGACACGCCGCATCTGATCGGAATTGGCGCCTCGGCCCCCTATCTGCACGACGGCCGGGCGAAGACCTTGGAAGAGCTCTGGACCACTTATCAGAAGGACGACCAGCACGGCGTCAGCAGCTATTGGTCCAAGGAGCAATTGAACGATCTGGTCGAGTTCCTGAAAACGCTTTGAGCCACTCGTAAAACTCTTTTCCCGTCCGAATGCCGTCCGTTTCCAGACATCCACTTGTAGGGCCGTCCCTCGCGGACGGGCCGACGGCCCTGAGATCAATTCCCGAACGATCACGCCTTACCCCTCCATATGAACTCACCACACAAATCGTCTACCCGTACCGTCGCGGGCTTGCTGTTCTTTGGCCTGTTACTTGCGGCGTCCGTCGTTAAGGGTCGCGCCGGGGAAACCTGCGCGGACCCGCCGACCTCCCTCCCGTTTCCCGTCGTTGCCCGTTTCGAGAATTTCGGTGAAAAGGACGGCCTCCCGTCGCACAAGGTGCATTCTCTCCTGAAGACGAGCGACGGCAAGCTGTGGCTTGGCACGAACAACGGGCTGTGCGTGCGCGAGGCGGACGGACGGTTCCGCACCTACGGAACGAAGGACGGCCTCAGTCATCCAACGGTTCTGGGCATCGCCGAGGATCCCCGCACCGGTGACCTGTGGCTCGCGACGATGCAGGGACTGTCCCGTTTCAGCGGCGGGAAGTTCACCGCCTTCACCCAGACCAACAGCGGCCTGCCCAACAATGTGGTCTACGCCGTAGCGGTGATTGATGGAACCGTCTGGGCCGCGACCGCCGCCGGCACCGGTGCGTACGATCTCAAGACCAAGGGCTGGAAACTCTACGACCAGAACAACACGGTCATGAACGAGCCTTGGTGCTACGGCATCGCGCAGGGCGACGGCCTCATCTACCTCGGAGTTTGGGCCGGCGGCATCATCGAGCACAATCCCAAGACCGGCAGCTTCAAAGCCTATCGCGATCCCGACGGCGATTTCCACATCGTGCTGATGCCCGACGCCGGTCCGATCGTCGACGTCACGTCCGGGGTCGCCTACGATGCCGGCATCCTCTGGCAGTCCACCTATTTCGGGCTCTCGCGCTACGACACGAAGCAGGCGACCTGGCGGACCTGGGTACAGGACAAGACGCCCTTGCTCTCCAATTTCATCAATACTGTTTTTGCCCATGGGCGCGTCGCCTGGCTCGCCACCGATAGCGGCGCCTCGGTGACCGACGGCACCAGCTGGGTCAACTACACCGTCAATGAGGCGGGCCAAGGCGTGATCCGGATCTACACTCCCGGGAAGCAGCCCGAAACTCGTGTGCTGGCGACGGCGCTGTCGGATGCCTTTGTCACGGCCATCTGGGCCGACGACCACGAGGCCTGGTTCACCACGTCCAACGGCGTGAGCCACGGCATCTTCGAGGCTCAAGCCGCCTGCGTGAACGTAACCTCGAATCAATAGGAGACCGCCATGAAAATGTTCAGTTTCTGCCTGATGACCCTAGCCGCGGCGGTTCCTGCCGGCGCGGATTACGCCGATGGTACCCACGGCGAGATCCGCGTCGACTCGACCGCGATAAGCACCTCAGCCAAATCGTCCGAAGCGGGTCTGCCCGACATTTCCCGTTTCATCTACGGAACTCCGGGTGAGGAGTATCCGGTCTTTGGCGGGGTGCCGAAGGAGTTCTGGCCGTTCGGCGACAAACCGTACTACCGCTACTTTGTCACCCGAATGCCGTTTAGAGGCCCTGGTCGGAGCTACCCGCTGCCGCCCGATCTGAAATCGCTCCGGATTGGCTTGATCGATTCGCCGAGATACGGACCGGACTGGAATCGGAGCGAGCGCACGCGCGCCGGCATCGTGCAGGCGATCGAAGAAGCGAACGAAGCTCGCCGGCCGGACGAATTGCCGTTCGAGCTGGTCGAGCACGAGGGCATCGCCCAATGGGGCGGCGCCGCAAATCTCGCCGCCCTCCTTGCGGACGAAAACGTCCTTGGCTACCTGGGCATGATCGACGGAACCGACGCGCATGTCGCGCTTCGCGTCACGCTCAAGACCGAGATCGTCATGATCAATACCTCGGACCCGGACCCGACGCTAACCGAGACGCAAATTCCCTGGCTGCTCCGGGTGCTGCCGGATCAGCGGCAGGAAATTGCGAAGCTGGCGGATATGATCGTCCATAAGTGCGGCTGCAAGCGTATCGCCATCCTGCGCGCGGGTGACCGGTTTGCCCGGGTCGGAGCCCACATATTCATCGATTACGTCCGGCGGCTGGGCTGTCCCGCCGCGCAGGAGCTGCTCTTCAAACCCGGTGGGACCGACATCGCGTATCAGCTCGCCGCAATCAAGGAGGCTCAACCGGATGCGATCTTCCTCCTCGGCGAACCGTCCGACATCGGCCGGTTCGCCAAGAAATTCCGCGAGGCGGGCGTGACGGCGCGTTTCTTCGGCACCGACCTCATGATGGAGGAAAGCTTCAGACAGAACGCAGGCGATACGGCGGAAGGCACCACTTTTGCCTATCTCTTCGATCTCGGGCGCAAGGATCCGCTGTGGATAAGTTTCGCGGCCCGCTTTAAGAAGCGCTGGGGCCACGAGCCCGATATCTATGCCGGTTATGCCTACGACGGCGCCCAGCTCATGCTCAGCGCGATCCGCCGCGCCGGCCCGAATCGTTGGCAGATTCGCGATCTCGTGTGCAACCTGGACTATTATCAGGGTGTCACCGGCTGGATGCGATTCGACGGCACCGCTTCCAACATCGCGCCGGTGCGCCTCGTGCGGTATGAGCATGGGCGGCCTGTCTTCGAGCCGGAACCGGAGTTCACGCCTTCGGTCGCCCTGCGCTAATCCCCAGAGTCCATGCTAGCCAGATTGCGCTGCCTGCTCCCCTGGCTGTTCCTTGCTCCATTTGCGTGCGGCGCCGGGGAGCGGGAGTTGACGCTAGGACTCATCGTGCCGCCGAGCGAACCGGATGCGACCAGTCTGCTGCGCGGCGTGCAACTGGCCGTCGCCGATGCCAACGAAAACGCCGGCGCACCGGTCGGACTCGAGGTGCGCAGCGGGAACGGCCAGTGGGGGACTGTCGGCAACGATGCGGTCATCCTGGTTTCCGAGCGTCACGTGGACGCGATCATCTCCCCGTCTGACGGCGCCGCCACCCACCTCATCCTCCAGGTTTCCGGCCGCACCCGGGTGCCGGTGGCCAGCGTCTGCTCCGATTCGTCGGTCACGGATGCCGGAATCCCCTGGGCCATCCGCGTGGTTCCGCGCACCGATCAGGAAGCCGAAGCCCTGTTCGCCGCGACGCTGCGACCGGACCATTCCCCGCTTCATTGGTGGGCGGTCGTTCCGGCGGAGCGCCCGGGCCGTGCGGTCCGCCGCGACCTCGAAAGGGCGGCTCGTCAGACTGCAACCCCGCTGGACCGGTTCGTCGAGGGCGGCGAGCCGAAGGCGGACCTAGCTTCCCTGGTTCACTTGATCGTCGCGGCTGCTCCGGGCGGGGTGCTCGTCTGGCTGCCGCCGGCGCAGGCGGGGACGTTGGCCGCGGCGTTGCGGACTGCGGGCTATGGCGGTTGTCTCGCCGGCCCCAGCCCGCTCGATTCGCCAGTCTTTGTCGCTGCCGCGGGCGCCGCCGCGAACGGATTCCTGGTGACGAATTTCCGGGCAGACGCGGATCTTCGCGTGCGCGCGGAGAAGTTCGAAAGGCAGTTTCGGCAAAAATTTGGCGTCGAGCCGGACTTTAGTGCGGCGGCGGCGTACGATGCCGCGAGAGTGCTGATTGAGACCCTACGTCGCGCCGAAAAAGGCGCTGGCGATCGTCAATTCCCCCTTGCCTTCTCCACCGAGGGAGTCACCGGCGTTCCCCATTTCGACAACTCCGGCAACCGAACAGACGCACTTCAGGTGCTGACTTGTCAGCAGGGATGCTTCATTCCCATTCCTCCCAACGATATAAACCCGTGAAATTTAAAAACCGGATCGCCCTGCCGACTGTGTTGTCTTTTGTCGTACTGTTGATCTTCATCGCCTTTTCCGCTCTCGGCGCCGGCTCGGATTCGGCGACAGGACTTGGTGCCGCCCCGGCGCTGCCTCCGCCGTCCAATGGCGCCATCAGCCCTCAGAATCAAGCTGATGCCTTGCACTTTGTCATCGCCGCGGACCGTGAAATCTACTGTCGGGAGTACATCGCGCGACAAAACGGTGAGCCCCCCTCGCCAAACGCCTCCGCCGGCGCCAAGCCGGGCGAATCCTGGCCGGTGCCATGCAGAATGATTCGCCGTGCCGCCGAGTCGATCCAAAGCAACGGGGCCGAGTTCAGCTACAGCCTGCGCTCTCTTCGTCCGATCGATCCGCGCAACGAACCTCAAACCGAACTCGAACGACGTGGGCTGGATTTCATCGCCATCCACCCGACGGAAAACTATTACGGTCAGGAAATGCTGGGGGGGCGGCGGTACTTTACCGCCGTCTATCCGGACCTCCCGATGGTCGCCACCTGCATTGAATGTCACAATCGAAGATCGGCATCGACCCCGCAACGCTACCAAGTCGGCGATGTCATGGGCGGTATCGTGGTGCGCGTCCCGCTCGAGTTTTGATCACACCAAAGACTCCGCCGGTTAAACCCGCAGGCGACAAGCCGGTGGAGCCAAAAAGGGACTGACCCGCCTCGCCCCGCTGAGCGCGTCAAGCCGGGCTATTTCCCCAGCCCCTCCTGGATTTCCACGTCCGACCACGCGGTCCAATCCCAGCTGTTATCGCCCTTGGGACCGGGATCCACCTCCAGCAGCAGCTCGCCGCCATGCCAGTCGCCGAGGTCCACCGAAAAAGTCTGGAGCCCCCGATCGGAGGAAACGTGGACCGGATCGAGCCGGCGGGAGAAAAGCGTTTCTCTTTCCCGCCCATCCGTCCATGTCATTAGAAAAGTCGCGCCGTCGGTCTGGCCTCCGTCGGAATAAGCGCCCTGGATGAAACCGAAGCTGCCCGTGATCCGCGACGCGTGCGGCGGCAGTTCGAATCTCAGTTCGCTGGGCGCATGGGCCACGATCACCGGATGGCCGTCGATCTCCGCCTCCGCGAACGGCACGAATGCAGTTTCCGAGTCGGGCAGCGCCTTGAACATGTGGAACCTCGCACGGCACGCTTCGCGCTCCAGTGATTTCTCCACCCGCGGCAGGTAAACCCCGGTCAGGGAAAAACGGAACCGGTCCGCAAAAAAACGGCGGTCGTCCGGCTCGATTACCACGACCAGGCTCTGCACGCGGCGCCGGGGTTCGCCGCTGACGAAGGTCAGATAATCGGCAGCGTCATCGATGATCGGATTCAAAATGAAGCCACCGCGCGCCTGCGCCGGCGGCAACCGGTAGTCGGTGGAGCCACCGGACGTGTCGGTCAGGCGGAGATGCACAAAGGGCGGTTGATAGCCGACGGCGCGCAAGCGGCCCCGGAGGGACAGCGGCAGGTCGAGTTCCAGCCACAGCGGTTTGTCCGCGAAGCGGTCAACCCGCAGCAGTTCACCGGGGGCAAGGTCGCCGGCGAGCAGGACGGGCGCCGCGTTCGCGGGGACGGGCGCCGGGCGCCGCCGCCAGAGCAGGAAGCCATCCTCCGCCAGTACGAACTCATACAGCTGCGGCAGCAGGCGGAACACCAATGAGTCGTCGAGACTCGGCAGCCGGTCGTCGATCGTCTGAAGTTTTTGCAGGACGAACTCCGGGGCGCGTGCCGATAAATAATAGTCGCGGTTCAACCGCGCGAGGGCCGGGGTGTAGGCGGAGTAACCTTGGAAGACCGGCCTCGGCCGGTAGTTCATTCCCAGCAGGCACACGATGCCCGTATCATGCCCGAGGACGTCGAGCGAGGCGCGCCCGACCATTGCACGGGTTCGGTCAAGCGGCTGGGCCGCGCACAGGCGGCGCAACTCCAGGTCGTAACCCGCCCGGAAGGTTTTCCAATGGGCGAGGTGGTCGAGCTGGCCGGTAATCTTTTCGGTGAAAACGGCCCAGGCGGTCGAGCGGGTGATCGTGAATGTTTCGTCGAGCCCCCAGACGCTGATGAAAGCCACGAGCGCCAACATCCCCCATTTCATCACCCGGAAGCGTTTCATTCCTCCCAGCAGCGCCGGTGCCAGGGCGGCCAGAAGCAGCATGCCGATGAAGAAATCCCCCATATGCCCGTCGGCGCGGATGAACCCGTGCTTCCACGTGGCGAAGCCATACGCCACCAGCAACAAAACCGCCACCACGGCCCCGGACTGGCGCCGGTGCAGCACGAGATGCAAACCGAGATAGAGCGACAGCAGCACGCCGATCACGAGCGCTTTCCACAATGCCACCGCGGGCGGCGGCAAGCCCATCGCCTCCTCATAACCATGGCTGATGCGCCAGGCATTGAGCAAATATTCCGGAAACCGCCACAGGCTTTGCCTCGCCATCAACCAAATCGCGGCAAAACCCCCGACATAACCCAGCACCAGCATGCCGGCGGTCTTTTGCCGGGCGGACCGGAGGTGCAGGCTCGCGGCCATCACGACAATGGCCGCGGCCAGCAGAAGGTTGGTGAACTTGATCGCCGACAACCACGCCAGACCCGCACCAATCGCCAGGCTCGCGCGCGGGCCAGGCGGCTCGTCTTCGCGCACACACCATGCTCCCAGGAGAACGACAATCATCCGGTGCAACGTGTCCTCGATATAGACCCCGAACAGCAGGAAGGCGGCAAAGCAGGCCCAGCGCGCCACGACCGGCAGGCGGTCCGCCGCATGCATGATGATCGCGGCAAACGCGACCGCCTTGACCAGTTGCCAGGTGATCAGCCCCCAGAAATGAACACCGTCATAGGTGTTGCCCATGAGAAAACCGAGAGGGCCGTAGGTGAACACAATATCATGCCCGAATTGCAGCCCGTCGTAAAACGCGCGGGTCAGGACCAGCCGCCACGATGGGTCGAGTGAA